>Ga0209188_1000940_pt1 | contig 25393 bp, 20 predicted proteins | sample C_130625_EF_Meta_FD_187307 | JGI IMG/M metagenome (GOLD analysis project Ga0209188, IMG submission 187307) | Freshwater microbial communities from Lake Croche, Canada to study carbon cycling - C_130625_EF_MetaG (SPAdes) (version 2) | ecosystem: Environmental > Aquatic > Freshwater > Lake... | reverse complement strand
AAAAAAAAACAAAAAAAACAAAAAAAACAAAAAAAACAAAAAAAATTAAAAGTTTTCCATGGCAGTTTTGCGTCCATGGCATTCTCGGCAGAGAGCAACAAGATTACTGACATCATTGGTTCCTCCTTGGTCGAGACGACGTTTATGGTCGACTTCAAACCACGCATTCAACATCTGATTGCAGGATCCACAAGCCCAGTTTTGATTGGCGGCTACAAACTTCTTTTTGGTTTCGCTAACAGATCGTTTGTTTCCTCGGGTAGGATTGAGAACTCGTTTGTCGAGAACGGCTTGGCTTTTTGGGGATGTCGTAGATTCGGGCAACGGAGGAAGATTGTCTGTACCTCTCACCGCATCGCCAACACTCGTCAAATAGCTTTGAAATTCCTGCATAAAATGAGATCCTCCTAGTCTGTCTGTGTCTTCCGTATCGTCCCTTTCCCCACGACTTTTGCGGGGATGAGTGAAATCTAAAACAGGCGACCATTGATCCATATTTGCTCTTTCAATCGGCAAATGCTTGACAAGATTGTTTGCATGAAACAGGACTCTTCTTGTTTGAACTGGATCGCGCTTCAACATCAAATAAAGAGAAAATCCTAACAATAAAAAGAAGGCGATTTGCAAATATTTTTTGTTTTGCCAAAACAAAGTTTCTAGATGGCCATTGTAATAAATGTTGACAACTATCAAAATAGTGCCGAGAAAAATAATCGTTTCCATTTTCATTCTTTTGTTCGATCAGAGAGTGGGGAGGGAGGGGGGGGGGCGAGGGGGGAAGGGGGGAGCGGGCGAGATGAATCAAAAAAAGAATTCAATCTAATGTAAAAAATAAATGACGAATATAAACTATTTTTTTTTATTTTGGATAACCAATTCTCCATTCAGATTCTTCTTTGCCCCACCCCCCTCCCCTTCCCCTTCGGATTCTCTTTTTTTTATTGATCTTTTGAGATGGAATGGTACATGATCGCCATCGTAGCCATTGTTGCCATCTTGGCATTAATGATTTTTAATCGCGTTCTTTCTGAATTTTTTAACATCAAGCTGAGTTCCTCTATCGGATTGGGAAATTGGGGCGGCAGTCCCGTCTTGCAAGGAAATATTCAAGCCGATGTTCAAAACGATGTTGTTGATCAATCCATGAATCAAAACGTAGTCCCCGAAATCAAATACAAAAAGCAAGTCTTTAATATCCCAGACAATCGATACTCTTATGATAATGCTGCAGCCGTCTGCAAAGCTTATGGTGCTCGTCTGGCCAATTACGACGAATTAGAAAACGCCTATAATGACGGTGCTGAATGGTGCAGTTACGGATGGTCCGAGGGGCAGATGGCCTATTATCCGACCCAAAAAAAGACGTTTGCCGACTTACAAAAGATCAAGGGGCATGAAAACGATTGTGGACGACCAGGTATCAACGGAGGCTACATTGCTAATCCCAATGTCCGTTTTGGTGTCAATTGTTATGGCTATAAGCCAGAGATTACGACAAAGGAAGAACAAATGATGGCGACCGAACCTTATTATCCAATGAGTGACGAAGATCTAATGATGCAGGCCAGGGTCGATTATTATAAATCCATACTGCCCTCCATTTTGGTCTCCCCGTTTAATCAAAAATTGTGGACGAAATTAACTTGAGAAAAAAAAATCATCGTTCCCGCGATAATCCGCGTTCCGTGATTAAGCGAATAGCAATCTCATGCAAAACGAGCAATTTAGGTGCAATATTATTAATTTGCTCGAGAACTTGCTGTGCGGGAATGGGAGTCTCCGATAATGTCCTGTCGGGGGTAGTAGAAGGGAGGCGCAATCTGCTGACGGGTCTTTGCGTGATCGCTGACGACGAATCTTCCCTCTCCTCTAATGGCAAGCGAAGAGAAGTTCTGATGTTTTTCTCAGCAGACTCTTTGAATCGTTTGACCGCCAAGACGGGAGGGAGCAATTTTCTACGCACAGTTAGAAAAGTATCGACGTTGTTGTCGATAAATTGAACTGTATCATGAATTTTAGAGACAACTATGTGAATAATATCGTCCTTACCAAAATAGCCCTTGACAATGGGAAGAGCTTTCAAAAAATCTTGATTCGAAAAAGTGTAATAATCAATCAGATTGATGAGATCGTCAACCATTACTCCCGTCCTTGGCGATCCCACTAGCTTGCCTACAATACGACCAACAATCTCTTGAGTTTTAATGAACCTAATTACATGGGCAACTGCATAACTGGAATTAGGCTTGTGCTGACTGCTTATTCCCAGAGCATCAAAATACTTGGGTAAACCGTGTCGCTGGACCATTTGCCCATCGAGTCCAAACAATGAATGCGCTATCCCTCCTGAGAATCCAGTGAAGAATGGTATATGCCGATACACGTTTCCGAAATCCTTTAATGTACTTGTCTTTGGTCTTTTGGACGGCGTATCGATCGATGAGAAAGTATTATTGGAGTTGAAAAAAGACCAAACAAGAGCTCCCGTCATTCCTAGCGTCTCCAGTATTTCATATCTATTGTCATGAATAAAGGCACCTGTAGAAACAACGGATCGAGTGGAATTCGAGACGCCCTCTAAGATATGCAAAATTTTCGATCGCTGCCGTTGAAAGGTTCGAGCGATATCCATGCTCACCTGTTGAAGTGGAGTTTCTTCCCTGTCGGTAGTCATCATCGACAGCATTGGTGCTGGAGAAGAGCCGTCACTAGGAAACGGCATACTCGTCTGCGTCACTGGACGGAAACTGTTGACAAAATTGATAATGAGAAGTACGAGGAGCCATATTGCTCCTTTGCCTCCCCCACCTACCTGGCGGCGACCTCGGGTCTTTCCTCCACGACCTCCACTTCTTCTTCCTTTTCCTTCTTTCCGACTAGCACGTTGGTTTCTTCTTCGTCGTGTTCCTCTTCCTCTTCCTCCTCCTCCGAATTGAGATTCATTTGCTGTAGTATCCAAAAATCTGCTCAAATAGTAATAAAATTCTTGAAGATTGGATTCATAGTCCCCTTCTTGCAAAGACCAGTTGACTACCATGACATTGACCAATAGATGCATCATATTTTTGGCGGCCAAGAGACCTCTTAATGGATCCGTCTCAAAACATTCGGTCAATTTACTCATCATATGCCAATTCAAATTGGATTCAATAAACTCGGTAGTAACGCTACCCATTCCGTATTTGGGAAACTCAACGGAGATGGCATGAGCAAGCTCTTGTGTTTCCCATGACATTTATTTTTTTTTCAAAACTTTTGCCTGAATTTTGTTTAATAAAATTTCAAATATCAAAATTTTGTGTTTTGTCGAATTATTTTTACTTAATTACTGAAGAAAAGTTTTTGAAACTCGTGGGAAAATGCCATTTTTTCATTTTTGAAACTCCATGGGTTCCGTTCCGCGTAAAATTGAAAGTATCAAAATTGATTCAACGACCTCAAAAAGACAATTTAGAGGAAGATTTCACTTTCAAGGATTATTTTTCTCCCTCCTTCCTCCTCCCTCCTTCCTCCTTCCTCCTTCCTCCTTCCTCCTCCCTCCTTCCTCCTCCCTCCTTCCTCCTCCCTCCTTCCTCCTTCCTCCTCCCTCCTCCCTCCTTCCTCCTCCCTCCTCCCCCTACAATCTTCCAAATGGCCACGGTTCTTTACTACAGCAATTATTGCGAACATTCCAAGAAACTTCTTCATCAAGTTGCCAAATCGACAGTGAAAAATGATATTCACTTTGTATGCATTGACAATCGATACACGACAAAAGAAGGGAAAACCATGATTCTTTTGGAAAACGGACAACAGATCTTATTGCCCGAAGTCGTTGTTCGAGTTCCTGCGCTCATGCTTCTGAATGAAGGATTCCGAGTAGTTTATGGCGAAGAAATATACGGCTATCTGCGCCCTCGTCAAGAAGCAGTTCAACGACAAGCGACGCAACAAAATATGGAGCCCAACGCCTTTTCGTTTGGATTATCGGGAGGAGCGGGAAGCGTTTACGGAATCGTGAGCGACCAGTTTAGCTTTTTGGACCAAAATGCAGAGGAACTCAATGCGCAAGGAAATGGCGGGATGCGCCAAATGCATAGCTACGTCCCTACTCATTATATTGATCAAATCAGTAACACGCCCGACGAAAACAACCCCGACTTCAAAAAGGTGGCTGGGAAATTATCGCAAGATCTAACAGTGGAAAAATTGCAAGAGATGCGGGAACAAGAAATGGCCAGCATCGCCCATCAGACTGTGGCGCGTCGAGGAACATAAAGAAAAAACAATTTGAAGAAATGCAGACAAAGATAGACCATTTTTACCTCGCCCGAATTTCGACAATTTCCGATTCCAAAAACAAAACATATTGATTCCATTTTTCCGTTTATTTTTTCTCCCCCATGGCAAAATCTTCTATTTTAGCGGGTTTCAATAACCATTTCGACGAATTTATGGAAGATTTGCTTCGGATTTTCCCCGACGATGTCGATATTTTGAGCAGTCAGCAAAAATTCAAAATGTTAAGAAAAGCAAACCCAAAACTTTTGATTGGAATCTGGTATCAATATGTCGTGGAAAAATACAAGGATAAGATTGATGAGGGAGACATTCATTTTTTCATGGACAAAGATTATACGCTAGACTTGACGAACATCGACAATCCTGACAAAGTGATTGAAGGAATCGACCGCCTACGAGATCCAATCAAACGAATGGGAGATTCGGATCGTGCCAAAACGATGAAATATTTGCAAAATCTCAAAAAATTGGCAGAGATGTATTTTGAAGGGCGGCGAGAATAAGTTCAAATTACTCATTTAAAGGTGGATGAATCATGCATAGGTACATTTTTTTTCTTCATTACTCTCTTTCTCTAGTTCCTCTCATTTTTTTTTACTTTTTCGGTTTTCGTTTTTCGTTTTTCGTTTTTCGTTTTTCGTTTTTCGTTTTTCATTCATTCCATGAGTGAATTCGATTTAGAATGGGAAGATGTTGGGGTCGAAGACTTACAAGTCGACATGCATGATTTGGAAGCAGATACCCTCGAATTAGAAACCGAACAGGTGACCGAAATTCCTATTCCTGCAGAGTTTTTCAACATTTTGAAATCCTTTGTCAGCGATATCCAAGAGACCTTTCCCGAGTACAAAATGGTGATATCACAATGGTGGGGGGACATTGAAGAAGAAAGACAAGTAGAAGGGGCGGATTCCCATCTACGGGCATTATTCCAACACTGCGCTTTGGTATTTCCCGATCGATTTATGGAAATTGTTTCTCAAAACGCAGACATGTTTTCCAAAGACAAAACGTACTCAACCGAGTTTTTACCAGGCATTAGTTTCAAATATTTGTGGCATTGCGAAGGTCTAACCGATCCGTCTCGAGAAACTATTTGGAAATATCTAAAAATGATTTTGGTGTGTGTTGTGCAATCAGGAGTTCCCTCAGCATCGTCGACAGAGAATGCCAAGACTTCCGCGGGATTGGACGATCTCTTCCAGAGCCAAGAATTTCAGGAGAAAATGCAGGAAACCATTTTAAGTCTTCAGTCCCTCTTGATATCATCCTCGGCGGCGACCAATACTACAGAATCCCCCAGGGAAGAGGAAGAGAGAGAGCAGACGCAAGAATCGCCCACCCAACCGCCCCCTTCCAACCAGCAAAATGATTCAGAGCTCCCTGAACTTCCCGACCTGTTTGGAGGATTTCTCGACGGCAAATTGGGGGAATTAGCCAAAGAAATCGCTGGAGAAACAAGTCAGCATTTAGAAGCAGACTTGGCGGGTGAAATGGCGGACATACAAGATCCCAGCGATATCATGAAGCGCCTTTTCCAGAAGCCCGACAAACTCATGAATATCATGAAGAGCGTGTCCTCAAAATTAGACGAAAGATTGCGAGATGGCAATGTGGATCAATCCGAACTTATGAATGAGGCAACCAATATTTTAGGAAAGATTCAAAATATGCCTGGCATGGCCAATTTGCAGTCCATGATGAACAAGATGGCAGGATCGGCGGGAGCACCAAGGGAAGCGTCGGGGAAGGGGCAAGAACGTCCACGACCACAAACAGAAACGCATCCCAATGTTTCCCAAAACGATCTTCGTCGACGCATGAAGCAATTGCAAATGTTGGAAAGAATACGGAAAAAAGAGGAAAAGAAGATCGCTGAACAACAGACGTCCGTTCCGTGTGGCTCCATGGCGAATCCTCCTCTTAGCGATGAAGAATTAGTACAAATGTTTCAGGTATCGTCCACTTCTTCAAGCAAAAAGAGTTCTGTGTCTAAAAAAAAATAAAGAATGATTGGTAGAGAAATTTGCTTTTTTTCTGTCGTCATATCTTTTAAAAACCCTTTATCAAAAGAATAAGTGAAAGAATTGGGAAAAAAATGACGGACACCATGCAAAGTTATTTACTTACTGGGGGAGATGTGGGATCGGGAACAAATACAATGAGTATGGCGTTGTCCAAGGGGTTCGCTTATACTAATGGGGCGGGGATTTCCAGCTCTTCTTCTGGGGTCGCGAGCGCAAATGCAGGAGGGGCAGGGGGCAGCACCGCTATTGCCTCGTCCTCTTCAGGAGGGGGTTCGAACCCCATCACTTCATCCTCTTCCCCTCCAGCCTCGCCCCCTTCTTCTTCTTCTTCTCCTTCTTCTCCTCCTCCCCCTCCTTCTTCATCACCCACCCCAGCGCCATCACCGCCACCACCACCGTCATCGACCTCTAGCGTATTTTGGCTGAATAATCCCATCATTTTAGTTCAGCAAATCGACCTGGTCCCCTCGACAACAATGACATATGAACAAAAGATGAATGTTTTGACACGTCTTTTGATTTTGGTCACGCTTTTCGCATTTTTCATCACTATGGAATTCTCGGCTCTCATCTGTGGCCTTTTGTCGCTTATTATAGTTTGCTTTGTTTATTTTTCTTCCACAAGTTGCAAAGAAGGGATGACGTCTCGCAATCAAAAACAACCACCAGGTCAATATTCCGTCAATTCTGAAAATGATATATTCAATGGTTATGTTACCCAGGACTACCAACGCTTTCTTGACAAGCAAATGAAAAAGATTGAACATGAGCAGACAAAAATCTTGAATCCAGCGACATTGCAAACATATATGAAGAAAGACTTTCATCCCAGCGATCGCAAGAATCCTTTAGGGAATGTTTTGATCAATCAAATTAGTGAAACCCCGAATCGAAAAGCCGCCCCTCCCTCCTTCAATCCTCAGGTGGAAGAAACCATCAACAAGAATACCAAACGGATGATTCAGACCCTTAATCCTGGAATCCATTCTACGAACAAGCAGCTATTTGGATCTATGGGGGAAGAATTTGAGTTTGAGCAAAGTCAACGGCAATTTTATGCGACGGCCAACTCAAGAGTAGAAAACAATCAGGCTGCTTTTGCCCATTGGTGTTACGGAGGGATGATTTCTTCCAAAGAAGCGAATCCTTTGGCACTCATGCAAAATAATCCACGGTATAACTTGTATTAAAACATGAAAATTAGAAGAAGAGATGGGAAAATAAATTTCTTTTCCATTTCGTCAAAAAGAGAAAAAAGCAAAACAAAAGTTTTGAAAGGAGAAAAGCAAAAAAAAATCACAATCATTTTTTTATCGATTGCAAAATTGTTTTATTTTTGCTCATGGAAACTCCATACACATTCGATAATCTTAGCCGCATCGGCAATGATAGTACGTACTTGGATCAAGAATCGATTCAGAATATGAATGCATGCAATTATACATTGATGAATTATTTTGCGCAAGACTGTACAATGAGTGGTACTATTCGATTGGCGACATCTCAACCATGCGTCAATTATAGTGGTGTCAGTCGGGTGGGGGAAAGTGGATGTTTGGTGGACGAGGATTCGAAAATGACCATTGGAAGTTATCAGACCAAACCTCCGACAAAAGTAGATTTGTACCAACGACCGTTTGTAACGGTTCCGTACTTGGGACGTGGATCGGTGGATCCTGTGATGGAAGCGCAGCTGCAACAGGGAGAGATGATTACCAATCGACGAAGTATCAATAAGCTGGGGGAGAAGACCTATATGAATTACACGACAACGCCCATGATTCCTAGTGTAAAAGAGCGAATGGGAAATCCTGCATATACGGTAGAGTCTGTTGCTTCAGATGGTTGGGTCCGAGGAGGAGTACCTTCTCGGGATTTAGCGCATGCAGGAAATTGTTAAAAAGAATAACGGCGAGTGAAACGACGACGATAACGTTTGTTTGTACGCGCTCTTGATTTTCGACGTCGGGATTTCCTACGTTTCATTCGCGATCCTCCATGAGGTGGTGGTATTCCACTTCCTGATCCTAACGAAGATGTTGTAACAACTTCTGCAGCGGGTCCTTGGACTGCTGGAGCGGGTCCAGGGACTACTGGGACTACTGGAGCGGGTCCTTGGACTACTGGGGCTACTGGGGGTCCTCCTCCTATAGCTGCTCCTCCTGGGACTCCTCCTCCGATAGCTGCTCCTCCTGGGACTCCTTGTCCTCCTCCTCCTCCTGCTAGTCCTGCTAGTCCTGCTATCAATCGTAGTCCGCCTTCAATATGAAATTGTTGTTGTAAATCTCCAATCCATTGTCTACTAGTCGCAATAAACGTTCCGATTGCACCTCGTATATTAGTGACGACTTGCTGAACAGCATCTATTGTTTCTTGACTTCTGTCTAGACCAGCAGCAATCACGTGTCGACCTCGTTCTGCACCAGCAGCAATCAAGTCTCGACCTCGTTCTGCACCAGTAGCAATCAAGTCTCGACCTCGTTGTGCACCAGCAGCAATCAAGTCTCGACCTCGTTGTGCACCAGCAGCAATCAAGTCTCGACCTCGTTGTGCACCAGCAGCAAACGCGCCTTGACCATCTGCAATACCAGTATGCAGTCGTTCCCGTAATTCGGGGTATCGAGCATATGCTACGTACAAACTTAAAACGCCAATAAGTAAAAATTGGACTATATATAGTCGATAAATATAAGGTAAATCTGAGAAAGTGGGTATTCCTCTCAAAATCCCCATAACTATTTGCCATATCTGGTCCGCAAATCTGTTGCCTCCCGTGATAGCACCCGTCATAACCTCTGTATACAAATTGACTATTTCCTGACGATTTGCATCTATAAACGTATTAAACGATGTCATTTGATTCCCCGCAACAGTGGCAAGTTGACTACCACCTTCTGTAAACGTTATTCTAAGTGTATTCGCTTGTTCGATTAAAAGTTGAAAGAAATCGCCAAGATAGTTACTTGCGCCAGTTGTCGTTGAAATTACAATCATCCTTAACAGATTCGATCCTGCTTGTCTTGCAATATTTGGGTCGATGATGGGATCTTGCTGACTACTTATAGCATCAATTCGCCCTTGAATGCTGATAGATTCAGCATATTCTTGTTGCCTTCGAATATAGTCCTGAAAATATCGATAATTCCTCTCACTTAATTGACTTAAAAAATCGAGTGCTAATTGACGTTCATTATCACCTCGAGCAATTAAGCCTGGTGAGGGAGACGGGGGAACTGGGCCTGTCTCTTCACGCTGGGCAGGAAGACCTCCTGGGTAAGTTCCAAAAAGACTTCTTATATAACTTAAATAACTATCTCTTAAATCTCGTCCTTGCTCAGCTGGTGTGTATGGAGATGATCCTACGGATATCTCGGCTATCGGGTTACTTCCAAAAAGATCTCTGGTGAATCTTCGTCTCCAATCTTGTGCTTGCTGAGCTTGTGTGTATGGAGATGTTCCTACGGATATCTGGGCTCTCGGGTCTGAAACTGAAAAACCCATGCCATCAAATGGTGGAGGAACCTGTCGAACATCATCTATTGGAGTTCCCAACACATCAGTTTGGGTTATGCGAACTGGGTCTGTCTCCTGAGGAGGATCTGGGACTCTCGCTGCAGGCGCGAATGGAAGATTTCTAAACAAACCTTCTGTATAATCTTGTACTTGCTGAGTTATTGGGTATGGACTTGTTTCTTGGGATATCGGGGCTGGTGCTGGTGCTGGAAAACCCAACCCCGAGTTATCAAATGGGTTCTCAATTCTTGGACGCTGAGTCCCACGACGCTGAGTCCCACGAAAATTTGTTGGATTTCCAAACACATCAACATCATAGCTTTCTTCTTTTTCTTCTTCATCAGGAGGTCGTTTGCTCATGTTCTTTTCGATCTTCTATCACAATCAATAAGTTTCAATTCTAATTTAAAAAAAAGACAATAGTTTACCAAAAAAATTATTATCATTAGTCAACAAAATATTTTTACTTGATAACAAATTGTCAAAATATAATTATGAATATGGATCATATTTGCACGTATCAATACTACGACCCTCGACTGAGAGCATATATAGATACGTGGAAATCTTCCGAATCGATTCGTTTGTTTCCAGAATTGGTTAATTCAGCAACCTACAATAAAGCCGATGTTGAGGAATTTGAAGAATTCTCAGATTTTCTCTATCAGCTTGACTTTCTACGATGCTTTTCCCTAGAGGAATTAAATACAATTCAAGTAGACTCAAAAATTTCTTCTTTGTTAGAAGACATCTTCGGATACGGATCGTGTCCAACTATTTTTGATACCCAAGAATTGGATCGATTTGTTCGATGGGTACGAGGGCAACCATTTGAGGAGGACGATAATGAGGATTTGGGGGGAGAAAAAGAAATCATCGAAGAAGAAAAAGACTCTGAGAGAGACCAATTTGGAAATCCACGTCTAAAGTATATGCCGATCAAGTCGGCCATGTTAATGCTGTTTTCTTACGACACACTTTTTTTGGTAATGCAAGCTTTCACCATGATTAAGAATCGAAGAAAGAATCAAGAATCGGTAGACGGAATTTTAGATTGGCTAAAAGGGGAAGTTGACCTTCTTGTGGCAAGGACCAATTCAAGATCACAACCCACCAGGGAAGCCGACCAAGTTGGCTCCAATGCCGAATCCAGCGCCTGAGCGAGTTGTGGATCCAACACTGGGAACAAAAGTATCGAGGATGCTAAAGACAGCCGCGGCCGTCAACGCAAGAAGACCGATTTCTTCAATATTCAAGGATCGTTTGGGGATAGCGTAGGCCGCAAGGGCGACCATAAAGCCTTCAACTAAATATTTTACGATCCGCTTGATCATTTCGGAGAAGTCAAAATTCATTTTAATGAGCAAATCAATAAAACGGGGGGAAAAAAGTTAGATCCGTAAATTAGAAAAAAAAAGAATTGAACTTGATTCAAACTTGTAGATATTTTTTTTGAAGTAAGTCGGAAGAAAAAAAAAGGATATAAAAAGTGCCATTATTTTTATTTCTCAAGTCAAATTGAAATTGTTTTTTTTGTTTTTTCGACACTCGCCCCCTCCCCCCCCCTCTTCAAACGGTAACCACAAAAACCCACCATCTTTTGTAAACCAAAATGTCGAATTTTGAATTGAAAGAGTTGAAGGACGGACGCCCCAATCCCAAATATGTCGATATGCTAGAAGAAGATAAAGCGATTGCTGGCCAAAAATTTGTTTGTTTATCGTTTGTGAGTCCCGAGAACATACTCAAAGACAAAAATCAATTTTATTTTGAAAAATTTCTCGGGGAGTGGGAATATGCCAAGAGCATGGAAAAGTATATGCAATTCTTGAACTTCATAGCCTTTAAATACAATGTGACATTCTCGGACATCACAAAAGATTTCGCTGATTTTGTGGAAGAAGAAAAAGAACGTCTGCGAGAGTCAACCATCAAAGACGACTTCAAGACATTCGTCGAAAAGAACGAAGAAGACCTAGAAAACCAATTCAATACTGCTCACGATTTTCAGACATCCATTCGAGGCCTCAAAGTCCGAGGTGTCTATCCTTCGATGGAAGAAGCCGAACTGAGATGTAAGATGCTGCGAGAAGTAGATCCGAATCACGATGTTTTCGTAGGCCCTGTTGGTCTTTGGATGCCATGGGATCCAGAGCCGACAAAGACGGGACGAGTAGAGTATTTGGAAGAGACGTTGAATGAGCTTATGAGTAAAAAGAATCAAAACGAAAGTTTCGCCAAATCGGCTTTTGAAAGTCGAGTCAAAGAGACCAAGCGAAAAGCGATCGAAGAAAATGTTCGCAAAGCGCAATCGGCGGGCACAACCTTGACCCAGACCATTGATGATGCGGGCAATTTAGTCAGTGCAAACATTTTAAGCTCTCAGGAGCGCTCTCTTCGCGAACAAATTGGCGAGGACGAGATTTCGGTAGGTGATATTCGCAATGAATTATTTGAAGGCGAAAATATTGTTGTGCCCCATTCAAAGAGTGGGGGTGGGAATGGGAGTGGGAGTGGAGGAGGAGTATGATGGGTTTTGATTTTTTTTTCTTGGATGGTATTATTTACATAATTTTTCTATTTTATTTAAAAAAAAATCATCTATTTTCTTTCACAACGATTATAAAATAATAAATCACCGATATGTGTTGGATGCATATTCTGCACAGCGTCATAATCGCTATAGTGCTTTTTGTCGTCATGAAATTTGCAATGAAACAACCCGACTCTGTTGCCATGCATCGAAGTGTGCTTATTGCTGCGCTTGCTCTAGTTTACATGCTGCTGTTTGGAATGGGACCACCAACACGACTAGACCCCAATTTGAGAATGTAAAACACAGAAAAAGGGGACAGAAAAGGGGGAGGGAAGGGAAAAAAGGGGGAAGGACATTCCTTTGCGCCTATTTTTTAACTTTAGGGAAAGCGCGCAAAAAATAATATATAAAGACAGAGAAAATCCACTCTTTTATAAGAATCATTTTCATGTATGGTGAAGGCGAAATCCGAGAAGACCTAGATAGTTTGTCTTATGGCGCAAAGAAAAATGCTTTAGATGAAGACGATCCCAATTTAGAGAAAGAGATCTCAAGAGATCTTGAACATTTGCAGGAGCGATCTCGCAATCATTCTGTGACAGATCCTTATGCAAATGTTTTGTTGTTGGGGGATATCATTGAGTTCCATGCCCCAGCAGAGTCGTCGTTACTGCACAAAAATATTTATGAAGTCACGTATTTGGATAAGGCGCGAATTCAATTGCGTCTTTTGAAGAATCAAACAAAATGGGTCAAATCGCCATCTACTGCGGAAACAGTAATGTGGAGGGACGGGGTCGCAGAAGATGACGATGAGGCCATGGAAAGTGACGACGATGACGCCGTCGACAAGAAAAAAAAGAGTAAAAAGAAGGGGAATGAGAACGAACAAGAAAAGGCATCGGAGGAGAAAGCACAAGCCGAAGCCGAGATTGAAGCCAAGAAAGACGAAGATGCGCATTCGAGACGGTTACGCAAGGCAAAAATCTTGGAGTTTGAAATCGACGATGAAGGGTTTTGGCAAAATCCCAAGACAGAGAAGAAACTGCAAATCGCCTCTATTTTGGTTCTTCAACGAGATGAGAAAAATGTAGGATTTGCAGCTTTGCATGGTTTAGGGGTAGGAAGGAATGTTTCGATGCAATTCGACCTGGGAGAAGACGTGGAGAACATGTTAGTCACGGGGGAAATCATACGTGTAGAACAAGACGCAATCACTGTGCAGACCAAAACGGATGGGATTATCATGATCGATTTTGCCTACCGAGGATTTCCCAAAAGTATTGGGCTAAAGTCCATTGTTTTGGAAGAGGACGATGAGGATGCCGATGAGGATGAGGAGGATCATGAGGACAATGATGAGGAGGATCATGAGGACAATGATGAGGAGAAGGATGAGGGTAATACAGATGATCATGGAGAGAAGAACGACAATGATGATGAAGAAGATGACGACATTAGTCACGTGGAAACAGTCCGAGATCATGATGAAGATACTCCCGATTCTGACGATGAGGAGACTCTTCATTCTGGCCCTAATGCCAAAGCAGTCATTTCTGACGACGATTTCCATTTAAGAAAACATTTGTATTTCTCTCTCCATGAATCGTTTCCCCACTGGGACCACGAAAAACTAATTAGAGAATCCTCCGTATTTTTTGATTTGCGTACCCTGGCTTTCCGCAATGATGAATTCAACATAGCCCGCATTCTTCGCCGCAAATCGCCTCTCTGGAAGCCGTTGGCTCACAAATTATATTCTTATTTTGTGGGCAGGTCGTCGTCCTCCTCGTCCTCCTCCTCCTCGTCCTATCCTTGCCGATTCCTCGTCCCCAAAACGGATTTGTCCATTCATCGCGGAGATGCACCAGGGGCGACTTATAATGAAACCATGTTTTTCACCGCCATAGAAGAATTGAGCAAAAGCCATTTTGAACGATCCTCCCAGCCCGAAAAATGGACCCGCATGCTCACCGAAGCCCTGGGTCTGCAGCCATCCCAAGTTTCCATGTCTCCCTTGGATTTCCGCAATGCGACGGTCCATTGCGTTGCCAAAATAAGACCCATCGAAACAGCAGGGCGAGCCGAAATATGGACCAGAGGGTCGTGGAAGCAACAAAAATCGTTTGTGTATTTGCCTGAAACGGACGGGGTCAATTTACCGCTTCCATTGGAATCATTGGTGGCAGATTTCCGCAATTCCCGATGGTTACAGCAAATAATGATGCAGTCGGAAAGGCAAACCCTTTGGACTAGGCTGATTGCAGGAATAGATTTGATCGGGGCCCACTCCCGCGAAATAGATCGACGTTGGTGGAACAAACGGGAATTGGAGAGAAGGATGCTTGACCTGGGGGAGTATCCCGATTTCGCCCTCTTGGATTTCAAAGCCACCGAAAAAGAATATTTGGATTATCATGCTTTGTCGAGCAAGCGCAAGGGTCGAAAACGCGCCAAAGCCAAAAAAGCAAAAGAGAATAAGTCAAACGACGCCACCCAGGGCGATGCAGAAGAGGACGACGGCCACGGGAAAACGTTTCATCTCATGAAGGAAGTCGAAATGGCGCAAGCAACCGATCACCATCTTTTGGCGCTCACCACCAAACAAAAGCGTATTGATAGTCCTGAATTCCAAAAATGGATTCGATTATTGGTGCCCTCTTCAGGGTCTCTCGCGCGCTATTTTGCAGGGCAGCATCTGGAGTGGACTTGGCAGGGGGACTGGACATTGGATTTTTTTTGGCATGCGTTGGCTGCATTTCATATCCATCCCGAAGACGTGACTGTATCGGCCTGGTCTTTCATGAAAGAATGGATCTCAAAACAAATTGAGTTGCAGATGTTTGAGTTCGGGCGAAAACCGACCCGTCAAGACGCTATTCAAGAGCTGCAAACCTGGGGGGGAAAGACGCGACCAAGGGCGGGAGCGATGAAACCTTTGCGGTCGTTGTACCAAGATTTTACCCGATTTTTGGAAACGATGAATGATCAGGATGGCGGGGCATCAACAGTCTCCGAGCAAGACAAAAAAGCCAAGGATTTTGTTTTGATGTATGTCATGTCTCTTCAAGCCAAGCGTATCGATGATGACCACGATGATGCCGCCAAGACAGGATCGACGTCGTCGACCGATTTGGAGGGATCCGATAAGCATATGGACAAAGAATCCCATCAGGCGCGCGAGATAGTTCGACTCTACACGACTTTTTTGGAAGATGTTTTTGTGGAAACAGTGGGGGGGCGTGGAGAGGAGTCCGAGGCAGGTCGATCTGAATTTCCTGGTGATGAAAAAACGGATTCCCTTGCTCGAACGAGGGGATCGGATAGCCGAGTCACTGGTGAGCAAGAGTTTGGCGCCAAGTCCTGGATGACGACCTCGGAATCGTTGGCCTGGATTTATTTTGTGGACGGAGGCCGCCTCCTCATGAACTACGTCTCTCAAAAGAATGTGGTTCGACCGTCCATCAAAGACTTTATCAAAAAGACGATTTCGGAGGTGAAGAATCAACGCCGCAAAACATTTTCCAGCAAAGGTTCCAACAAGGGAATGAGCAAAAATGATAATAATGATGGGGCGGGTTGTCCCACTCGTGAAGTCGTTATTGCCAAGGAATACCGCAATTTAGAAGAGCTGTATGCGGACAATGACCGTGACATTTATTTTGACCCGAAATATAATCGAGACAGGGCTCATGATAAAGGCGAGACACCAGGGTCGTCGCTGGGCACGGAGTCGACCAATACTCTTGCCTCGGATTCCGATACGATCGCCAACGAGCGACTTGTTGAAGACGGCCATTACGCTCTTCTTTTCACCTTGGACACAACCCAGACTTCTCCTACCACGGCCGTGATTCAGAGGCGCGACCTCAAATATTTTCTCCGAAAACGAAATCGGTGGGAATTGCAGACGAAGATGCCGTCTATTCGCGACATCGTTCTTTCCAATACACAGTCGATCTTGTGCAGCTTGGAATCTGGGCAGCAAGAAGAAAAACAAGAACTCATGCTTGTTTTGTTGGACCAGATGCAGCAACAACTGAGTGATCAGTATGCCTATACACGGCGTCAAATCTTCCACATGTATCAGTACCAAGAATCCTTTTTGCGTAGATTGATGCATTGGCATGTCACACGGTCATCGCGATGGGCGGTTTCCAAAATTCAATTCGAGTATGGATTGAAAATGGAGACTGAGGTGGCGACCGCGACTGGTGCTATGGAGCAAAAGAGGAAGTCGTCGCCTTTTGAATTTGAAAGCCAGTGTGTGTTGAATCAACCGTTGATGAAAGATTCTTTTGTCTACTACCTCGCATTGAAGCGAATGCGGGCAAAACGTCCCACTCCATCAATGGTCGAAAGAGAAGGGCAACACAGCAAAGATTGGTGGATCTGCAGACGGACGAACCAACCCCTAATACCTGCCTTTCTTATTACGCTCGCCGAGGCTCTTGCCGTGGATATCCCGACCTACGAAAAGGTAAAGAAGCGGCTGTTGGATACAGAAGCTGCTCCGCTGCCCATTCCGTTGTTGGGAGGCGGGCAAGGCAGCAAAACTCTATTTTGGGTTCATGGATCGACGGGGCTCGCCATATGCGTGGCCGAATCACGACGAGACGCGGAATTAGAGGAATGGGACCAACCCATGAACCGACCACCCATTGTTAGTCTCTTGCTGGACCAACACCGCCTCCAATTCGGTCACTACGCTCATCGGAATCCAAAACTGGGTGAAGTGGAAAATGTGTTGAATGTTATCGACAGTATGATGAGCGCGATGAGTCAAATGTTGTCCTTGCCGTTAGGAATATGGAGCGAAGGGGACAAACCTATCCACCAGTTCCTTTACCAAACCATTTACCCCTTGATTGTGGGGTATCACGAAGAAATCGTTCTGGGAGGAGGAAATGACAGCAAATCCACCCAACCTATCGATAAGGTGGACGACGAGGCCGAAAGTCGTGGGCAAAGGGTTCATAAACGCAGAGATAAATTTGCTCGCGTATCTATCGCCCTCGTTCTCGGATCCCTTTATTTTGCTCTTCAAACCCATTTTCCTACTTTCCGATGTTCGCTTTCTCCTGAATTGCAGAGACAAGTCCCCAAATTGCATGTATTGTTGAACAAGAGCGCCATGGACGGAGACGCAGATCCCATATTCGGGACCAGTGTCGGGGAAAGCGGCCTTCATTTGTTCATCTCGGTATTTTACGCGTTTTTGAAATTGCGAAAAGCAGAATGTTTGACCCAGCCCTGGACGGCGGTGTATGACCTAGTCTTTGACGAATCCCGCCAAAGGACAATCGACCTCCTCACTAAAAATGCCGTTCATTTCCTCCAAAAGGATCTTGTGTCCTCTGCGCCTTACAAGTTACGTTTATATCATTTTTTGCGCGAGTCGCGAACTCATCAGTTAAAGCTCAGGCGTCAAGGTCGACGGAGAGGCGCGGTCGGGATGGGGGTGGGGGTCGGGGTTGGATCTGGCCTTTCGCTTCTTTTCTCTCAACTTCGCATCTCTTTGCCCTTGGAACGGGTCCAAGCCCCCGTCTTGGGGCGGCAATTCACGAACGACGACGCCAAAATCGCCGCGGCCAAAAGCATATTTTTAGCCGTTCAGCTTTATCAGGACGTCGGTCGTCTCTTTCTCGATCCGATGGAAAGCGACCGCATACGATGGATAGAAAGTACCCTCATTTCGCGTGAGCAATATCACCGCCCCTCTGTTTTGGAGCACTTGTCGAACGCGGACGAGAGGCGGCTGCTGCGGATCCAGCGTCTGGCAAAGGGAGGCAAGGGGCGACGACATCTGAAACGCGACCTTTATGTCAGGCATTCCAGGTATCAGAGTGTGTTCCGTCCCGTCAGCATGATTCAATATATGCTCGGATGGAATCCTGTCCGCATCCTTATGACCGAATTGGCCGCAGGTGAGGGTCGAGACCGAGGAGACGAAGAAGCCAATGCGCGCCCCGATGTAGAGCGCGAAGTGGGACCTATCAGCCCCGCTCTCTTTTCTGAATGGATGGCGTTTTGGAAGCGATTTCGGACAACGAACGACATTGACAACGACGGGGCGGAAGCCGCCATGAGCTCCCAAGCCCGAACTTCTCGTCTCGTCAAATCCAAGTTTCCTCATGACGCCATTCGGTATGTCTTTGGGGTAGCCCATCACCTGAGCTCCACCATAGACCAGTGTCTTCTCTCGACCACACCATCCCATCTGTCCTTTTCACCGAAAGACGAAAAGGCTGGCATGACGCGACTCTTTGGCGATCGGGCGACAGAAACCAACAAAACGCATTTCTTACTTGCTGCTCATTCCAGGTACGATATGACGGTGTCTCTTACTTATGCGGAGACAACCATTTATTTGGCGTTTATTCGCTATTGCGGCTTTTGTTCCACGAAAGTTCCTTGGTGGGCGCGACTGCAAGCTATCTCGTCGGGATTGTGGATTCCGCGTTTTCCGCGAGTGGACTCAGCTGGTGGAAAGGATCAAAAAGAAGGTAGTGGGGACAAGAAAGGGAGCGGGGACGGGGACGGGGACGGGGACGGGGACGACGACCCTCTCCTGGACGAGGAAAGGGTACGAAAAGAAGAATTGGAGCGCTTAGATCTATCGTTGGTCGAGACGGATCCCCTGCAAACAAAAATAGACAAGCTGAAAGATTCGGGTAAGATTTACGAACAAACTCATTTGGTTCAGCTCATTGATTATCTGAACAAAAAGACAATGAAAGACTGTGGAGCAAAACGAGACATTCCGACCACGATAGAGGACTTTCGGATGGTTTTGGAGCATTTTCGGGCTGTGACCTCGTCTGTTGGAGCGGTGGAGGTAGGAGATGGCGAAGGGCGGAAGAAAAAAAAGGAAAAGGAAAACGAAAGGGAAAAGGAAAAGGAAAAGGAAAAAGAGAAAGATGGCGATGCAGATAAAGATGACGATGATCTTGATGATGACGACGATGAGATCCAGGTCGATCCATTCATCCAAAAGATGGAGTCTATTTTTGATCGCATGGAAATGGTCGTGGAAAAACGAATCGAAGGGGTTCATCGAGACTCGGCCAGGGAAGGAAATATCATGACGACGTCAGACTTGCGCGAGATCGAACCCAAGATCGGGGCTGAAGAGTTTGCGCGAAGACATGCCGAGGACAACGACGAAGTCGACGATTTGATGCGGTTTCTCAAGGCCCACAACAAAACATATTTGCATGAACTCCTTCTTTTGCTGGATCGGGGGGAGTTTACCGACCTTTTATGCATGCTTCAAGAGACGGGTGGCGCCGCGGCAGAACGGGGGGAGTTCGCCGACAAAAAATACGAAATGATTGGGGCTACTACTGCCTCCACCGATGGCAATGCCGTCTCCTTTCGTGTGTTGGAGCATGTCGGCAGTCGTTTCCGATCCGAAGCCCGTCATCGCAAAATGCTGTTTCCCGACAAAATCGTCAAACAATGGCCCGACGAAGAGCAGGAGAAAAAAGTGGGGGCTTGGAAAAAGAAACGGAGCAAAGCTGGGTTAGACGGACAGGGGCTGGACGAGCATCAAGAAGATGACGAGGACGAGACAAAAGAAAAAGAGCTGGATGGCAAAATGCCTCACTACGACATCGTCTCGGAAGAGATCAACAAAAGGAAAGCGAAATGGGATGTGATGTTCTATAATGAAGAGAATTTGGTCGTTTGGAATCGATGCGAAACCACCTCCTTGGCTAGCGCCGTAGAATTGAGTGAGGCGGAATTCGCCAAATATATGTTGTGGGTAAGGGAATGGATGCGGCAGTCTTTTATTGTCGCCCCTGCGGTCATGATGGAAGGCAAAGGGACAGGCAAAGAAGGAGGAGCCATCGGTCTTGAGGCCTTTCGAAGCCTGTACTCCAAGGCGGACGCGGAGTTTAAACGGGACATCTTGCCCTTTATTACTTCCAAAACAGAAGATTGGTTACAGATGCTGCAAAAACTCCCGTACTTCTTCGACCCTTCGATCCTGTCCATGAACAAAAGATACAAAGTCAAAGCCGTTCCTCTCTTTCACCGCAAAATGTATGTGGAATTAGTGCAATACATTGTTTTGCGGGCGCTGCGATGTTTAGAGATGCTCGGATGGGACGATTCTCAGCGAACGACAAAACCGTGCCATTTATTGGCTCCCGAGACCGCGCTCATTCAGAGCCATTTGGAAAAGAACGAGTCGGGGGCGGGAGCACGAAGAAGGAGACGACGAGGAAAAATATTCAAGTGCGGTGAGGACGGCGTCAGCAGTAATCGTTTCATGACCCAGTATATTGAGCTATGCGTAGATTCTTTAATCAAAGGATACATCGATCTTTTCGGAGGCAATCGTCGACGACAAACGAGAAACGAAAATCAGGTCTACTCGTGGCTGGCAGGACTTGAGAAGACGGAGAGGATGAAAAAAGCAACAATGAGTGTCGATGAGTCAGAATGGATCGAGGCGCAAGCCGAATTATCGGTTGCGTTGAAATGGGGGGGAGGAGGGAGAGGAGGAGGGAGAGAAGAATGAAGAGAGGGGCCCTGGCCCTTTTGAAAAAAAAATTATTGATTTCATCTATTTTTAGTTTGAGAAAATGAAAAACTCTTGAAAGAAAAAAAAATATTTTTAAAAAAAAATTCTTCGAAGGACTCTCTTTAGAAAAATGAAAATCAAAAAGAGATGAAATAAAAAATTTTTTTTTGGAAAAGGAATCGATCGAACCGATGGGGGGAGGGAGGGAAGGAGGGGAAGGAGGGGAAGGAGCGGAAGGAGGGGAAGGCGGAGTTCAAGCTTCGGGAGGCGATTCAATGACATGTCTTGTCCAAATATGTTGACGGCACATAGGACAAGTTCTTAGGATGTCATTTAATCCACAATCCTTGCATGTAATCATATGGTAGCACGAAGGGAAAAGGATGCAGCTCGGCTTCTCCCAACAGACACAGCACATTTCAATCTGCATGTCACCTTCTGCGATCGTCATCATGGACGAGATTGTCTCGTCTTCGTCGATGGTATACACCGTATTCAACGATTCTTTCAGCAGCAACTCTGGAGCTCCCAACGGATACATTTTTCTGATATCGCGCATAAATATTTGTTTAAAGTCCGTCTCGAAATATTTGAGGCGCTCCAACTCCGAAAGCGATCGTAATGTATCATCTATGGCACTGAAATTGCCAGCCGTCATCAAGTCATCAGCCGTGATGAAGAGATATTGAATGTCGGCAAAATGAGTTTTAATGCAAGGCAAGTATTCATTGGCAACTACACGGTCGATCGGAGAAGATCCGCACTGGCCATTGAGTACAATGCCAACGGGACATAATCGATCCTTTCGATACATGGGCAACTGGTGGGGAAGTACCATATTGTTCCAAATTTCCAAAAACAATATTTTTTCTGCATACATATTTCTGGAAAGAAGATCGCTTAGTTTGCGATGATATTCGTTCATATCCGCCATATCGAACCCGATACCTTTTACCGTTTCTCCAGACCCAAACATGTCATCAAAACAGATAGAAAAACAAATCCGAAATTTCATGACGTGCGCAACTTTCATGACGGTCGACATTTGTCTTGTCAAGGATCCTTGCAAAGATTCCCAAAAACTGGCATCGCGAAAGGTTTCTTCGCTCTCGTCATCTAGAACCAAGATATCGCTAAATGGATTGAAACAAATTTCCACAACATTGGCCATAGAGAATGTGTCGTCGTATTTTCTTGGCAAACAGATATCGTTATAACGCATCTGTACTGTGCTCTTGCAGTTGCGAAGAGAATACACGATCTGCCCGAAAGTTGTTTTGGGTGATTCCATTTTGAAATGCAATGGAATAAAAATGTGTTTTGTCTTCCAAATTTTTTCTCAATCAAATAAGAAACGATTGTCTTCGGAACTTTTTTGCTTTGTTTTTGGGAATCATCGGTAAATTTTGAACATGCAGGGAAATGACAAGCGCTTGGTGGAGATTGCTCATGACATTCACCAACAAATAGGAGACGATGACTCTATTCGAGAATCCGTACGGAATCTATTGAAAAAAGTCACTCAATCCTTGGAAACCTCCAAATGGACGGGTCATGGGGGAAGCAGAGATAGTGACAATTTTTCAAATCAAGCCGCCAGAGTTTATGACGAGATTTCTCTGCTACTTTTGTTACTATTATTTTCAATAGCGATCGAAGAACTTATCAGGAACCGTCATTTGCGCAGAAATGTACGGGATTATATAATACATTTATTTGAACGGGCAGTTCAACTTATCATTATTTATCATGAACAATATTACGAGGGCTGGCCAATGATTAGAAACCGAATGGGAGGACGTGGTCGTCGCCGACGAATCAAGACGCGTAAAATTAGATAAGTCGTGGGCATTTGCCATTTGTAACATTGATTTCCCATCATGCAATGTTTTTAAAAATCGATCAAGAGGAAAATTGTATGATCATCATTATTTAAATTTAGCGGGACGCAAAACCGAGATGGATTCCGTTGACCCAGAAAATGAAAGCGAAGATATGAAACTTCTCTTGAGCTGGAAGCGGGAAAAGAGTGCAATGATGGGATCCAGCGGCGATCGCCGACAAGATTTTGTTATGGAGCAAGCTTATGAAGGAGAGAAGTTGATTGCGCAATTATTGACCAAAATGATATGTATTGACAGCATGTCACAAAAAGACCTCACTCTCGCATTAAAACAATTATTCCATTACAAGAAGCTGTCCAGATCTTTGCAACGATCGGTTCATCAATGGGGGCTCGGCCATTTTCATCCCAATGAAAAAAAGTTGAGCGCAGATTTGTTGCAATCGATTCGTACGCGCGCGGAAAATATGAAGTCTATGGTAGAATCCGATTATTTCGATCATATATTGTGGTATATAGCCTACGTCAAGGCAGACTGGGACGAGGAGAAGGCCAATCGAATCATGGATCTTACCATAAATATCGTTGCCAAAGAATGCCTTGATTCAATGTAGGATAGAAGTCCTTTATAAAGGAATGTCCCAAAACTTCCTTTTGAAAAAAAAATTATTGATTTCATCTATTTTTAGTTTGAGAAAATGAAAAACTTTTTGAAAGAAAAAAAATAATTTTTAAAAAAAAAATTCTTCGAAGGACTCTCTTTAGAAAAAATGAAAATGAAAATGAAATGAAAACAAAAAATATTTTTCAAAAATGAAATAGTCAAAGAACGATAAAATCTTTTCGATCGACAAAAGTTTTGTTTGCCCCTCGTCCTTTCGGCCTCCTCTTTTGTTCCCCTCTCTTGGATGGCCTTTACTCAAGATTCGATGGATCTGATGATGTCCATCGTTCGCGACAAATGTTTTACAGACGCTCACAAAATCAAACCTTTGCCAGACACGCAAACGTTTCTTTTCCAATCGATGACGGGGCTTCGAGAGTGTCTTCATACCATTTACAAAAGACCCATTAGCCTCACTCCGTATATGCTTCGTCTGGGAGAGAATGCTTTACCTCCGCCCCACAAAGACGCACCCAAAGGCTATCCCGATAATATCCGCCAATACTTGGCGTCGAAAATGAGAATGCGGTTGACGTTTGAATGTCATCTGACCGAAGAATCCGTCCAAATGACGATCCATCTCTTTTTGACCCCGCAGCAAACCAAAACGTTTGGCGATCCCGAACGGAATTCGGCCAATCCGTTTCGATTCCAGGTGGTCGAAGCCGTCAAACGGGCGTTTACGGTCCTTCTGTTCATGCGCCAACAAAAGAAAAACCCTATATGCGGAAGGAAATCGTGCACGTTGTATATGTATTGGACACCTTTCAAGAAACGATTGCCTGTAACGAGAGGCGGCGTTCTGGATCAAGACAATGCAAATACAGCGTTTACTTTTGCTTGCCACGAAGATCTCCAGATCGTGATCTATCGGCGGGAAGAATGGCTCAAGGTTCTTTTCCACGAATCTTTCCATGCGTTTGGTCTTGACTTTGCCACGATAGAGCACGCAGAAGGCCGCGGGTCGGCCAAAGAGACTTGGGTAGCTCACCTATTGACGTTTTTCCACCTGCCAAAAAATATCGACGTGCATCTTTCGGAGGCTTATACGGAAGCCATGGCATTGATTTTGCATACTTGTTTTGTTTGCGTGATTCAGTTCGGACACCAACCGCCGAACGAGTCCATCAATACCTTTCACGTCTTGATTCAAATGGAGAGGGTGTTTAAAATGTTGAAAATGGTGAAAGCGTTGGGATACATGGGGCTACGCTTTCATGATTTGCGGACCAATCCAGAAAAATGTCGGCGATATTATCGCGAAAGGACGCATATCTTCTCTTACTATATAGCCGCCAACATTCTTATATTTCACTATCAGGAGTTTTTGGCGTGGTGCAAAAATCATAATCATAGCGAGTCTCGTGTACAAATGAAAGTCTTTGGGGAATTCAAGGAGGGGGCGCTGGGCCACATTCAATCGTTGGTGAATTTTTTGGGAAGCAAAGCGAAAACTCCCCGATTTTTGGAGAGTTTGGCTTGCTCGGAGGAAACGCTCATGACGCGACAGCAGACGGGGATACATGGAGCTGGGGCCCCTGGACGGGGAGACCAACTTTTGAGGGAAACGTTTCGAATGTCGCTTGCAGAGCCTCTCTAGAAACGCTATCTCTTTCGATGGCTCACCCTTTTGGAGGGACGGTTTCGTGGCTGCTTTTTACGGCTCCGACGAATGCTTTGCTTTTTGATTGCTTTTTTCTTTCGTTGGCTGCGTTTGCCGCCCAAGGGACGATTGGGCAAATTCATATTTGATTTACGACTCCTTTTGGAACTTCGGATGGGGATGGGTCTGGAAGTAAAGGTCGGGGTTCGCTTGGAAGATGTTATTCTTCTTGAAAGGGGCTTCTCTTCTTCGTTGTCCTTGTCCTTGTCCTCGTCCTCTCCTTCGTCCTCGTCCTCTTCTTTCTTTGCTTCTTCTCCCTCGTCCTCTTCGTCTTCGTCCATCGTGATATCTTGGTCGTCCGCGTCAAGTTGAACCTCATCATCACTCTCATCA
>Ga0209188_1000938_pt1 | contig 25450 bp, 23 predicted proteins | sample C_130625_EF_Meta_FD_187307 | JGI IMG/M metagenome (GOLD analysis project Ga0209188, IMG submission 187307) | Freshwater microbial communities from Lake Croche, Canada to study carbon cycling - C_130625_EF_MetaG (SPAdes) (version 2) | ecosystem: Environmental > Aquatic > Freshwater > Lake... | reverse complement strand
GCCTTTGCACCCTTTACATAAACGCCAGAGACCATCGTTGATGATTTCTTGGCAGGCATTGAAAGAGATGGTGCAGGTGATGGTGAATCTGTTGATGTAGATCCAGATACAACACCTGTTGAATCGTTTGTGGCAGCTGTTGGGATTACACCTTCGCGGCCAGTCAATGAGTTAAATCCGAGGAAAGCGGTAATTACCAGTAGTAAGGAGAGAGCGACCTTTGAAGACTTGGCTGCAAGCTCTCCTGCCTTCTTATAGGTGGTAGAAAGCATGTCGAGAGCCGTAAGACCACGCTCTTGATCGATAACAAGCTCTGAAAGAACACGACGAAGAGATGTGCGAGCACGAGAAACAGTGTGGCGCACTGCAGATTCCTTGATTCCAAGCTCTGCTGCGATCTCTGAGGTTGAACGGCCTTCCATCTCCCACATAACGAGCGCTGCACGCTCAGCAGGTGAAAGAAGTGCCAAAGCCTGACGAATAATCGCAGCATCTTCAGCCTGAGTAAGAACTTCTGAGTGATCGCCATTTACCTGCCATGTTGCCTCAACTTCTGCCTGAGCGTCGTCGAGAACAACGAGATTTGGACGACGACCTTCCATGCGGAAGTAGTCAATGCAGAGGTTTTCGATGGTGCGGTGTAGATAAGAGAGTGCGTGCTCTTGTGATTCAAGCTCAGGGGCAGCGAGCATGAACTTAATAAGTGAATCTTGAGTGATTTCTTCAGCCTTAGCTGAATCCTTCAGGACGCGATTGGCATGCGCGAGTAGCTCTGAACGGTGCTCAGTGTAAAAAGCCCCCAGTTCAGCAACTGTCCATACGCTAAGCGCCACTTTATTGATCCTTCATTAACCGGTTTGTCATGCAGAGTCAGCCGTCGCTGCCTCTATCCCCTACTACGAATCCCAGTCTAGATTGTCGCGGTAAGGGGACAAAACGGACATAATGGAACTTTTACGAGCGGTGCCCCCACACGATGATGTAGTTATCCGGGCCTGTTAGCGGTGTTTCGGGAAGCACCTCAAATTCTGGAAGCAATTTCTTGAGCTCTTCAAGTGAATATTTCCCAGAGGACCTGCCGGAAAAATCTGTGCGGCCACTATTCATAGTTAAGTAGCCCCGCCGAGAATTTTTAAGGACTCCTTCAATATAACCAGCCTGAATCCCCTTTGGGAGTTCAGAAAATGCGTAGTTGCTAATGACAAGATCGCATTGCTCTAACTTTGGCTGATTGATATCGCAATCTAAGATTTTTTTTTCAGGGGCTCCGGTAAATGTAACGACTTTATGTGTCAAATTAATTACCTGGGGTAAGTCAAAAATTGCATAGGAGTTAAACTCGAAGTTTTTCGCCAACACAACAAACTGACCCCCAAAGCCCACTCCGATTTCCGCAATGTTTGTGCCCAACGAGTCTCCAAATAACCTGTTCAATTCTTGGCTTACATACTGATATCGAATCACGGTTGGGCTTATCAATCCTGATTTTGGAAAAAAATATCTTCTTGGTGATCCAATACTGCTTAGAGCCACAATTTCTGAATAATTAATCAACATCGATTTGCTCTTCTCGGTAAGCAAATTGAAATATTTCAACCCAAGTTGGAAATCAACGTGTTCTAGGATTTGTCGATAGTAAAAATTACTTCTAAATGATTTAAATTTTTTTTCATTGGTTGTAACGGTCTTGACGAACGATGAATAATCTGTTGATTCAGAATCACTAGCGCTCACATCTGTTGAAAAAATCTGCTTTAATCCAGATTTACGTAAAATCAAATTCCAGATACGTAATGGAATATCTAGGATAAAAAGTAAGAAGTCGTAAAGAAACATTAGGCTTTTCATGGCAACTGCCCTGATTTCTTGATTAGTCGACTTGGATTTCCTACCGCCGTTACACCATTATCCAAATCCATTTTGACCAATGTCATCGCTCCAATGGTAACGTCGTCTCCGATACTTATATTTCCTAAGTGAATTGCGTTTGCACCTACAGAAACTCGATTTCTCAATTTCGGATACTCGTTGACTGCTCCAACTGTAATAGTGCTTTGGCCGACAGTTACACCTTGCGCCAAAATGCAATTTTCTCCGATTACAACGCCACCACCTATAACGATTCCCACGGGGTGACGCACAATCAATCCTTGACCAATCGAAGCCCCGACACAGAACTGGGCTCCCGTCAATCTCAGATTCAAACTAGAAATTAGCAAACTCATGCGCGGCCACTTTTCGGTTAGTGCCTGTTGAATTCGATATAGCGCCACACATTTGAAACCTGGGTCTAATAAGTATGAAGAGATCAAGTTTCTTAGATTCGACTTTCCCGGAAAAGCACGTCGCATGTCTGCATGTAGGATCTTTAGCATTGAGCTCCCAAAGAGAAACTATTCCCGTTCAATGTGAAGTCCAGATTACACATTTTAACCTTTTCCTATAATCCCATTAGTTGGGCTTGGCGATCGAAGTCAGGAACGCTAGCTCTAACTTCTTCGAAGGTACCTTTCGCTAAAACCTTACCGTCTTGCAAGTAAACCACGAGATCAGCGTGCCGGACCGTACTTAAGCGATGAGCAATCATCACCACTGTCACAGTGCCTTTTAGAGAGGTAATTGCATCGGAAATGTTGGCTTCTGTCTCGCCATCTAATGCACTGGTTGCTTCGTCGAGAACTAAAAGTCTAGGTTTTGTGAACATTGCTCGGGCAATTCCAAGTCGTTGTCTTTGGCCGCCACTTATTTTTGTGCCTCTTTCGCCAACTTGAGTATCTATTCCCTCTTCAAAAGTTTCAGTAAATTTAGTTAGCTGGGCAATTGAAATAGCGTCATTGACCAGCGTGTCCGTAGCGGTTTCGACTGGGAATCCAAGCGCAACATTCTCTCTGAAGGTTCCACTTGTAATGAGCACATCTTGTGGCACGTAACCAATTGCGCCAGGCCAATACTCGATAGCTTCGATTGGTGTCTTTCCTGAGACTAGGACTTCGCCCGCATCTTGAGTGAGCACGCCAAGTATTACATCGACAATTGAGGTTTTTCCCGCTCCTGATGGACCAACAAAAGCAACCGAAGTACCACTCTCGATTCTTAGGTTTATGGAATCTAGTGCTGGGGTTGGCTTTCCAGGATAGGTGAGCGAGATATCACGTAACTCAATCGTGCCATCGAAATCCCGATGGTCCGTTATTGGTAAATCAGCGACCAAAGGTAAAGCTTTAACATTTTCAAGATTTGATATTAAAGAAAGCGTGGGCCCGGCAACCCCCAAGCTGCTTCTGATTTGGAGCGCACCTTGCTGCACTCTCAAAACTGCTGGCGCAATTCTTGTACCTGCGGCAAGAAATATGGTCAAAGTAGCTATGGCATGAGCCGCATCCTGCATCACAAATTGAGCAGCACTGATTGCGAGAGCTCCAATAACAACTGTAGTCTCGATTACATACTTACTAATATTTGGCATAAATGAAAGCTCTGCAAGAATATTTGCGCTTCTCATTCTCATCTCGCCAATCTTGCGGGCGTAGTAATCTCTTCTATTTCGTACAACCGACTCGCGGTAAGAACTTAGAACCTCAATAATTGTCTCGTTGCTTTCAATGGCAAGGATTGATTCGTCGTAGCCAAGCTGCTGTGCTCGTTTATGCGTCAACCTATAAATTAAAATACCAATCACAGATAAAACTAAAATGCTGCTTAACGCCATAGCCGGTTGGACCAAGAAGAGCCCGATACTCATAACTAGCAGAAGTGAAAGATCTGAAATAAGAATGACTCCAGTTCCTACAATTCCTAAAATAATCGCATTCACCCCGATGGTCACCGCATAGACGGAGTCCTGGCTACTCTTCTCTTGGACCTTTAATAGAGGTTGGGAAATCAATCTAGAAATCAAGTTTGCAGAAATGAATGCACCACGTCTACTCAAGAAAAATAGGATTCGACGTGTAAAGATTATTGAAAAAATTGTACGGCTCACCAGAATTACAGTTGCAGCTATACCCAAAATTGCAGCCTGCTCTTGAAATGAACGAGATGAAAGATGTAGATATGAAATTACAAAATTAACTCGACCAGCTGGTTTTGCAGACTGCACACCGCTTACGGCAAGCGATCCAAGCACGCCAATAATGGCGACACCTATGAGATCTAGTAACCCCATGAAAATTTGAAGTATCACCACTATAGATATTTTCTTTTGATCTCGTTTTGATAAAACATTTATACATTGCCAAAGTAAACTTTGTGACCATGATTGTTTTGCGCGTCTCATCATGCTCTCAGTCTAAACTCAAGATTGCTCGGGCCAGGCAACTAACCGAACCCAACTGGAAGGCACAATATTTGTCGGTTCTTGATTTAACTTGAACCATGGTTTGGGTGCGATCACGATTGGTGACTTGGAATAACTTAGGAATGCCCCCCACCAGCTCATACTCGAGTTTGCTATTACATAATTTTCCGCATGTCTCATGGCTTCCAAGGTCTCCGCGGCACTAGATCTGAAGTTTGGAACGGTAATAGTGCAATTCTGATATTTTTCTGGGAGAAACGAGATGGCTACCTCTGGTTCGTTTGAAAAGAGCCAAATTCTCTTTATCGGATTGGTTTCTTCTATTTTATTCAATGCCTTGGCGTAATAGTCCAGCGAGGGTATGCCAAGGCCTTCTTCAGATTTGTAGTCCCCAAGTCTGATATGCACAGCGGTTGCATTAAATTTTTTTTCCGAAGCCAGGAAGGCGGATAATTCCACAGAAGGGTTAACCAATCGCATGCTCTGAAGTTGCAAATTCACATGTGGTTCTTCTGCCCAAACGTGCGATTGAAAATATCCAATCAAAAATTCATTACGGTGGTGCTTTGGCATTTCCCAAAAGCCATTGTCGGTTGCTTGCAAGATTTTAAAAGGCTGATGTAACCAAACCGAAAGAACGACTGTCCCAAAAAATTTTACAAAAATCTTGAATATTGAGTTGTTTTCCAGTTTCGTAGGCTGCATTCCTTGGCGCAACAAGTAACCGGCAGTCTTAGAAAATAAATACTTTGGAAGTCGCGTTTCAATTTTTGTAGTGTTCAAGGGCAAGCGAAAATCAAATATATCAGGTGTTCCAAATCTGTTAGTCCTTGGGTTGCCCAGGGAGGAATCGATTTCTATACCTTTTGGATTTCTGGATAGTGCGGCCGCATATTGAAAGAGTTGATTCCCTAAGCCTCCTGTAAGAAATATTCCTATCCGTCGTCTATCCATTTTGTACCATTTTAGATTTGCAAATTATCATGAAAGAACTTAGAAGGATTCGAAGTTCACTAATTTTGAACACCAAAATTTTTTGTACACCTTGATTCAATAAATGATAAATCTCATTCAAGTCACTATTTTTTATTAAAGTAAGTAGTTGCCTGAGTAACACGACGCCAATTAATTTCTTCTCTGTTTCATTTGCACCCTTAAATATAATTACTGTTTCTGAAATTACATCGGAAATCTCAAGGATGTCTTTTCTTTGCGAAGTGAGCTGACCACGAACGTTTTTAAAATAGGTATAAATAGATGTTTCAAAGAATTGGACTCTTCGATGAAATATCCCAAAGTTCAATAAAAAAAGCTGATCTTCGCCCATTCTATATTTCTTAAACTTGTGTTCGTCTATTAAATCCGACCTAAAAATCATGCGCCATAATCCTGGATTTATTGCCACCGATTCGAGTGTTTGCGAATTGATTAAAGTCTTGTTCTTCCGTTTTGCATCGATAAACATAAGAGAATAGTTCGCAATCAAAACTTCACTGTCCTTGTTAGCTTTTTCAATGATTGCTAAAGCCTCACTGATTTCAGGTAAATCATCCGCATCAACAAACCAAGTCCAATCTGAATGGAGATAACCAATTCCTAGATTCCTTGTCAATCCAGGTGAATTTAAAGTTACATCAATCAAGTGAATTCGTGAATTTTTCGCCTCGGAGAGGATGCTGTGGAGGATTCTAGATGTGCTTGAATCCTGTATATCGTGCACGATCAACACTGATACTTCTTGTGAAAGTCTTACAATCCAATCCCGCAAATTTTTTTCTTTACCAGAAAGGCGTGTTACTGGAACGACTACAAACAACTTTGTCTCGCCTGAATCCATCACTTATCTACGCAGAACTGGACTACAAATTTGTGGCCAGTTTTCCCAATTTTAATATCTGCGAGTGCAATAAAAGCCGTTTGATAAATATTTAGCAATTGGCTATAAAGTTTTATTGCACAAGTAGTGAGGGCTAGTTTATCCAAAAAAAAATGAAGCCTACTGAGGATCACTTACAATTCACCTTTCCCCACCAACCGTCAATCACTATTATAGTGCCATGGGGGCTAGAATTTGAGCTTATCAAGCTTGAAGGTGAGTACGCATTTGGAAAGTATTTGTCCACCAGTACTAATTATCGGATTCCGCAGAAGTGAAAATCTTGCACGTTTACTCAATCAAGCTAAAAATATGGGTGCGCCTCAAATCTATGTTGCTCTTGATGGTCCTCGAGATTCGTCGGATCGGAACGATACACTTGAATGTAATTCAGTAGTCAGGGAATTTATGGATTTAAATCCCTCTCTTGTGAAATTGAAGGAATCTATTCAAAATTTAGGTTCTGCTGTTTCTGTTCTTTCCGCTTGTGACTGGATATTTAGAACTGAAGATTTCGCCATAATAATTGAAGATGACTGTTTTCCAACTCCTGACTTTTTCAACTATGTGACCGATGCCAAGATTTTTTTGCGACCCGATTCTCAAGCAATGTTAATTTGTGGTACTCAATTTGCGCCAGAATTCGTCACTGGGGATTGTTGGTCAGTTTCCTCATACCCGCTTATGTGGGGCTGGGCAACGAGTCGTGTTAAGTGGGGCGAGTTAAGAGATTTCATATTTGATGTCAATCTTGATTGTCGGAAGAATATAAATCTTGGCCGGACTGAGTTGATTTATTGGAGGGAAGGTGCGAGGCGAGCACTTGAAGGGTTCGTGGACGCCTGGGATATTCCACTTGTCTATGGCATGAGGAAAACAGGTTCCTTGGCAATTCTTCCCGCTAGGAACCTAGTTATTAATGTTGGCAACGATGAATATGCAACGCACACTTTCGGTTCATCTATTGGTCTTCATAGCGAGACGCACTCATATGTAAAAAGTGAGAATGAACCTGAGTTCAATCAAAATCTCGACATCTGGTTGGCAAAGAACTTCTACGGCATTGGTTACAGGCATCGATTTTCAACAAGGATTACTAAATTATTGGATCTATTGAGAATAAACACTAGGAAACGTACCCCTCTTCGTAATCGGTGGGCGTAAAGCTCACATTAATTTTCATATAGCAGCTTATGTTCATGCGCTGAAGTTACATAAGAGTATTTCTTTTTAATTTGCGTCATAACAGCTTCAGAAAAAGTTATGGGTGTGAACTGGGTGATTTGTTGAGCTAATTCAAGAACATCTTCAGTTGCAAATGAGGGGAGCTTAAACTCCTCCAGGGTTTCGGTTATCCCACCGATCCTGCTTCCCAACACAGGAACCCCACACATCAAACTTTCAGCAATCACGCTTGGAGAATTATCCTGAGTGCTGGGAACAATTATAAGGTCGCATTCAGAAATTGCTTTTTGAGCTTCATTAGAACTTCCAAATTTTCTGCTTTCGACAGCGATGTTTGATGGGAATTCGCCTGCAGCACCTGATCCAAAAAGTTTCAGGTTGATTATTTTTTTATTGGCAACTTGAGCCAGCGCGCTGCGCAATACTTCTATTCCTTTATAAGGATTACGGAGGTTTTCAGAAATGAATCCTATGGTTAAACCATCTCGGTTTATTAGATTGACTTTTTTTGCTTGATTTTTGCTTACAAAGAAAGTACTTGGGACTGGATTTGAAATAAATTTTATATTCGAGTTTCTAAGGAGTGGACTTGCTTGAGCTTTATCGGCTAACCATCGAGATGGTGCTATAAAAGTTACATCGTCTGCAGTGCCCCAGACTTGCAGGGCCGATTCCATGGAAATCTTTGGAAAACTGCGGGATTGGCTCTTCACTTGAGGACATTCTTTGCACCCGCTTAGAAAACCATCACAACCACAGGTGTAATGACATCCACCCGTATAAAACCTTTCATCGTGAAGTGTTACAAAAACCTTCTTTTTACGGGATATTGCAGCAATATCGATCATTTTCAGCATGTTATAAAACGAATGTATGTGGATGATATCTGCAGATTCTATAAGTTGCTTGTTGGCAGATAACGTCGAAATAGAAAATGGCGTAACAAGTAAATCTCCTTTTTGAATGAATTTATTCTGAGCAAAAGTAAGTGCTTTTGACTCAAAATTTTTTAAATGAATTTTTTTAATCAACGTTTCATGGCTTAGGAGTTTTCCTGCTATTCCATTTGCTGCGCTGAGCCTACTTTCCATCCCGTTCGCAACTTGTGCCTCGACTATTCTCCGGGCTGCAATTCCCGCGCCGCCATTGAGGGAAGTAGCAAGATGCAGAATCTTCATGATTGAACCTTTGGCTTAATTGGCTTTTCCACGAGTGATTACCATTCTTCAAAATCTGGAAAGTCTTGACCAAGAATCGTTTCCGCTCGCCAACCAAGTTGTTGAGCTGCTTTCATTGAATTTAGGGCGTACCTAGCGTCATGACCCTTTCGGTCTTCGACGAATTCAATTTCATTACTTCCAATACCGAGTTTCTTGCAAAGAATCTGGATGACTTGAAGATTCGTCAATCTGATGCCCGATCCCAAATTGTAAACCTCGCCAGGTATGCCATCTTTCACAGTGGCCATGATTCCTTCAGCATGATTGGTAACGTGAAGCCACTCGCGAGTCTGTAATCCGGTTCCGTATATTGGAACTTTTTTACCTTGACGAAGCATTTTCAATGCCAACGGAATTAGCTTCTCGGGGTATTGATTTCGCCCGAAAGTGTTGGCGCCTCTGGTTATATTCACAGGATATTTGTAAGTATGCCAATAAGCGAGGGTAAGTAGGTCTGCGCTTGCCTTGGATGCCGAGTACGGCGATGAAGGCCTAAGAGGATAATCTTCTCGCGCCTCGCCACTTTCTAATGAACCGTAAACTTCATCGGTTGAAACTTGGATAAATCTTTTCAAGCCAAAATGCATCGCCGAATCCAGAAGAGAGGCAACGCCTAAAACGTTTGTGCGGATCGATTTTGATGGTTCACTAATAGATTTATCAACATGCGACTCGGCAGCAAAATTCACAAGTACTGAATCCTTTGGAAACTTTCCCAAGTATTCAGACGCGTTGATAATATCTTCTTGTAAAAATTCAAATTTCTCATTCTTGGAAGCCTCGTCCAAATTTCTTAGACTTCCTGCGTAGGTCAGTGAATCTACGACGAAGACCTTCTCGATGAATTCATCCTTCAAGCTCAGATTAACGAATTCGGAACCAATAAAACCAGCCCCTCCGCACACAATCAATTTCATTAAATTTCCTCTTTTGAACTAAATGCGACTAAGAATTCGTCAAAGCTCGGAGCCAATCTATCTCTTTCGCTCAAAATTACAGGTTCCTTCCAATGGTTGATCCAATTGCTATCCAATGGATTGATTTCAAATTCCTTGTTATTTGCATATTCTACGTTTGTTCCGTAGACAACTAAACTTCGTTGCGACAATCCCTGAACAGCATGCCCAAAACCTGGCGGTATAACCAAAGTAGTTGGTCTATTGTCTGACATATCAATACTTTTCATCTCCCCAAAACTTGCAGATTCTGAACGGAGATCTACAACTGCTTCGCGGACCGCTCCAAACACACAAGTAACAATCTTCCAGTGATTTCGATTTCTAGCTGCCGCGTGAACACCGCGGAGCGCACCGTAATTTGCCCAAAGGGCGTTAACCTGTAGAAGTGCTGGAAAGTGTGGATACGTGGCCCGAATGAGACTATCCTCAAAAATCATCTCGAAAGATCCCCTGTGGTCGATGAATCTCTCTCGAGTGAGAACGACTGGTCCATTTAGAAAAAGTTCGTCTACTTCCTTAGGCATGCCCGATACTATGCCATCATGATAGGAATTTTGCTGGCAGGAGGTCACGGCACACGTCTGAGACCGATTACTAATTCAATATCTAAGCAGTTGCTTCCAATCTACGACAAACCAATGATCTACTACCCGCTTTCCCTCTTAATGGCGGCCAAGGTCCGAGATTTCCAAATTATAACTACACCGCAGCAAGAGAATTTATTTAGAGACTTACTTAGAGACGGTTCACAGTGGGGTATTTCCATCCAGTTTGTAACTCAGGCAGAACCAACTGGAATTCCAGAGGCTTTTCTACTAACTCGGAAAAAAATATTGGGTAAAAAAACTATTATGAGTTTAGGCGATAATCTATTTTATGGAAGCCAAATGGGAAGGCGACTAAGTGATAACTCTGGTTCTGAGGGTGCTCATATTTACGGTTACCAAGTAAATAATATTTCGAGTTTTGGTTCTCTAACATTAATAGATAACAAGATTGCTGCACTAGAAGAGAAACCTAAAAGAGCAGGTTCAGGTTTTGCAATTCCTGGGCTGTATCACTTTGATGACAACGTGGTTGATTTTTGTGAACAATTACAACCTTCTGACCGGGGTGAATTGGAAATAGTTGATCTACTACAGAAATATTTGGAGATTGGGAAGTTGAATTACTCGATTTTAGATCGTGGGACTGCTTGGCTAGATACAGGAACACATGAAGATATGTTTGCTGCATCAGAACTCGTGAGAGTTATTCAGACTCGGCAGGGGATGTTAGTTGGCTCTCCAGAAGAAGTAGCATTCAGAAATGGGTGGATAACGTCAACTGAATTGGAAAAGCTTGCTGTCGGAATGACGGCCAGTCCATACTACAAATCACTCCTAGATTTAATCTAGGAGTGAATCTAGGAGTACATTTGAAAAGCAAGATACGACTTATTGGGATAGTAAACTTCCAACAGGTTGACTCGGCAAATGGATTCAAAATCTCAATAAACGGCTACCCGGTGGACTCGTACTCTCTGCGCTTGGCGCCATTTTTGCCCTTAAGAGTTTTTGCGGGTCCCATAAAGATATTTTCAATTGGGTACTGGAAGCAATTCGCTATTGCGTGTGTCCGTATTTACCCGAATTTTAAGCTGAAAATTCATCGTAAAATTGTAATTTGCATCCCGCAAGATGTGTTCAGCCCTAACTCTCTGATCTCTATCAATATTGAAGCGAACGGAGAGGAGATCACTCCCTTTATAACCCGCGAATTGGCACTTGACGGGTTTATGCCTAGCTTTCTCGATTTAAATTTGGATTACGATTTAAGAAAGAATTGGTCAACAAAAAGCTTTATTCTTGCATTTTCCAATATGCAAAAACTCAAAGGTCTAAAGAATAAAATCTACAATAAGGCCTTTGCCGATAGTCGCGCACTTTCACCAAGTTCGCCCACGCCGCCTATTGGTTCGTTTGAGCTCTTAACTTTGAAAGACGCGACTGTTTTCCACGGACAATTTATTGCAAATTCTGAGTATTACTTTCCCGTAGATTCAATGAAAGTCCCGCCCCGTAGACTTTCATCAGGGCTACCCACTATCAATTGGATGAATGACGAAGATAGGGTGGCTTTTCCTAAACCTTTCACGGCTCTTGAACCGCTCAATGCAGCAATCTTCATCGGTGGAACCAATAACTGGATGCATTTCGTTATTGAAGACCTGCCTCGGATCCTGAAGCTTCGCGATTCAGGCATCAACCCGGACGTCCCGATAATTTTGCGTGCCGACCTTAGTTCTCAGATTAAATATGCCATCTCATTGCTTACTAATCGAGAAGTTATTTCGCCTAAGGTTTATTCGGCAGTTGAGGTAGCGAATCTTCACTACTTCCAATTAAACAATGCTCTGTCTGCTGCCATGAGAGGTGACTCGGTAAGTGGAGCAAAGCTTTTCAATCAAGAGATTCTTGCCGAGGCAGCTCGATTAATCACTTCCTCAATATCTTCTTCCTCGGCTGGCCCAAAGAGAGTGTTGATTGCGCGGGAACTCAATTTGTTTAGGCCTATGTCCAACTTCAAAAAATTGCGCATTATGCTCGAGCGGGATTTTGGCTTCGAGACATATTTTGTGGGTTCTATAAGTCTTCAAGAAATAATTGAAGCGTTAGGCTCGGCAGAGGTTGTGGTAGGTGAATATGGTGCTGGTCTTGCTAATGTTTTATTTACCCGGCCCCCTGCGAAGGTACTTGAGTTACGGGGCCCCGCAGAATCTGGTGCGATCGAGTATGAAATGCTTGTGAAGGCTTTAGGACACGAGCATTTCAAAGTCCTAGGATCGCGTCAATATGTAAGCTTAAGAGGAGTAGGAAACGGTCAGTTCTCTATAGATTTGGGAAAGATTAAGGAAATTCTTGGGAGAATCATTGAACCATCTTGAAAATCCAAAGGTCTTGATTGCTTACACAACCTCAGACCAAGAACCATTTCGCACGTTAGAGAAGAAAGGTGCACTGGAGACTTGGACAAAACATTTTCCTCCAAGCTGCCAAATCATTTCATTGCAAGCTAAGAAATCCAAGGGCTTCTCAATATTACACTCATACTCAACTGTCTTTGAAAAAATTCGATGGGGGAGATTTGGGCGTCTCGCAACTATTTTTGCACGTTTATTTGGAAAACCATTTTCGTTCTACAGGCCTAAATCTCATTTCATTGAATCTAGCCTGATAATAAGCATCCCTGAGGGATTGTCTTTCTTGGGCTTTAAGTTATTTGGTGCTGTGGACTTTATGATTGAGAAAGACTTCGATTTCATGATCTACACAAATTTAAGTTCATATGTGAATACTTTTCGGATTTCAGAAATCTTATCCGCTGTGGACCCATCAATGGATTACTACGCTGGCAAGAAACTACCCAGCGATATTAATTCTGGGATTTCTGGAAGTTTTATAGTTCTTAGCCGGGAAACTTGTAAAAAAATCAAAACTAATAGATTCCGTTGGAATCATGCATATCTGGATGACATCGCACTTCTAAAAATTATGAAGAAAATGAAGATAGGTCCAACCTTTCTTAAATCAATAGATATCTCAAGTGGTGATCAAATAGAGTTAATTGGCAAGAAAATTTTGATGAATTATCCTCACATAAAGTGTGGTCCACAAATGTCAGAATCAGAGCGTACTGATTACCTAGTTATGCACCAATTAGATAAAGCATTATTTCCGGCTTCTAAGGATGTTTAGAAAGGGTCAAGATTTAGAGTATTAGAACTTCAGCAATCGCAAGACTTTCGTAATACCCATAACAGCGCAAACACATCTTTCCCTTTGCCGAGGTGCAACAATCTATTCAAAATTCTTAGTTTATAAACAATTTTTGAACTTCTGTCTTGATCCAGAATGCCAAAGTGATTGGGAAATCGACCTAAGTATGGTCCAGCACCTCGGAGCCAAGACTGGTGCACTTTCTTAAATTTTCCGATATAGCCATAACCCAACGTTGTCGCCCACGCGTTTTCATCGAAATATGAAATCGTTTCCTCGCTAATGATGTTTACATGAGTAGGATCTTGAAAAGCCTGCGGGCTGGGGAACGCAGGGGTAACGGCCAAGAAAATTCCTCCTGGTTTTAACACTCTGTAAATTTCATTCATGTTCTCTATAAACGGGTTTTTAAGTTCTCCGGACGAAGTCTGCCAAGCACGGGGAATATGCTCAAGTAGATCAAAAGCGGAGACGCTATCAACTGAATTGTCGCCGATAGGAATTTTCGATATATCTTCTATTTTAAGGAATGTGTACTTTTCATCCTGTATTTTAAGACTATTTTCATTAATGTCAGTTGAAATTAATCGTCTGCATTTAAACGGGTTACTCGGCCTAGAGCCCGAGCCCAAATCCAAATGCACGGAGTCGAATGTTGATAAATCTAGTGCTTGCTCTACCTGCCAGTTAATCCAACTTGGATGCCACTTTTTTTCAGTAACGCAATTTGTACAGTTCATAGTTGAAACATAACTCATAAGGATTGGTAATCAACGTTCATGGACCTGACCCAGAGATTAATTTTTGAACTTTTGATAGGACCATAAGCAATGCGATGTTTGGATAAATTTTCGTGGCACTTGAATCTTTGTTGTGGAAGCGCTTTAGGTTGAAGGGCCTTGAGTAAAGCCAGAATAGTGACAGTTTCTTGCAAGTGGCGTGTATTGAAAAGACAGGCAATACAGTTGGCCCATCTCTCAGCTCAATAAAATTGCGTCTTGCACTGTATTTAAACCGCCACAGTCGAATGGATGAATAGTTGCCAATTACTTCTTCACCAACTGTAGATTTTCCCCTTTGATTGCGTGGGTTAGTACCGTATAGATAAACACCAATGTCGTTTCCATCAAAAATACCGCCAAATAATTCGGTGCCGTACCTCAAGGATGCTAAATCTGGGTAAAGATTATTATTATGGAATGAATCTGCCTTGGCTTGGGCGATTGGGAGCAGGAGAATTTTTAGATCTTCACTGTTAACGATCTTTGAGAGAATTTCCATATCCGAAATGTCAGGCTGGATCTTGCAGGCATCTAGACTGAAATCTACCAACTTTCTTGCTGCTTCAGTTGTTCCAATAAATAGAGTACTTGCGACTCCTCGGTTTCTAGCAACAAGTGGAAACGCTAAATCGAATTCCAGTTCCTGAAATTGACTAAAAGGGAAATCTTTTGCGAGGATTACATCTGACTCGACGTGAATAACCTTTTCACCTGAAAATTGCATGTACTGGTGGATTGCCTCAAATCTACCAATTGCAGTGAACCAAAAGTTATTCCTAAAGCTTTTTGGGTGCGTCAAACTTTCTTCAATTTCCAGAAATATTTGGCTTGGCTCAAACTTGTGAAAGATAATTCCCGGGATTATTCCACGGATTTTCTCTTGATTATGAACTAGGACTATTTTCAGGTTTGGAAAGAGCTTTGTCATCCCATGTAGGTTCAAAGAGAGATATCTTGGAATTTGTGAGTTCAGATGAACGAATATGAGGGTAGGCATCTTAGATGTGTAAAATTCCCATCTTCAGAGTGTTCTGCATTCTTTCGGATTCCTCGATAAACAAATTTTTCCTCAACTTAATCTTAAGTGATCCTTATCCACTATTCTTTCACTATGGGCAAGAATAAACCTTCATTTCACCATTCTTGCCCCTTGTATGTTCGGTTAGGTGTCATCTCTCTTAACAATTGTGGCTTTTCTAATGATTGACGTTGCTCGAGGGATTCACTCCCAACTCAGTAAGTCAAATTTTTTGACAGTTTTAGTGCGTGGCTGGCGCAGGATTGTTGGGCAATTAAAATATTTTGTAATTTCTTCCTTAATACGACTAGTTAAACCAAGAATAACTTTGACGTATCAAAATCAGGCTAAGCCAGATGGTATCGGTGCCCAACTCCAGCGAATACTAGCAATCAGATCCCTAGCCAAAAATCTAAATCTTTCATACATGCATACGCCAATTGCATCGATTGCAATCCACCCTTTAGACCCTTATCAATCCGAAGAAGAAATGAAACTTTTTCTTGAAAGATTGAATACAGAGTTCAAAATGGCTGATACCCAAGAAGTAGCGGGGATTAATGACATTGAAGTCGAGACGGTGACGCTTTCTTTCCAAGATCTCCTAAAAGCTACACTTGCCTCATTTGTGAGCCACAAAAAGATTCTGATTTCATGTTCCGAGCCATACAGGGTTTCCGAGTTTGATCCTAAAATGTTGGTGGGAATTTCTTCTCTTGTGCCGAATTTCTCAAGGGTTTATAGAAGTGGTTTAAATATTGCGGTGCATATTCGTTGGGGTGTAGGTGGAATGACTGTTCAAAAAGGTGAGAAAATTTCGCGACAGATTGAAATAGGTTACTATTTTGATTTACTTGAAAGAATTCTCATAAAGGTTAAATCTAATCCTGTGAATGTAACGATATTTACGGATGCACCAGCAGAAGATTTAGAATTCAATCTTCCGGCTAGCCAGATAGACCTTTGGAATAACTCAGAGAGTGTAGACAGGGGAACAATGTCTGTGCGTGGCTTAGATTTAAAGTCCACATTTTCTAAGTTGGGAATAGAGCCACGGATAGTTAGAGGAGGAGACCCTCTTCTAGCACTTCAGGAGATGGCTAGCTCAGATATTCTCATTATGAGTCGTTCAAGTTTTAGTTATGTTGCTGGACTTTTGAATGTGTCGAGAAGTGTTTATTATCCATCCTCGTTTTGGCATAAACCATTGCCACAATGGCTCGTAATGAAAGGGCAGTAAAATGAGATCAAAACTCCTTAGAAATTCTATCTTTTTGGCTTTTGCTCATAAATTAGTCTTTATCCAAAATTTTGTTACTTTAAAATTGGTTTTAGCTGGGAATAGTAGTCAAGTTGGGAAAGTTGATTTGATTCGAGTTGGCTCTGCCTATGGAGGTTGGTTTGTGCCAAAACGATCTCGGGACTCCACACGCAGCTCTGTCGTGGTTTCGGCTGGCCTCGGTTACGACACAACATTCGACTTAGAGATGATAAGGAATGGGAATTACTTAATTGGCCTGGACCCACTCCTGGAGTGTTGCGAAATCGCAAAAGTCAATTTAGCTCCCCATGGTGATTTTGAGGTCCTTAACTGTGGGTTAGCGAGCCGAACTGGGACTCAAAATTTTTATGCGCCAAAAGTTTCTGGGCATGATTCTTACTCAACAATAAATGTTCAAGGGGTAGCAAATCCGGTTGCGGTTTCTTTCCCAGTGATTTCGCTTCGGGATTTGTTCACCTGTTACAGAAAACTTGAAGGCGCAGAATACAAAATTCTGAAAATGGATATCGAAGGGGCTGAGCTAGAGATTCTTACCTCATCAATGGCAGAAGTCAATCGATTTGATTTTCTCGCTGTTGAGATGGATGCTTTGTCATTAATTCCATTTTTTAGTATCTCGACGAGGTTAAAGAGGATCTTCATTGTCCGAAAGATTATTGCGGAACTGAAGAGATCTGCACAATGGCGTATCGTCAAGACCGAGAACTTCAATTTTTTCTGGCTAAAATTGGGATTTTGATTACCGCTTTGTTTCAAATCTTTCAAAAATTGATATCAAGCAGAGAGAAATGCCAAGGATGGTAGTAGCCATCAGGTAACGCGGATTTGGCGCAGGTGAGACTAACGCCATAGCTAAATGCATGGCGATTAACGGCAAAGTAACAAGAAAAAGATCCTTTATTTTTAGGCCGGATTTTTTTCTACCAAGAATAAAAATTGCAACAAGCCACAGACCAGCCCACCCCCAAAATGAAGAATGTTGATTGAAAATAAAAGCCACGAATAACGCTAAATATTCAAAAGGACTCTGAAGCGGAACCCTGTATTTCCTTGAAGGAAGATCGTCGACGGAGGTTTTAAAAAGTTCGCTATATTTTTGAAGATCGTCAGCAGTTCCATATCCAATAGGCACTGCATAGTTATTCTCAATCATGTTTGGTGGTGGTGAGAAAAAGATAGGAGGTAACGCAACACTCGCTCGTTGAATATGAGCCATCATAGAAATTTGGGGGTTTTGTGCAGCCAATCTTGCCCATAAAGTCGCTGTAGCTTTAGGATTTTTCGAAGCATTACTTAGAGCAAAATATGCGTTGTCCGCAATCCAACAGCTTGTTGGTAATTTCCACATAGATTCTGGGGCTAGTTTATTGATCGAGACCCATTGTTCATTTGAAATTTTAGCCTCAGGGTGTTGAACGATACATTTTATATCGCCAAGAAGGCTGGTCAACTTCAAGTCATCGCTTGCACTGGTAACGTTGAAAATCAATGATCCAAAAAATATTTGAATTACTGTTAGTGCGACAAGAGCAACTGATAATTTTATTTTTTTGATTAATGCGAGTGAGCACGCAAATCCGATTATTGCTGTCAAGCCAAGGAAAGATGTAGAACTCAGAATGATTCCAAATACTACAATCGGGTATGACATTTGATTGACTACTGATTTTTTTGCCCTTAGAAGTGTTCCTAGCAAGAGTAAGACTCCAGAAGCGGTTGTCGTGTCGTGGCCGACCGTCATTCCGAAGAGACCAATGAATGGGGACGCAACCATCATAAAAGTTACAATACTGACGATTCTTTTTTTAGTTTCTAGTGAGCTCATGAGCCAATGGAATGAGAAAGTAAGTATGACAAGACCAAGAATCGAATTTAGGAAGAGATACCGTCCATTCAAGGTCGTTATCTGTAAATATCTAAAATATAAGGCTGTCCACTGGTCTGAACTTTCCCCGATTCGCATCTGCTCTAAAAGTGATGTGGAATCTCTATATATTCTGCCAGGGAATAGAGCAATCGCATAAAATATAATCGGGAAAAGCAGATAAAGGTTTCTGCTTCGCATGATTTTCAGAAATGCACTACGGGTTATCATGATTTTCACGTCTCTCTGATTTATTCCACTACCACCAAGTTATTATTCAATCGGCCCCGACTCATGGTTGAAACATATTTTCTGAGCTCGTGTTCAATTGAAATTATTCATCAATCTAAAACAACAACTCCGGCCGGTGTTCGCAGGTGTACCGAAACGATTCCTGACTGGTCATCATTAGTAGACGGGTCGACCCACTCAATATTTACATCGGCCAGAGAGGCCAAAATTTCAGATTTAAACCAAGAATCAGCTAATTGATCTTTATCTGCAATAACAATCTTCTCAATCTCTGCAAGTGGTGTTCCGTCTTGAGAGGGGTGTTCCGTAGACAGCCATTGAATAAAGAATGGGAACTCTCGAGTATCCGCGATTTCCTTCACTCCAATTTGTTTCCATTTCAAATCTGACCCGTTTGGACGGGTGCGGTGACCTTCAATGGCCTCTCGACCAAACTTCTCAGCTATTGGTGAAATGTCTTCGGTGCTAAAGACCCAAGTAAGCCAACCGCCACCTTCATTCGCTTTCTTCGAAACTGCTTTTCCCCAAGGGGTCTGCTCTGTTGCTGGGTGGTCAAGTGGACAGACAACCTCAATGTATTGGCCATTCTTGAGGGCAGCTGTGAAGTTACGAGTGCCAAAGCGTGGGTGGATGCCTCCATCCACAAACGTGCTCCCTAGTCTTGAACCTAGGCGTTGTACGGTGTCAGCTAATTGTTCGTGAGAAGTCACATACGAAACATGGTCGAGGCGCATGAGGTAATTCTGCACCAAATTTAACTACCCGTTTACCAGCCTCCACCGTTGCAGGTGTTGCACGCGCCATTTTGAGGGAGCTAAACAGCCATGGGAAAGCAATATCCTTCCTTCCGTGTCATATGCCGTTGTTGGTTCGGGTCCGTGCGGGACTCTGGCGGCCCTGCTGCTGCTCCAAGCTGGTCAAGAAGTAGTCATGTTTGACATTAATTCAAATAATTCAATCCAGTCCAAGGGGCTTTCAAATACCTTAAAGTTACTAGACGGATCATCCGCCCCTTACGACATCCACCAATTATTGACAGTTACTCACAAAAGTAAGAATACCAATTTTTATAGGTCTAAATTAGTGGGCGGTTTTTCTAAAGTTTGGGGTGCAACATGGGGACCGCAAGAAGCATTGCAATCTGGTGATTGGGATCGACATCATCAGATTGTCACCAATCTTCTTATTCAAGATGGTTACTTGGGAGAAAGAACCAACCGGGTGTGTGATTGCTTTAATTTCATTGAAAATAAAATTAAAAATCTGCCATCAGATCTAAAAGTTACTAAAACCACGCTGGCTTTAAATCCCAATATTTGTGATTGCCTTGGATTCGGGCGTACCAGCTGTAATCATGGGTCTGTTTGGAACTCTCTATCTCTTTTAAATCAATGTCTGTTATTTAAAGAATTCACTTATAGTTCTAACAAAGATGTTTTGTTGGTTGAAAATAATGGGGCCAGGATAACTGTCAAGGGAAAAGGATTTTCTGAAGAGTTTCAGAATGTAATTCTTGCGGCGGGATCAGTGGGGACCATAGAGGTTTTATTGAACTCGGATATCGGCTCCAAAGTATTGACACTCCGAGACACATTGATGGGTTTTGTCCCGTTGTTTAAATTAGGGGTGCGAAACAGACATTCGGGCGGTTTTGCTTTCAGCCGATACAGTTTAGAGACGAGATTCGGAAAAAATAATCTTGATGTTCATGTTCAGCTATACGCTGATGCAGAAATATATCGAGATAGAATTTTGGGTAAATTACCCAGTTTTCTTAGGCCTATATTCACTCCAGTTGTTGATGCGGTTTTGCCTCACTTAGCGATAGCAATCATTTATGGGGATACTGCTATGTCTCCTAAGATCTCCTTCAGTAAAATGAGTCTAAATCGCCATTTAAATGTTGATTATGTGGAGCCAATAGAATCTACCCGCGGATTGAGGCGTAAGCTTTGGCAAGTATTCCGAGGTCTTGGTTTTTCCCCTGTGTTACCGCTTCTTTCGTGGTCCCAGCCGGGGGAAAGTTATCATCTTGGTGCAATGGAAGGTCGTATTCTGACCGATTTTGGCTCCGTACGGAATATACCTGGCTTGCATGTTGCAGGAGCAATCTCTTTGCCAAGCTTAGAACCTGGGCCAATAACTCATTCCGCGATGGCTCAAACCTCTCGACTAATTGAACACTTGCTTACCAGAATTTAGAGAGTACCTGGCGAACTTGAATTGAGCAAAGTATCCCTTGTGCCCCGGTAATTACTAATGCAATAAGTGGGATTGTCTTTCTGGATTGTTGAATTGGATCTACTGAAGGGAAATTTGAGTGAAGCCACGAGCCACCAATCCCTAGGAGTGTGATTATGCCAATAAAGAATAGTGAAGTTGAAATCCAGAAGAATTTGGTTGATGTTACAACTCCCTCAATTTTTTTCCAAGGTCTAAATCGAGTGATTGCTTTTGCTTTTGCTACTGCCATCGTAATGAAACTTGCAGAAATCAACTGAAGTCCAACAGTGAAGGATACTAATGCAAAGAGTGAGGTTTGAATACTCCCTTTTGCAAATAGCAAATTAATCTGACCCGTAATTGCTAAGCTTAGAAGACCAATAAAACCAATTGAAATTAGAAGTAAACCCGGATATAACTGAAAGTATTCTGGAGAAAAAAGCAGCATCATTTTCAAGTGTCTCCAACCATCTGGAAAACTTCTAAGGTGCGGCTTCCGATCTCTACCGTCTTTCCTTAACTTTGTTGGAATCTCCACAAATTTCGCTTGGATGTTTGCCAACCTGGCAATCATTTCGGTAGCAAATTCCATGCCACTTGTGGTTGGTGCGGCTTCTATATATTTAGATAGCCTCACCGCACGCAAACCACAATGAAAATCAGTAACTGGAATTCTAAAGAATGTTCGCCCTAGTGTGGAAAGTATTGGGTTACCTATGAATTTATGATGCCAAGGCATCGCACCCGGCTCTATTCCCCCTGCAAATCTATTCCCGATAACTACATCCGCCCCCCGCATTAATTCTTCGACAAATTTTGGTGCCTCATTAAAGTCATAACTCATGTCAGAATCACCCATTACCACGTAAGCAGTTGTCGCCGATCTTATTCCGGCATCAAGTGCTGCCCCGTAGCCTCGTGTTTCAACATTTACAACAGTGCATCCGAGTGTTTCTGCAATCTTTATAGATCCATCAGTTGAACCATTATCAGCAATAATAATTTCCACTTTATACCCCGAATGGTAAGCACCAGCCTTGGCCTCCTGTATGCACCTTTCTAGAGTTAACTCTTCATTTAGGCAAGGCATTACAACTGAATATGTGAACATTTTAAGCCTTTGTAAGTCTGATGATTCTTCCAAGACCAAAGTGGCCAATCCAACCCTTGTTACCTTCTTCAAATCGATAAAGGGGGAGAAGGAGCGCACTTGGGATTGGAAGTCGGGTATGAACTCCGCCTGAGAGCAAGAAAGATAAACCTTTTAAAGGCTGGAGGATTTCTATTTTTAGGTTTGGAAATTCTTTGTGAAACTTTTCGGAGTCGCGTACAAATATATTAAACGCTTGTGCCTGGTTCCCCATCATTGGATCATCATTATCAATTTCCCAACTAGGCTGCTTCGTATCATAAGGTTCAGGGTGGAGATATTTCAAAAGAACTTTGAAACAAAAACGTGAAAAGAAGTTCCAATTCGGTTCGATATAAATCGCATTTCCACCGCTTCTTAAGACTCTGTCTAACTCAGCAAAATGTGCCCTGGGATCACGAGCATGGTGTAACGCATCCATTCCGAATAGGACATCTACTGAATTGTTTTCCGCTTGGATTGCCTCAGCGGACATGACAAAATCGACTCCTGGGCTTTCTCTGACATCTGTCGTTTCTACTTCAGGCCACACAACTTTGGTGATGCCGCCCGCTGCGCCAATTTCAATAATTCTTTTAGGGTTTGGCATTGTTATCGCACTTCGAATCGCATTAAGTTCATTTGAAAATAATTGATTAAGAAACTCATCCTTGACAATTCTTTCAACAGCGTTAGCCGGCTGCGACAAAGTTTTGCGTTCATAAATTCCAAACAGCTTGTCAGACATATTTCCCTATCTAGTAATGTCGTTTGAACTTCTTAAGGGGTATTCTAAGAGAATTGTTTCATTTCCGTGAGAAAACATATCCATTGTTTGAGATTTGAGCTGCATTTGCCGATAGTCTGCCTATGTGCGCATAAAAAGTAGAGTAGAAACCGCATTGAGAGTAGCTACCACTTTCGGACTTGTTGAGATAGCTAGACTCTTACTTCGGAAAATGAAATCTCGGCAAGGGATTGATCTGAAAAACTTGCCGCCCTCAGGAGTTAGTATTCATCCACAGCGGGATTGGACTGATGAGTCCTTTGCTGACATTTTGAATACTTCTGCGCATGAAATCAGTTTAGCTCGCATAAAATATGCACTCTATCGAAAGTCGTTTGAGGAGAGAATCAAATCACCTAGAAAACAATTCTTTGACTCAATTTTTGATCTCGGTCCTGGTATGTCAGAATTTTTGTATTCCGCAATTATTGTGAAGAAGCCGAATAAGGTTATAGAGACGGGTGTTGCAGCCGGGGTGTCAACAAATACTATGTTGAATGCCCTACATTCAAACGGGAAAGGGGAACTATTTTCAGTAGATATTACTGAACAAGTAGGGGAGTTGGTTGAGGGCAATCTCAAATCGCGTTGGCTAATCAAAATTCTTCCCGAAATTGGCAGAGAAAAAACATTTGCTCGATTATTGCGAGAAAATGCTGATGCATCTATTTTTCTGCACGATTCAGATCGCTCGGTTTCCTGGCAGATAAAAGAATTCACAAATAACTTTATTAGGGATTTAGACTCTCGCGCGTCATTGCTAATTAGTCACGACTTTGCCAGCTGGCACATTAGCGCTTCGCATGTAACCAATGGGGCTGCATTGCGCGCAAGGTTGGTGCGTGCATCCATGATGGCGTTGATTTTAAGGATTGTTGAATGGGATGGATGGGTAGTTGCGTACTGTTCGATCTGCTCGCGCATATCGGTGTTAATCATGGACTCTGTCTTTCCTGATTGCACCATCATCACATCGCGGTAGAAAGTGGCGATATCCAATAGCGCGCCATCGATGGAGTCGCGGACCATGCGGGTAGAACGCGACTTCTGTTCTTTCTCTAGCTCTTTCACTGCTTTAGCGCCACCTGTTGCCATGCCCCGACCGGTAGCGCCTTTTCCGTAAGCTTCTTGAAGTTTTTCGATCTCTTTTTCATCTCGCTCATCCGAAGATGCATTGGCATCTTGAGTTGCTAGATCAACCAGTGTTTGTGCAGCTTGGAAGGCGGCGACAAGTGAACCCAGTTGTAGTGGAAGTTGCATAATTGTTTTGCGGTTGCTGCGCACAGTTTCGTTAGTTGCCAAATACTTTGCTCGACCGATATGCCCCTGGCTTACGCGAGCTGCAAAGTCAGCCATACCGGGCGCGATGTTGTCGCGGTTGATGAGAACGCTAGTGACTGCATCAAGAGACGGTGTGCGCAGTTGTAGGTGACGGCAACGTGATCGTATTGTCGGCAAGACATCGTGCAGTGTTGGTGCACAGAGCAACCAGACTGTTCTAGTTCCAGGTTCTTCAATTGCTTTAAGAAGTGCGTTTGCTGCAGATTCTGTAAGTCTGTCAGCATCCTCCATAACAACTACGCGCCAGCCGCCCATGGATGGTGCCCATGCAACGCGATTAAGTAGTTCTCGTATCTCTTCTACTTTGATTGATAAACCTTCGGTGCGGATGATTTCAACATCAGGATGGCCATGAGTTTTAGCTGCATTGCAATCGCTACAAATCCCGCAACCATTGTTGGAGCAGATCAGTGCTTGCGCGAAGGCGACGGCTGCAGATGATCTACCTGACCCCGGTGGGCCAGTGAAGACCCAGGCGTGGGTCATTTCTTGTGATTCTTCGCTTGTGCGAGAGGCGACTACTGCTTTCGTGAGGATTTCGATGATGTGTTCTTGACCGACGAGATCATCAAAGACGGAAGACATTTACTTTTTGATTCTCTTGGTGACTGCATTGGTGGCGATGCGGATTGGCTTAAGAAATTTATTCTGTTGTGGGCCTTGGGCATTGCGCTTGAGGGCGGGGAGTTCGGCGACGCGGGCGATGATTTGGGTGTGAATCTCTTCGACAGATTGTGTGCCATCGACGACGAAGTAGCGTTCTGGATCCATCATGGCGATTTGTAGAAACTCTTGACGTACGCGTTCGTGGAATTCGGTGGGTTCTGCTTCGAGGCGATCGCGTGATTGCAGACGGGATAGTCCGATCTCTGCGGGTACATCGATAAGGATTGTGAGAGTTGGGTAGAGGGATTCTGTTGCCCATCGTGAGATGCGTGCGACTTCAGATGGATTGAGTACACGACCTGCGCCTTGGTAGGCCGCAGATGAATCGAAGTAGCGATCGGTGATGACAACATCTCCGGCATCAAGGCCTGGGCGAATTACAGAGAAGACATGGTGGGCGCGATCTGCGGCATAGAGAAGTGCTTCAGCGCGTGGTGAGATCGCACCGGTTTCATGTCCGAGAAGAATTTTCCGTAGATCTTTTCCGAGGTCGGTGCCGCCGGGTTCGCGAGAGAGGATGACAGTCTCGCCTTCTTGTTCTAGCCATTTCTGTAAGAGTTTTGATTGTGTTGATTTGCCGGTGCCTTCGCCGCCTTCGAATGCGATGAAGATTCCTTTGGTGGGAGCTCCGGTGATGTTACCGAGTTCGCCTTGAAGGGCGGCGAGGATGTCAGACCAGAGAGAAACATTGGGGCGATCTTTCATCTGGTGATACGAGATTGAGCCGATAAGAACTGCGATGATGCCGGCGATAAGGATGGTGGCTTGTGCACCGTTGTAGTTGAGGGCGATGTTCTGGAATTTGTAGTGG
>Ga0209188_1000937_pt1 | contig 25452 bp, 30 predicted proteins | sample C_130625_EF_Meta_FD_187307 | JGI IMG/M metagenome (GOLD analysis project Ga0209188, IMG submission 187307) | Freshwater microbial communities from Lake Croche, Canada to study carbon cycling - C_130625_EF_MetaG (SPAdes) (version 2) | ecosystem: Environmental > Aquatic > Freshwater > Lake... | reverse complement strand
TTCGTATGCTCACCCGCAAAAAATAATTTGCCGCTTATGGGCTCGGCCAAGGCAGCGTAATGTTTGGGGGTTGACCCAACCAGGGGAATGGCAAAATATCCCATGGAGTTGGGGTCAGCTGACCAGTTTGTCAAAAATAAACTTTGGGGTTCGGGGATACGGGCTACGACAAAATAGTTTCACGCATCCGCGTACTTCAGCTTCCCACCCAAGCCTGATCACTGTTTAAAGCGGGAGATCCATTTGACCCAAGCTATCTCTGAAGAAGCTGCTTACACCACAAGCCATTTGGTGTACCTGCATGGCTTTCGCTCGAGTCCAAAATCTTTCAAAGCGCAGCTCATTGCTAAGTGGCTCAAAGAGAACAGACCCGATGTGGTGTGGTTTTGCCCGCAACTGCCAGCCTCCCCACATGCAGCAGCCGACATGCTTTTGAACACCGTGCATTCATGGCCTAAGCATTCCACCGCCATCATGGGTTCATCGTTGGGAGGGTTTTACGCAACTTGGCTGGGCGCGTTGATGCAGTGCCGAACAGTGTTGCTAAACCCGGCTGTTTATCCCGCACGAGACTTGGTGTCCTACATAGGAACGCAAACCGCTTGGCACAACCCGCATGAGCTGGTGAGCTTTGAGCCGCATTACATAGCTGAGCTGAAAACCTTGTATGTCGGTCAAGCCAAAAAAGACCTTCAAGACACCACTGACCATCATGATGCTACGGCCTTAGAAGACCCGTCAGAGCTGCTGAATATGGTGGCCAAGGGGGACGAAGTCTTGAGTTGGCAAGAAATGGTGGCCAGATACCCCTCTGCCACCTTACATTTGATTGAAGGCTCGGATCATGGGTTGTCCGATTTTGAGCAACATTTTCCCGTGGTGAAGAACTACCTTGGGCTGCTCAGCTCTGAGCCATAAATTTAACCCAGTCGCCCTCTGCTATGGGTGTTGATTGCGCGGCGAAATCTGCACTCAGTTCGTATATCTCGCAATCCAATGGCTGCCCCGCACATTGCACTTCCATTTGAACGCGCTGGTATTCGCCGCTGGGAACCGGGGCAACTTCTTCGAGCGTGTCGAGCTGCGCCAAAACTTGTGCAGACACTTTGTACACCTCACCTGTCACAGCTTGCTCGCCGTTTAGTCGAATACCAGGATACCAACCACGGCTGTACAACTGGCCTTTGACCCAAGCTGTGCCTATGTAATGGGGTTGGGGGTGGAAAAAATTGATATCGTTTCGTTGACCTTTTCGCAAGGTGCCGTAGACGAAAACGAATGAAGACATTTCCAAAGTTAATTCAAAGCGGATTTGAGGTAATTGTATTTATCAAGGCTCACTGCGGTTTCAAACGCGCTAGAGAATTCTCTAGCCGCACGAATGAGCATGCGCTTGGGCACCACGTCTTTGTATTTAATTTTGTGCAAAGAAAACAAGATGGGGCCATGAGAGGTTCGGGTATCTACTTCCATAATGAAGTTACCCAATTTCGCATTGGCTTGTTCACTGATTTCTTGGATTTGACTTGACTGAACACTTGAGCTGACCGGAAAAGCTTGGGCACCAAAAATGATTTCATTGGTTTTGGCATTCACACGGGTCCAGAAAGGGTAATCAAAACCCGAGGGAATAAATACATCGTTGTGTTGATCAATACGGGCTTCAGCCCTTGTTTTATTGAACATGGCACAAATGGCTTCATTGGTCACTTCGTGTGAACGCAACACATTGGGTTCAGAGTCCGCGATCAAGGCACGGCTCTCTTCAATGTTTTCGATGATGTAGCTGGCCACTTTGGGAATTTGCTTTTTGAGGAACCTTTGGGTTTTCAAAATCTCTCGCAAACAGTTGTAAATATCTTCAAACTGATTGGGCGTGACTTGCAGAGCTGATGGCGCTGTTTGCGAAATGGTGTCGCGGTAATATTTTTCCGGCTTGAGGACCACAAAATCACCATGGATTTTCATGTTCTCAAAAATCTTTTCTAAGGAGATGCCAAAGAAAAAGTGCTTAATGCTTTTTTGCTCACACACCGCGTTGTAAAAAGCTTTGACGGCAGACTCTACCGACTCTTGAAAAGAAGAGAGGTTGTCGGAATCGCTTCGCGGATGATGGATTTTGGAGAGCAAAATAAGTTTCTTAAAACAATAAGCATCATTTGAATCGGACTTGGAAGCTCGAACTTAAGCGATTAAGTGATTAAAAACATTACAAAATCATCATTTCATCAAAAAAATGACAGTTTTGTCATTTATCGTCAACCAAACCACACATCTGGCGGGTCAAGTGGGGCTGTCACTGTGACCCGAACTGTCTTGTCTTCGTTGACGGTTAAGGAAATTCGCCCATGGTGCAGGTGCATGATTTCAATGCACAAACTCAATCCCAAGCCATGACCATCGACATGCCGTGTATGGGCAGAGTCTCCTCGGTAAAAGCGCTCAAATGCCCGTCCTGATAAATCCTCAACCACCTCTTGGGTTGGATTTGAAATAGAAAACTCTAAAGAACCGTTGTGTTGCGTTAACTGGAAATCAATCCAACCAGTGGGTAAGTTGTAATTGACGGCATTGACATACAAGTTATGAATGAGTTGGTAAATCAAATTTTTATCACAACGCCACACAATCTGAGGCTCGATGGTGGAGGTGATGGCCAAATTGGACTGGAAGTTTTGCGCATCTTCAACCATTTGCGAAACAACATCGCTGAGATTGATTGGCTCCATATCGAGCTTCAAACTGTCTGAATCGGCGCGGGAGAGTAAGAGCAACTTTTCAGTGATGTCAATAAGTCGCTCAATCTCCTCCCCCATCAAACGCAAACGAATTTGCCCAGGCGAACCGCTGGGCAACTCTGCGATGCCCAACTCCACATGGCCACGCAAAATAGTCAAAGGCGTTCTTAACTCATGCGAAGCATCGGATGAAAACCGGTGCGACTGTAAAAAACTGTTGTGCAAGCGGCCACGCAACTCCTCAAAAACATCTGTAAATGCTTTGAACTCAGTGAAGTCAGCTTTTACCTCCAATGGATCATTGAGGTTTTTAGAGGAGAGTTTTTGCAATGTATTTTTAATGTCGTTGACAGGACGCAACAAGACATTGGCCATCAGCCAACTGACAGCCAGCATCATCAAAGCAATCACGGGAAACACATACTGCATCACGCGGTTTCGGATGCCCCAGAGTTCATCTGTGGCCTTCTTCACCACCTCTTGATCGGCCAGCAACACATGTTGTGAAGATGTTTGCCGAATGGCGATCCACTGCCCGTTTTCAAAAGACAGGGGGGAGAATTGAAAGTCTGTTTCGGGCTGACCTTGAATATCACCCCACTCCAAAGTTGATGTGTGGCTGTATTGGCAAAGCGAAGAAAGTGGTGTCTGGTTTTGGGAGGAAGGGCCATCGCAGTAAACATACACGCTAGGCAAACTCTCCATCCACGAACCCGCACGAGCAGCATCTGCGCATTGTTGAAATTCAATGTCGGAGGCATGCGGGTCAGTGCAGTGTTGCAATACCTTCACCATGCCCGATTGAATACGCTCTTGGAGGTAGTCTGAAGCCACTCTTTGGCTCAGGTACCGGTTGAACAAAGTCACCACCACAATGCAGAAAAAAAACTGCAGCATCAAACGAAGTCGAAACGAATTTTTCATGACCCGCCTTTTAAATTGATGCGATACCCTACTCCTCGTATAGATTCAATAGGAAACACAGACAGGCTGTTTTCGGCAGAGACTAATTTTTTTTTGATACGTTGAACACACACATCCACCACATTGGTTTGCGGATCAAAGTTGATGTTCCACACATGCTGCAGTATTTGCTTGCGCGAAAAAATATAGCCTGGTGAGCGCATCAAATAATCAAGCAACATGAACTCGCGTTGACTGAGCACCGCGCCTTGTTCTGCCCACTCGGCCTTGCGTGTTAATCGATTCAGCGTGATACCCGCCACACTGAAAACATCTTCGTTTTGACTGGTGTTACGTCCTAGCAAAGAGCGAATGCGCGCAATCAATTCTTCGATAAAAAAAGGCTTGGCCAAATAATCGTCTGCACCCAAATCAAAACCTTGCAAGCGGTCGGGCAGGTCGGTCTTTGCACTCAAGACAATGACGGGAATTGAAATACCTAGAGATCTGATTTTTTGCAACACCTCAAAGCCATCCATGCCAGGCAACATGATGTCTAGCACCAATAAGTCATGCTGCGCTTGTAGGACTCTGTTCAAACCATCCAATCCATTGTCTATATGCTCAACCTCCATGCCTGCCGCTCTGAGGCCTTGGCAGACAAAGGTGGCAATTTTGGGTTCGTCCTCAATCAGCAATATGTGCATGTCGTGAGTTTCTTAAATGAAATCGGTTAGAAGCTCACCGGCTAATTTGTCTGCAAGGATCAGACCGTGCGCATTGGCCACCATTTGGCCATTGACCCATACGCCCTGCACCCCAAGAGCCGCTGTGTTCAAACGAGCAGCACCCCCTGGCAAATCAAACACACGATGCTTGGGGCCCCGTCCGATGGTCAGTGGATCGAACAGCAGCAAGTCAGCAGCGTAGCCCACACTAAGCAGTCCGCGCTCTTTCAGACCCAGCACTTGTGCTGGTTGTTGCGTCAATTTATGCACAGCCTGCGTCATTGACATCATTCCCAAATCTCTGGCCCAGTGTCCCAACAAATGCAAACCAAAACCTGCATCGTTGAAAAACGTGAGGTGCGCGCCAGCATCACTGAGTGACACCAAGCTATGGGGATCATTCAGCAAGCGACCCACAGCTTGGGGGTCACTGTTTAAAAGCTCTGCAGTGAACACGGTTTGCAGATCTTCTTTGAGCGCGAGATCAAGGGCGAAATCTAAGGGGTCTTGGAGCAAGGCATGGGCCAGCTCAGCCACGCTTTTTTGCTCATAAGTTTGGTGCTCAGCGAGCGTGGTTTGCACCACGTGCACCTTATCCCATTCATTGTTGAACAAACGGAAAGTGGCGGTCTGGGCCAACTCTGCTTTGACCGCTTGGCGAAATGACGTGTCAGCGAAGCACGCTTTGAGCGCCTCGTGCGACAAACCCATGGCAGGTCGCCAACTGACCAAGCCCTCCACAGGGTAAGCCGACGCAAACGTGAAGTCCATGGTGAGCGGACAACAAGACACTTGCCCAATGAGTGGAATGCCTTGGGCATTGGCTTGGGCAATGGCGGTCATGTCATTGAACACCGCTTGGGGGTTGGTGCTGTTGTGTAACAAGGCAGCCACCATCACCGGTCTGCCACTTTTTTGCGAGAGTGACTGCAAAAAAGACATGGCCATTTGCCCGCCTTTGGTGACCATGTAAACGCCGCGCCCAAAGCTGGCCATGGCCATGGTGAGTTCCATCATTTCTTCATCGCTGGCCAAACGCGAGGGCATGGGGAAACCGCCCTCTCCATTGTGTGCGGGGCTGGTGCTGCTGGCAAAGCCCACAGCGCCCGCCGCCATGGCCTCTTTCACCAGTGCGGCCATGGCGTCAATTTCTTCCGATGTGGCCTCCCGCTTATTGGCCTGCTCGCCCATCACCCAAGTACGCACCGAGGAATGGCCAACGTAGGCAGCAATATTGATAGCGCAGCCTTTTTGCTTGAGCATGGCCATGTACTCAGAAAAAGTTTCAAAGCGCCAATCAATCCCTTGCCGCAGCACATCAATGGACATGCCTTCGACCTGCGTGAGGTTGCGCATGGTCAACTCTCGGTCTTGCGCACGACAAGGCGCAATCGTGAAACCACAGTTGCCAATAACGGCAGTGGTCACCCCCATGGCAGGAGACGGACGCACATACGAATCCCAAGTAATCTGAGCATCGAAATGGGTGTGCGAGTCGATGATGCCAGGCATCAAGGCCAAACCTTTGGCTTCTATGGTTTCTTTGGCTTGGGTTTGTAGGAGGTTTTCTATCGCCACGATGCGGCCCTGATGCACCGCCACATCTTTGATTTGAGGCTCTGACAAGCTACCATCAAAGACCAAAGCTTGGCGGATAAGCAAGTCAACAGGGTGGGATAGGTTCACAGGCGGCATTCAAATCTCGTCATGAAAAAATTTCAAGCGCCATTATGAAAGCAATTTCTAGGGTTCACTGCAAAGCGCGCTTAGGTGTATGACAAACTTTAAATTTATGTCATACTAACCGTCATACAAATTCAGCATCGCGTATGACAAGGAGACATCATGCTGTCTGTCCGACTCCCCGAAGCCATAGAGCGTGACTTAAACCAGTATTGCGCGGTTCGCAAACTGAGCAAATCGCATGTGGTTCAAGAAGCCTTGGCCGAATACCTTGTGGCGGCGAAAACGTCTTCACAGGAGGAACAGGATCTGTCGTTTTTGGCTGCGGATGATCCTATCCGTCAGTTCATTGGCATCGCTAAAGATGGCATGAGCACAGATGAACTGATGCGCATGACCCGAGGTGATGACTGGAACAAACCGTGATTTTGGTGGATACCAATGTATTTGTGGATGTCATCCACAGAGATCCGATTTGGCTAGACTGGTCGCTAAAGGAACTAAGCAAGGCCAAAAAACAGCCGCTCCTGACCAATTTTGTTGTCTATGCCGAGCTACATACACACGACACCGCTGGCCCGCACATCGATGCTTTTTTGGATAAGTTGAAGGTGCAAATTCTGGATGTGTCTAAGCCAGCAGCGCAACTAGCCGCCCATGTGTTCAGGGCTTACCGCCAACGCGGCGGCACCAAAACCGGCGTGTTGCCCGACTTCTTCATCGGTGCCCATGCCCAAGCCGAGGGTTACAAACTGCTGACCCGTGACGCGGGGCGCTACAAAACGTATTTCCCAAAGATCAAGCTGATTTGTCCCTGATCAAGGGGCTAAGCTTTGAGCAAGGCAGCACTAACCCAACGCGCCAAATCGGGGGCCGACATCGCCCCAGGTTGTCTGGCAATTTCACGGCCACCCGCAAAAACCGCCAAAGTCGGAATGCTTCGGATGTTGTACTTAGCCGCCAGGCCTTGTTCGTCTTCGGTGTTGACTTTCACAAAGCGTGCTTTGCCTTGCATGTCTTGGCTGACCTTTTCATAAGCTGGGGCCATCATGCGGCAGGGGCCGCACCAAGGCGCCCAAAAATCCACCACCATGGGCAAATCGCTCTTGGCCAACTGCGCGTTAAAAGCAGCTTCACCGAGGTTGTCGGGGTGGGCTGCCAACAAGGGCTCTTGACATTTGCCGCAATTCAATTCAGCTTGCAATTTGTCCGACGGCACACGGTTGGTGGCGTTGCAATGCGGGCAGACTAAGTGGACAGAGTTCATGGTCAAAGGGCGTTCAAAGGAATCTTGGCGTAGGCAATGCCGTTGTCTTCCTTGGGTGGTAACTCGCCCGCACGGATGTTGATTTGCACCGCAGGCAGGATGAGCACCGGCATTTCCAAGGTGGCGTCACGCTTGGTGCGCATCTCCACAAATTGGGCTTCAGTGATGCCGTCATGCACATGGACATTTTTCGCTTTTTGCTCGGCGACTGTTGTCTCGAAATTCACAGGGCGGTCATTGGGCGGGTAGTCATGACACATAAATAAGCGGGTGGCGGGCGGCAGGCTCAAAATTTTGCGGGTAGATGCATACAAGGTTTTGGCGTCGCCCCCTGGAAAGTCGCAGCGTGCGGTACCTACATCGGGCATGAACAGGGTGTCACCCACAAACACTGCGTCGCCAAATTGGTAAGCCACGCAAGCTGGCGTGTGGCCGGGCACGAACATGGTTTGACCCGTCAGCTCGCCCACGGGAATGGTCTCACCGTCTGCAAATAAGTGGTCGAACTGCGAGCCGTCAGGTTTGAAGCTGGCTTCCATGTTGAAGATACCCTTGAACACTTTTTGCACGCCGCTGATGTGGTCGCCGATGGCGGTTTTGCCGCCCAAGTGTTGTTTGAGGTAAGGCGCAGCCGTGAGGTGATCAGCATGGGCATGGGTTTCGAGAATCCATTCCACTTTCAAGTGGTTGGCTTTCACAAAGTCGATGACTTTGTCCGCCGAGGCGTGGCTGGTCCGACCCGACTTGGGGTCGTAATCCAACACCGAGTCGATGATGGCACAAGCAGAACCTGGTTTTTCGTAAACCACATAGGTGACGGTCCAAGTGGCGGTATCAAAAATGCCGTGAACCAGCGGGTTGACAGTAGCGGTGTTCATCGAGATTCCTTTTCAGTTAGATTTACAATAATATATTGACATATATATTGTTTGTCAATATACTTTTCACATCTTATTGATCTGAAACAAAAAATACCCATGGAAACATCCACCTTAGACCTCGACAAAATGAAAACATCGGCTGGCAAAGCCTGTCAGATGATGAAAGTGCTGTCCAACCCCGACCGCCTGATGCTGCTGTGCCAGCTCTCCCAAGGCGAAAAGCGGGTGGGTGAGTTGGAAGAAATTTTGGGCATCGTGCAGCCCACGTTGTCACAGCAGCTCACGGTTTTGCGTGAGGAAGAGCTGGTGAGCACCCGCCGCGAAGGCAAAAACATCTATTACCAAATCGCCAGCCCCCAAGCGCTGGCGGTGATGAACGTTTTATTCGATCAATTTTGCAAATCACCAGAAGGAGACAACACATGAACATCGATTGGACACATTTCACCCCCTTTGCCTCCCTCACCGGTGGCATCATTTTGGGCATTGCCTCGGCCATGTTTATTTTGCTGAATGGGCGTATTTTGGGCATCAGCGGCATCTTGGGCGGTCTTATGCCTCCCAAACTTGGCGACACCTGGTGGCGCATTGCTTTTTTGCTGGGTATGTTTACAGCGCCCACGGTGTTTCACGCCGTCATGCCAGTTGAATGGGTGACGGCCCCGCGCATTGACGCTGGCCTCTTAAGCGTCATAGGTGCCGGCTTGTTGGTGGGCATTGGCACACGCTACGCCTCGGGTTGCACCAGCGGCCACGGGGTATGCGGTTTATCTCGCCTGTCGCCCCGCTCTTTGGTTGCCACCCTGTCCTTCATGGGTGCTGGCTTTTTGATTGTTTATGTTTTGCGACACGCATTTCAAGGATGAACCCCATGCTTCACAACAACACTTTTCACCGCATCAGCGAATTTTTGGTTGGCCTCTTGTTTGGCTTGGGTTTGATGGTTTCCGGCATGACCGACCCCGGCAAAGTCATTGGTTTTCTCGACCTGGCAGGCAGCTGGGACCCCTCCTTGGCACTGGTCATGGGCGGCGCCATTGCAGTGGGCTTCTTCGCCTTTGGGATAGCCAAAAAACGCACCACCAATTTCTTTGGCGGCGTATTGCGCTTTCCGAACAACACCCAAATCGACCGCCCTTTGGTGATTGGCAGTTTGCTGTTTGGCGCGGGCTGGGGTTGGGCGGGTTTTTGCCCAGGACCTGCCATGGTGTCTATGGCCGATGGCCAGCCCAAAGCCTTGATTTTTGTTGCTGCCATGCTGGTGGGCATGCTGGGCTTTGAGTTGATGGACCGTTTTGTCCACGCCCCAAAAGAATGAAGCAAAGCTCTGGTTGGTTGCCCGCACTGCCCATTCTTCAATGGGGCCGCAGTTACAACCGCGAAGCCCTCAGTAACGACATGGTGGCGGCGCTCATCGTCACCATCATGCTGATTCCGCAAAGCTTGGCTTATGCCTTGCTGGCAGGCTTGCCGCCTGAGGTGGGTTTGTACGCCAGCGTCGCGCCTTTGCTGCTTTACGCGGTACTGGGCAGCAGTCGTGTGCTTGCAGTTGGCCCTGTGGCGGTGGTGTCGCTGATGACTGCCGCAGCCGTGGCCGAACACGCCGCCGCCGGCACCCACGCTTATTGGCAAGTGGCCATCACTTTGGCCTTTTTATCGGGTGGCATATTGCTGATCATGGGTTTGTTACGGCTGGGTTTCTTGGCCAATTTTTTAAGCCATCCGGTCATCTCGGGTTTTATTTCAGCCTCGGGTTTGCTGATTGCGCTGAGCCAACTGAAAACCCTCATGGGCGTGAAAGCCGAGGGACACAATTTTGTAGAGCTGCTGTCTTCGCTGCTGCACCAAGCTTCGAATATTCATTTACTGACGCTGGGCGTGGGCATCGCCGCCACCGCGTTTTTGTTTTGGGTGCGCAAGGGCTTAAAGCCTTTGCTTATCAGTGCAGGTCTGACAACCAAAGTCGCTGACATCACTGCCAAAACAGGGCCCGTAGCCGCTATAGCCCTTACTACCGTGTTGGCATGGGTCTTAGATTGGCAAGATCAGGGCATGAAGCTGGTGGGCACTGTGCCGCAAGGCTTGCCGCCCCTCACCGCGCCGCTGTGGGATTTGGCTTTGTGGCAAGAGCTGTTGGTTCCCGCTTTGCTCATCAGCGTGGTGGGCTTTGTGGAGTCGGTGTCGGTGGGCCAAACCTTGGCTGCCAAACGCCGCCAGCGCATTGAGCCCAACCAAGAGTTGGTGGCCTTGGGTGCCAGCAATTTATCTGCAGCTTTCACTGGCGGCTTTCCCGTCACGGGTGGCTTCGCACGCTCTGTAGTCAACTTTGACGCGGGCGCGGTCACCCCCGCTGCCGGTGTGTTCACCGCGGTGGGCATCACCTTGGCGTCGCTGTTTTTGACGCCTGCTTTGTTTTACCTGCCGCAAGCCACATTGGCGGCCACCATCATCGTGGCGGTGTTGTCGCTGGTGGATGTCGGAATTTTGAAATCGACTTGGCGCTTCTCCAAGTTGGACTTCATCGCAGTAGCCACCACCTTGGTAGCGACTTTGCTGGTGGGTGTGGAAAGCGGTTTGGTCATGGGTGTGTTGGTGTCCTTGGCGCTGTTTTTGTTCAGAGCCAGCCGCCCGCACATCGCCATTGTGGGTTTGGTGCCAGGCACCGAGCATTTCAGGAATGTGCTGCGCCATGATGTGTTGGTCAGCCCCAAGCTGGTGTGCCTGCGGGTGGATGCCAGCATGTTCTTTGCCAATGCGCGGGGCATTGAGGACCGCATCAACGCTGAAGTGGCAGCGCGTCCTGAACTCCAACACGTGCTGCTGCAGTGCTCTGGTGTGAACGACATTGACGCCAGTGCTTTGGAAAGCTTAGAAGCGATTGCCAGCCGCTTGAAAGACTCTGGCATCGCCCTGCACTTCTCGGAAATCAAGGGGCCGGTGATGGACAAACTCAACACCACCGATTTCTTGCAGCATCTTCACGGCCAAGTGTTTTTAACCAACTACCAAGCCATACAGGCTTTGACGCCCGAGGTGATTTAGCGTTGAGAGGTGATGGCTATAATTTTTTGAATATAAAACCATCACCTCAAGAGGCAACACCTTGGCACTCACTTCCTGTTTTGCAGCCTTAGCCTCAGACCAAGACTTGGTCCCCCATCACATACAGCGTAGAAACATTGGCCCCAAAGATGTAGGCATAGACATCGCTTTTTGCGGTGTATGCCACACCGATTTGCATTTCGCCCAAAACGACTGGGGCCGCAGCAACTACCCGCTGGTGCCAGGCCACGAAATTGTGGGCACGGTCAATGCGGTGGGCACGGAAGTTAAGAAATTCAAGCTCGGCCAAAAAGTGGCGGTGGGTTGCTTTGTGAACTCTTGTCACACCTGCAGTTCATGCGCGGTGGATTTAGAGCAGTATTGCCTCAAGGGTGTCACCGGCACCTACAACGCGCCTAGCGTTGACCCAGGCGGCGTCACTTATGGCGGCTACTCGAAAAACATTGTGGTTGACGAACATTTTGTGCTGCGCATGCCAGAGGGCCTAGACCTTGCAGGCGCTGCGCCCTTGCTGTGCGCAGGCATCACCACCTATTCGCCGCTGAAACACTGGAACATACAAGCCGGCATGAGCGTGGGCGTGATTGGCTTGGGAGGCTTGGGCCATATGGGCATCAAGTTTGCCCACGCCATGGGAGCCAAAACCACCATGATCACCAGCTCGGCGCACAAGGCGCAAGACGCACTGCGTTTAGGCGCTAACGGAGTGTTGCTGTCAAACGATGCTGCCGCCATGCAGGCCAACGCCAACCAGTTTGATTTTTTACTCAACACCATTCCGATCTATCACGACTACAACGTCTATTTGCCCTTGCTCAAAGTGGACGGCACGATGTGCATAGTAGGCACCATTGGCATGAACGCCGAACTCAATGCGCGTTCGCTGATCATGGGTAGACGCAAAATTGCCGGCTCCTTGGTGGGCGGTATCAAAGAAACCCAAGAGATGCTGGACTTTTGCGCCCAGCACCAGATTTTGTCGGACATTGAAATGATTCCCATGGACGGCATCAACCAAGCCTATGAACGTATGCAGCAAAGCGATGTGAAATACCGCTTCGTGATCGACATGTCCACCCTCGCCTAACACCATAGCCTCATGACCAACTACACCACCCTGCGCTACGAAGTCGCCGAGCACATTCTCACTCTCAGCCTCAACCGTCCCGATCAGATGAATGCGTTCACGGTCGAGATGTCGCACGAACTGATACATGCCTTCAACCGCGCAAGCGACGACGACGACGTTGGCGCGATAGTGGTGACGGGTGCGGGCAAAGCGTTTTGCGCAGGCATGGACTTGAGCATTGAGGGCAATGTGTTTGGTTTGAACGAAGAGCTGCGCCCTACCCTGAAAGACATGCAAGACAAGCTGAATGACCCGGCCATGGTTAATGGGGTGCGCGACTCGGGCGGCAAAGTGGTCTTGGCCATGTACGAGTGCAAAAAGCCCATCATCGGTGCCATCAACGGCGCGGCGGTGGGCATAGGCGCCACCATGACTTGTGCCATGGACATTCGCTTGGCTTCTGAAAAAGCGCGGGTGGGTTTTGTGTTCAACAAAATCGGCATCACGCCCGAAGCGTGTTCGAGCTGGTTTTTGCCACGCTTGGTCGGCTTGCAAACCGCGCTGGAGTGGTGCTATACAGGCGACATACACAACGCCGACACCCTGCAGTCAGCGGGCTACATCAAGGCGGTTTTCCCAGCCGATGCTTTGCTGGAGGAAGCTTACAAAATAGCTCGAAAAATCGTGGCCCACAGCCCCGTGGCCATCGCCCTCACGCGGCAAATGCTGTACCGTAATGCAGCGCAAGACCATCCTTTGAAAGCCCACCAAGTCGATTCCTTGGCCATCTATTACGCCAGCCAAACCAGCGGCAAAGAGGGTGTGGCTTCATTCCTTGAAAAACGCCCTCCCGTGTTCAAAGACAAAGCCTCTACAGATATGCCCGACTTTTACCCTTGGTGGGCTTGAGTCTTAGGCACACCCATGACCTCCATTTATGAGCAAGACCTAGGCAAAACGCCGGCCAATTTCGCGGCTCTCTCGCCCGTCAGCTTTCTGGAGCGCAGCGCAGACATTTACCCCGACTTGCCCGCCGTCGTTCACGGCAAGCGCCGCTACAACTGGGCGCAGGTGCGCGAACGCAGTGCCAGGCTTGCTGCAGCGCTGCAGGCCTCAGGCATACAGCGCGGTACTACCGTGAGTGTGATGCTCTCCAACACCCCCGAAATGCTGGAAGCGCATTACGCGGTGCCTGCGGTGAACGCGGTGTTGCACGCTCTCAATACACGACTGGACGCTGCATTGATCGCTTGGCAAATCAACCACTGCGAAGCCAGCATCCTCATCACCGATCGCGAATTCTCAGCCACCGTGAAAGAGGCGCTGGGCCTTCTGCATGGCCAATACCAACACCATGTGCTGGTGATCGATGTAGACGACAGCGAATACACCGGAACAGGTGAACGCATTGGCGACCAAGAATACGAAGAATGGTTAAAGCAGCACCCACCTTTGGCACAACTGAGTGGCCCGCAAGACGAGTGGGATGCGATTGCTGTCAGCTATACATCGGGCACCACGGGCGACCCCAAAGGCGTGGTCACCCATCACCGAGGCGCGTACTTGAATGCGGTGAGCAATGCAGTGACTTGGCACATGCCCAACTTCCCGCGTTATCTGTGGACCCTGCCGATGTTTCATTGCAACGGCTGGTGCTTCCCGTGGACGGTGGCCATGCTGGGCGGTGTGCATGTGTGTTTGCGCAAAATCGATGCGGCTTTGATTTTGCAAGCCATGGGAGATCACCATGTAGACCACTACTGTGCAGCACCTGTGGTGCACAACCTCTTGATACAAGCCCCCGCGCAGCAGCAAGCGGCGGTCACGCAGCGAGTCAAAGGCATGGTGGCCGGTGCCAGCCCGCCTGCAGCCATGCTCGAGGGCATGGCCAAGCTGGGCTTTGACATTACCCATGTGTATGGCCTCACCGAGGTCTACGGTCCTGCATCGGTATGCGTGAAACGCAGCGATTGGTCTGACAAAACTTTAGACGAGCAAACTTTGCTCAATGGCCGCCAAGGCGTTCGCTATGTCTTGCAAGAAGGCATGACGGTGAAAGACCCGCAAAGTTTGGCGGCGATACCAGCTGACGGACAGACCATGGGCGAGATCATGTTTCGGGGCAATATTGTCATGAAGGGCTATTTGAAAAACCCCAGCGCCACTGCCCAGGCTTTTGAAGGCGGCTGGTTTCACTCTGGCGACTTGGGTGTGATGGACGCCCACGGCTATATGAAGATCAAAGACCGCAACAAAGACATCATCATCTCTGGCGGTGAAAACATCAGCAGCATAGAGGTGGAAGATGCGCTTTACCGCCACCCCGCTGTGCTGGCCTGTGCGGTGGTGGCCAAGCCAGACATCAAATGGGGCGAAACGCCGCTGGCGTTTGTGGAGCTGCACTCCGGACACGCGGTCGATGCCGAGCAATTAAAAGCGCACTGCCAATCGCTGCTTGCGGGTTACAAAGTCCCTCGAACATTTGTCTTTGAAGCCATTCCCAAAACCTCTACGGGCAAGATTCAAAAATTTCAACTGCGAGAAAAAGCCAAAGTGCTTTAATTAAGTGCTGGCTTATTTGAAGACCACCACCAGCACGACCAACAGCGCAATACCTGTCCAAATCTCAAAGTTGTGACCTTCGATGAACTTGAGAACTCGGTCCTCCATAGAAGGTTTGCGCACAGGCTTATGTACAGCCAATTCTTCTAAAAGACGGCAAAGATGCGCTGGTGAAGTGACCATGGCATCGTGGCCGGCGGCTATCTCTGCGTACTGCCAATCGCTGCGCGAACGGGCGTAGTCACGCGAGGATGTGGTGGCCAAGTAATGCGGCGTGACAGCGATATAGCTAGCTGGCAAGCCGTTGCCCAAGGGATGTTTCAAATGCAAAGGGCTTTCATAGGTTGACAGCGGATGCGGCGTGCAATGGTCTTTGACCCATTGCGCATCAACTTCATCTGTCACCCCGAAAGCTTTGGGGTCTGGCACGGGCAGAGAAAGTCCATTTGATGTTTGCATGGCAAGTTCACGCCGGGCCGCCGCCATCTCAGGGGGAATGATGTCAAACACTTTTTGCCCGCTTTGCAGCAACAAGGCATCGAGGTAAACCAAGTGTCGAATGCGCTCTGGCATGCGGTCGGCCACACCACTGATGCTGATACCCGCGAAGCTGTGACCCACCAACACCACATCATGCAAATCGTGCGTGGTGAGGAAGTCTGCAATGTCTTGGATGAACGTGTCTACACTGATGTCTTTGGACAGTTCACTTGCTCTTTCGCCCACCCCTGTTTGCGTAGGTGTGTAAACCTTGAAGCCTTTATCACGCAACAAAGGAAGCACTTTGTTCCAACACCAAGCGCCATGCCATGCGCCGTGAACCAAAACAAGGGTAGAAGTGTGGTTTTGACTCAAAAGCTCAGATTTATTTGACAATTCTCAAACCTTTTTAAAAAAGTATTCAATTACCTGCTTAACGAGCCGATACTGAAAGTGTAAAACGGGTTTTAGCCTTCGATTTTCCATAGAATTACTAAAAATTACAAAATCGTCATTTAAGAAGAGAGCCCCAAACAATGCAACTCATGGACACGCCAGAAAACAAAGAGAAATTGGTCGACGGAATCACCCTCTTTTACAACAATGTGATGGAGCAAAAAGACCTGCGCCACTTTTTCTTTGGCATGACAGTAGACAAGCTGGTGAAAGACATTGAACTTTTTCAAGATTTCGTCATGCCCAAGCCTGAACGTTATTACCGCGAATCCTTCTCTCAAACAGCACCCTCGGCCATACAAATCAAAGCGCCTCAATTTGACGAGTTGCAAATTACCTTGCAAACAACGTTGCGCTCTGCGGGGTATCTGAAAAGCCAAATCCCTGTTTTGTCTGCCAAGCTCCTTGAGTTGTTTGAAGAGTCGCGGGCTCAAATGGCGGACGAAAACATCAAAGTTTGGAAACCTTTAGAGGTCACCAATCAACTCGTCAGTGACCTCTACAACGCCAACCGCACCGACGCACGGCTTGAAAAAAATGGCGATGTTTACGGCTCTCGTGGTTTCTACTATCCTTTTTGGACCAGGGTGGCAGGTGACACCAAGCAAATCATTTTCATTGGCCAAGGCTTTTCTTCCAGTGTTGACACGCCGCAAGAATCCGTGGAAGCTTTTTGCAAACAAGTCAATGAGAAAGTCACACAACAAAAATTTCAAGTACGCCCAAGCCCCAAGGGGCCGGTCTTGTTTGCACGCCAGGCAATCTCTTATGCACACGGCGTGCCCACACGTATGTTGATGCGTGGCGCCAAACTGTTTGCAACCACCTTCGAGTCGGCCATGAATATGGACAACGACAAATTACTCAAAAACATCATTCGGTAAATTTGATATCTTTTTTGTGTATTTGTGGGTTTTCGTTTAAGATGAATATTTACGAGTTAAATCGTTTTATTTATTCTCCGAAAACAATAATTATGTGGTCTTTGAATTTGCTAGATTGGTTGTTTTTGATAACTATTATTTGCTCCATTGGCATAGGAGCTTACCGAGGTTGGTTACCGCAAGCACTGTCAATGGTGGGCTTTGTCGCCGCATTTGTAGCTGTTGTCAAAATAGGACCCCATATAGGCGCTTGGTTGCCCTTGGGCGGCCCAGGCGAGGCCTTGCGGGAGGACTTAGGCGCGTTGATCGCTCTCATAGGCACTTTGCTAATTGGTCATCAATCGGTGGTCTTGCACCGTAAATTGTTCACACGCAGTGGACCTCAACCTGCTCACAGAACATTAGGTGGTCTGTTTGGCATGATTTCAGGGGTGTTTGTGTTGCTGGTCGCCTCTGCCATGCTTGACCTCACCTCTTGGCGCGAATCGTCTTGGTGGCACGACAGTCTGCAAGAAAAAGTGATCCATTTTTTGTTAGATCACCCTAAGTCCAGCGAACCCAGCGCCGACAAAGCAGCTACTTAACCGACTCTTTCATATAGGCCTGGGTGGTTTTCACGGCTTTGTCCAGCACCGAAGCAGCGCCGCTCACGCCAATGGTGGCCACAAAGATGCCTAATAAAAACGAAATCAGATAGCCCATGGCGATGCTCTCAAAGTGAGTAGAAGCTCGATTTGAGCCTCTCAACACTTGTTAGATCGACACCAACCGCCAGAAGTTGAACCCGAAGTGCGGCGATCAACTGGCTAAAAAAATCAAGTGCTGTTTTTATGAATGAAGTCGCCCATGCGCTGTAAACCAGCATGTATGGCTTCGTCGGAAGCCGCATAGCTAAAGCGTATGTGTTGACCGTCTCCCGGCACACGCGGGCCAAAGTGAATGTCCGCCAACACCGCTACGCCCGCTTCGAGCAGCAAGCGCTTGCGAAACTCCTCGGAGTCCGCGCAACGCGTGAGGCGACAAGCCTCGGTGACATTGGGCCAAACATAGAACGCGCCGCCCGGACTTTGGCAACTCACACCCGGAATTTGATTGAGCAAATTCACAATCAGGTTGCGTCGCTTTAAAAACACCTCGCGCATGTGATGCGCATCGTCTTGCGGGCCATTCAATGCAGCCACACCCGCCCACTGGGTGATGTGCGAAGCGCAGGACTCGGTGTTGGTGATCCAGTTGGTGAAGTAAGGCGCTAGCTTTTTGTTGGCGCTAAAGCCCAAGCGCCAGCCCGTCATGGCCCAAGTCTTGGAACAACCATCGGAGATGATGGTGCGTTCTTGCATGCCTGGCAGCGAGGCGATGGAATGGAACTCGCCGTCATAGACCAATTGACCGTAAATTTCATCGGCAAACACCCACACTTGGGGGTGCTTGCGCAAGATCTCGGCAATCGCCTCCAAGTCGGCCTTGGGGATGATGCCGCCCGTGGGGTTTTGCGGCGAGTTGAGGATGAGCAACTTGGTTTTGGGGGTGATTTTTTCTGCCAATTCTTGCGGGTCAAAACCAAAATTGCGCGATTCACGCAAAAAGATGGGCACACCCACCGCGCCATTGGCCTTGATTTGCGAGTCGTAAATCGGAAAACCAGGCACCGGGTAAATGACCTCGTCGCCTGCGCCATAGTCGGTGACCGATTGAATCGTGTAGCCAATGAAGGGCTTGGCACCCGCGCCCACCACCACATCGTCGGCGTCCACTTGAATGCCACGTGTGCGCGAAAAATAGTCTGCGGCGGCTTGGCGCAACTCGGGGATGCCGGCTGACGGGGTATAGCCGTGCTTGCCTTGCGTGATGGCAGCGATGCCTGCGTCTTGAATGTGCTGCGGGGTGGCAAAGTCAGGCTGGCCAATGCAAAACGAAATGATGTTGCGGCCTTCACGAATCAGCTTATTGACTTCGGCTAACACGACAAAGGCGTTTTCAGTGCCCAGACTTTGCGCACGTTGACTCAAAGCCGTCATGCTCAGACGCCTTCGATGATGCGCATATCTCGTACCACAGCGTTTGTGCCCAAAGCCACCAAAGCCTCTTGGTAAGCGGGGCTGTCATACACCGCCATGGCAGAAGGCAAATCGGCAAACTCGATGAGCACGGTGCGCTCCATCTTGCCGTTTTCTTTCACAGCAACAGGCATACCGCGGGCCAAAAATGTGCCCCCACCGGCTTGGATGGCGGGCAAGGCCAGCTTGGCGTAGGCGGCAACGGCGTCCGCGTCTTTGATCTCTTGGTAAACGCTTAACAAATAGGCTTTGGGCATGATGGTGTCCTTGAAAGAATGCCTTGCAGTTTAGAGCCAAACTCCCCTAGGGTTGACCCGATGCTCTCAGCGAGAATGAAGGCATGAACTGGTTAATCAAAATCTTTTTCTTGCTGATAACACTTATTTTGCTGTCAGTGGTCTTGCTGTTTTCCTTGCTGGGCTTGCTGATGGGCCTGTTACGCTGGTTGGTCACGGGGCAAAAACCACAAATCGCGGTGATTTTCAGCAGCTATCGGCAATGGAAAAAACAAGCTGCGCAACATATGCGCAGGGGCAGCGCCAACGAAGACATCATTGAGGCAGAGGTTCGCGAAGTGCCCACACTGCCAGACTCAACCAAGCGGCCATAAACGCCATGCCGCCATAGGGCGTAAAGGCTCTGAATAAAGTGATGTCAGCAAGGTGTATCAAGAAGATGTTGAGGCTGAACATCAGCAAACCCAACAAAAACAAAGCTGCTGATAAAAGCAAAACTTTGCTGGCTTGGTGCAGCATGGCAACAGCACAAACCCCCAGCATCGCCAACACATGGATGTGCAGCATTTGCAATGCGGACTGCACCGACTTCAAAGCTGAGGGACTTAAACCCTCACCCATGTGCGCCACATAAGCGGCCAATAAAACCGATGAAGCTGCAATCAAACAGGCAACTAAAAACAAAATACGGCTAGCGATTTTCATGAGAATTCCCGAGGCTTGTAAGGTTATGATTTTCGGTATGAATATTCTGTTTAGATTGACCCATGCAAGACTCTCATTGAGCTTGATGTTACTGAGTACCTTCGCAGCCACTGCCCAAGCTGCAGACCCTTGGCTTAACGACCTGCAGCCCTTGCCAAAGCGCGAATGGAACTTTGAGCGCGCACAGCATTTGCTTGAGCGTGCAGGCTTTGGCGCAACACCACAAGAAATTGAACAGCTGGCCAAGTTGACACCCGCGCAAGCGGTGCATCGCTTGGTGCGCTACCAAGCCACACCCGACAAGTTCAAGCCTTTTGAAGACTCGGGTTCGCACGATGCGGGTCTCGAGCCTTTTGCCGAGTCTCGCCCCGCAGCCACCGACTTGGCCAAAGCCACTGGTCAAGCCTTGGGCGTGAAAGTCAAGCCCGCAGGTAACCGCCAAGTGCAGCAAGTGGCGGACCGCTATTTGTATTGGCTCAGAGCTTCGCGCTTAGAAACCCACCGCTTGAGTTACTGGTGGGCCAACCGCATGCTCACCTCACCGCGTCCTTTTCAAGAAAAAATGACTTTGTTTTGGCATGGCCACTTTGCCAGCAGCGAAGAAAAAGTGCGCGACTACCGCAAACTCTATGTTCAAAATAATTTACTGCGCAAACACGCCAATGGAAAATTTCGCACCTTGATGGTGGCTGTCGCCAAAGACCCCGCCATGCTGGCCTTCCTCGACGCAGCCGCCAACCTCAAGGGCGCACCCAACGAAAACTTTGCCCGTGAAATCATGGAGCTGTTCACCATGGGTGTGGGCAACTACACCGAACAAGACATTCAAGAAGCAGCGCGGGCATTTACCGGCTGGAATTACAAAGAATTGAATTTCGTCATCAACCCTGGGCAGCACGATGACGGCTTGAAAACAGTTCTGCAAAAAACCGGGCCTTTCAATGGCGAGCAGGTCATTGATATTTTGTTGGCCCAGCCAGTCACGGCCGAGTATCTGGCGGGCAAGCTCTACCGCTACTTTGTGCGCGAAGATTTATCGCTCCCATATCAGCAGCAATTGGGCAAGTTGCTTCGCGACTCAGACTACGACATCGCGGCATTCATGGAAACGGTTTTGTTGTCCAAAGACTTTTACAGCGAGGCAACGGTGGCCACGCGCATCAAGCCGCCAGTGGAGTTGCTGATTTCCACCTACAAAAAAATGGGTCTCAAAACCGTGCCGGGTCTGCCCGACTTCAACCAGCAGTCGGAGATGCTGGGGCAAAAATTGTTCTACCCACCCAATGTGGCTGGCTGGGCGCATGGGCGCAGTTGGATCACCCCCGGGCTGTTGTTGGCGCGGGGCAATGTGATTTATGACACTGTCTACCCCCCCATCGACTTTGTCGCACCCGACAGAGTGCCCAATGGTCTGTACCAAATCACTTCAGTCGCAGACCAATTGGCACAAGGTCAGGACGTCACCACCGCCACCAAGCCCGTAGGTAAAAACATGGGCGAGATGTCTATGTCTAACCAAGGCGACCGCGATGAAGATTTCAATACGCGTCTGGCCAGCTACAACGCATGGCGCAAAGCCATTGAGAACGTCAAGCCCATAGACCGAAGCCCTGCCAAACTGAGTTTGTCAGCCATGCTGCGCGAGGCTAAATGCAAAACCACCCAAGATGCCGTAGCGCATTTGGTCAAGCGTTTTGTATCGGTGAAAGTGGACGCAAGCGTGCAAGCCCAAATTGCCGAGATGCTGAGCCAAGACTTGGGCACCTCAAACCTTGCCGCCGCCGACAGTTACATGGAAGACGCTTTACGCAACGTCTTGCATGTGATTTTGTCTTTGCCAGCCTACCAATTGGGATAAACATGCACCACGACACCTTTCACCGAAGACAATTTTTACAAGGCTTAGCTGGCTTAGGTATGGGCGCTGCCCTGCCCTTGGGTAATAACGCATTCGCCGCTGACAGCCAACGCATATTGGTGGTGGTGGAACTCACCGGCGCCAACGACGGCTTCAACACCTTGGTGCCCTATGCCGACGACGCCTATTACCGCTTGCGCCCCAAGCTAGGCATTCGCGCCAACAAAGTGCGCAAGATTGACGACCAGTACGGCTTCAACCCCGGCATGGTGGGTTTTGAGCGTTTATTCAAAGACGGGCAGATGGCGGTGGTGCATGGTTGCGGCTATGACAACCCGTCGTATTCTCATTTCACGTCTGCAGCCTACTGGCACACGGGTGTACCCAACGGAGGCGAGAGCTACGGTTGGTTGGGCCGTTTGGCAGATGCCATCGATCCGCAACTGACGCCCAATTTTTTGGTGAACATTGATGAGCGCCAATCTTTGGCCGTGCGAGCAGCACGCCATGTGCCGGTGGTGTTTGACGACCCTGAACGCTTTGGTCGCAAAGGGCTTTACCAAAGCCGCCCGCTGATTGACAAAGATTTAAGCAACGGCGTGGCCAGCAGCAATGCGTCGCAAAAGTTTTTGGAAGACGTGGCGCAAAGTGCCAGACAAGCCTCCGAGCAAGTGCGCGCGGCGTGGCAAAACTACAAAACACCGGTCGACTACGGCATCTTGCCCATGGATTTACCCAAAGTGGCTGCCATGATCAATGCCAAATTACCTACCCGCATCTACCACACCGCTTACCGACACAATGCCTTTGACACCCATGTTCACCAAGCCGAGCAGCACCAACGTTTGCTCACCTATGTGTCCGATGGGGTGAGTGGTTTTATGCAAGACATGAAACGCATAGGTCGCGACAAAGACGTGACGGTGATGGTGTACTCTGAGTTTGGCCGTCGGGCAGCCGAGAACACCAGCTTGGGTACAGACCACGGCACGGCCAACCATGTGTACTTGGTGGGGCAGTCGCTCAAAGGCGGTCACTATGGCCAAGCGCCCAGCTTGACAAGCCTGAACCGTGAAGGCAATGTGCTTCACACCGTTGATTTTCGCCGTGTGTATGCCACGGTCATGGAGCAGTGGATGGGGGCCAACAGCCAAAGCTTGCTCAATGGCAAGTTTGAGCCCTTGTCGGTGTTTGCTGCTTGACCACACCCACATGGGTGAAGCCATGGACGATTTTTTGCAGGGTTGTCGATAACTACGGCGACATAGGCGTGTGTTGGCGACTGGCCGCGCAGTTGGCCGAGCGTGGACATAGGATCACCCTGTATGTGGATGACGCAAGCGCACTGCAATGGTTGGCACCGCTTGGCTTTCCCGGCGTAACTTTGCTGCCTTGGCCACCAGAGCATGCTTCATTCGGCAGTGAAGATGCCGCGCAAGTGGTGATAGAGGCTTTTGGCTGCGACTTGCCCCAAGGCTATCAAGCCGCCATGGCTGCTTGGCCCCAAGCGCCGGTGTGGATCAACCTCGAATATTTCAGCGCAGAGGATGAAGCCCTGCGCAACCACGGGCTGCCTTCGCCTGTCTTGCACGGTCCGGCCAAAGGTTTGAGCAAATGGTTTTTTTACCCAGGCCTGAGCGAGAAAAGTGGCGGCTTGCTGCATGGCCCCACATCTCAGGCGGCATCCCCATTGGCTGACAACTGTTTGCGCATCAGCGTTTTTTGTTACGAACCCGCCAGTTTGGGCGTGTGGCTAAAACAGTTGAGCGAGTTACCTCAAACAGTGCGCTTGCAAGTGACCGCAGGCCGCGCCACGCAGGCAGTGCGTTTGGCCATACAACAGCTTGGGCCAGACCATCAGCTTGAAGTGAACGAATTGCCCTATCTTTCTCATGCTGAGTTTGACCAACTCTTGGCAGCACAAGACCTGAATTTGGTGCGTGGCGAAGACTCGCTGGTGAGAGCGATATGGGCTGGCAAAGCTTTTCTTTGGCAGATATACCGCCAAGACGATGGCGTCCATTTGAATAAGCTCAAAGCGTTTTTAAAAGCCAGCCAAGCCCCCGATGTGGTGGTGCAAGCGCACCTGGCTTGGAATGCAGATCAAGCCACGGCCATGCCGGTTTTAAGCCCTGCTGTGTTGAAGGAATGGACAGCGTGGGCTGCCGATTTGCGCATGCGTTTGAGCCAACAAACTGACTTGCTGACACGCTTAGAAAGCTGGGTAGCGGCGCAGGGCTAAAATAGCGCCTTTTCCAAGCCCAGAACTTTATGAAAATAGCTCAAGAAATTCGCGCCGGTAACGTCATCATGCACGGCAAAGACCCCATGGTTGTTTTGAAAACCGAATACAGCCGCGGTGGCCGCAACTCTGCCACGGTGCGCATGAAACTCAAAAGCCTGATTGCCAACTTCAACACCGAGGTGGTGTTCAAGGCCGACGACAAAATGGACCAAATCGTTTTGGAAAAGAAAGACTGCACCTACTCTTACTTTGCCGACCCCATGTATGTATGGATGGACACCGAGTTCAACCAATACGAAGTTGAAAACGAAAACATGGGCGACTCGCTCAACTATTTGGAAGACGGCATGACCGCCGAAGTGGTGTTTTATGACGGCAAGGCCATATCGGTGGAACTGCCCACCAGCGTGGTGCGTGAAATCACTTGGACCGAACCCGCCGTTAAAGGCGACACCTCAGGCAAAGTGCTCAAGCCCGCCAAAATAGCCACCGGCTTTGACATCAACGTGCCTATTTTTGTGGCACAAGGCGACAAGGTGGAAATCGACACCCGTACCGCCGAATACCGCAAACGCGTTTAAGTTTTTTTCAAACCCTGGCGGCGGCTTGGGCAAGCCCTGAACGCCAGGGACGATAAACGGTCTCTGACTGTTCATCTGCTGTGGTCTCCTTGCCAGCCAAACGGTTCATATAGCGCGGAAAACAGTACATAGCACCAGCTACCAATTCGTCAACGCTCAACTGGCGGGGGCGATTGGGCATGGGCACCATGTCTTGGGTGAGGCCCCAACCTGCATAGAAAGATCGCCCGTAGCAGCTGACTTTTTTGCCACGCAGCAAGGCTTCAAAGCCGGCCAGCGAACCCATGACATGCACCTCGTTGACTTTGGGCAGCAGTTGGCGCAGGGAGACAGGGCCCACTATTTCGTCAAACCATTGATAAGCATCGTGGTAGCTGAGATTACCCAACTGCATGTCTGCGAGAACCTCTGGGTGCGGTTTGTAAACAATGTAGGCATCGGCATTGGCCTGACACACCGCTTGAAGCAAGCCTAAATTGGTGCGAATGCTTTGGACACCATGCTTGAGCGAAGGGTCGGACTCCACCTGACCCACCACCAAAATAACCCGCTCTACATTCACAGGTCGTCGCCAAGCGGCACTTTGTCCGCTGAAACGGGTCAACCCCTTCATCATCAGGTTTTGCCTGAACTCCCCTGCTTGGGCAAGCATGTCTGGGCTGAATTCCATTTCCAACAAAACGCCTTCAATGTCATTGGGAAACAGCATTTCGTTGAAGGCAGATGCTTGACTGCGTTTGTTTGCGTAGGCCATAAAACAACCTAAATTGAGTACATTTAAGTAGTACCATATCATAAAAGTAGTTATAAATTATGAAATTTATTAAAATTTTAGTATTTAAAGGTTTGTTTGTATAAATGCCACCTTTTGAGCACTGCTGCTGATGGCAAGCCAATTCTTCAGCTTACGCAAATTGCGCCGCCAAAAGCCATGTTTGAGCTGATGTAAGCGTTATCAAGTTGAAGAAGCCAGAGAATTTTTACAAAGTGCAGGAGTAAAACCATGAACAGCATGACCTACAAAGGCTATACCGCAAAGCTTGAATACGATGACAG
>Ga0209188_1000935_pt1 | contig 25455 bp, 28 predicted proteins | sample C_130625_EF_Meta_FD_187307 | JGI IMG/M metagenome (GOLD analysis project Ga0209188, IMG submission 187307) | Freshwater microbial communities from Lake Croche, Canada to study carbon cycling - C_130625_EF_MetaG (SPAdes) (version 2) | ecosystem: Environmental > Aquatic > Freshwater > Lake... | reverse complement strand
ATAAGGATCCTCGCCAAAATCCTCATCACCCATACTTACCAGCCTTAAATTCCAAGTCATGTCATCCTCCTTTTCGGCAGCTTGCCGATCTTCAGTTGTAAAAGTAGTCATTTCTCTTGTGCCTTTCCAGTTACTAATTCATCAATTAGCTTTAACTCAGTTTTCAACGCTTCTATTTCAGCTTGTTGCTGGCGTAGCATCTTTGCACTTTCAAGCATAATTTTATTAGCACGACTATCCCAGTAATCACTTTCCAATTCATCAGCTAGTTCATTTGCGTTCATTCTTGCGCCTTTCTTAGTATTGCTCTAGCAAAATCAATAACACCTTCTGCCGTATTTACTGGTCGCTTCATCCACACTTCTTTTATTTCCTCATCTGTTAGTTCTGCTGGATGGGTGTAGAGTGGTGTGGGATTTGGATAAATGTCAGGATTAGGTTTCTCAAAAGAAACATAGGTGCTAATGTCAAAAGCACCCTGAAACATCCACGCTACTGGTTCATTGTTCATTTTTTTTGTGCCTCAATATCTGTATCTTCTCCAGTATCAACCAAACCAGCAAACGGAATAGGCTCTATATTTGGCTGCGGTTTATCTGCTTTAGTTCCAAAGATGGTTTCCCACTGACTTTCAAAGTCTTGTAACGGTATTGTTATTGGCTTTGGTTTCATGTTTACTCCTTATTTAATATATTTAGGCATACACATTACCTCAACGGGGGCTTCAGCCAAGAACCCGTTAATCTTGCGCCTGGTCATAATGACTGCTGGTCTGGTTCCAGCGCCCTCACAATCTAAGATTGCATTAATCATTTCGGTACGGCTCATGGTTGGGATAACCCTATCAACCATCAGCTCTGTATTTGGCAGCTTAGAAGTATCTACGTAGTTAGTAGAAGAACATGCACTGATAAGCCCACATAACGCTAACCCACAAATCTTTTTCATCTTTTTAATCCCTTTTCAAAAAACCCAAAAGAGAAGGAGCTGTAATAGCCGCCATCCCACCTGATTAACACCCTTGATTCATCTGCTGCCCAACAACCTAAAGTGGTATATCCATCCATCTCTACTGAATAAGCCACAAAAGAATCTTTAATTTTGCATGGCTGATCTGTCAAAGAAATAATGACCCCATTCTCTTTTATGCCTTGAGCTGTTATGCCACCAGCAAATACATTACAAGACAAAAAAATCAATAAAACTGTTATGAATTTCATACCAACCCTCTAATTTTTGACTTTACTTCTGTAAACCTTTTGATAGCCAAGTCAACTCTTTTTCGCCATGAAAACAAATCTTGTTCATAATATTTAATTCCTTCCGTACCATAGTCCTCATAATCTTCCATTTGAGGAGGTGGTTCTTTAATAGCGGCATTGAATGACCCAAAAGGTACGTCTGGATTAATAAAACCACTATACATAATAGATCTAGATGGATGCCTCATTTTGCGTAAAGCCTTGGCCTCAATTTGACGTATACGTTCCCTAGTAACATTAAAAATATTAGCAATCTGCTCAAGTGTTAATTCATTGTCTGTATCAATACCAAAACGCAACCGCAATAACTTTGCTTCCCGTGGAGTCAACGAATCTAAAGCATCAGACATAGTCTTTTTAAACTCTTCTTCCTCGCATAATTCTTCTGAGGTAGTAAATTCAATCATGTCTTCTATTGAGTCTGGATCCACAGTTTCATAATTCACTTCATCTTCAATAAAATACTGTGAAGATAAGTGTCCAGTTAGAGGCAGGGAACCCATAGCCAACATAACTTCACGCTGCCGATAGTGCATTAAATTTTTATGTTTTCTACGACTAGCTAACATTTTTATTTAACCTTGGCCTTTCTTTTGATTGCTGGTAATCCAATGGTTTCTTCTGACTTACGAGCTTTAAGCATGGCATCTGCAATTTCATACGCTCTTCTTGCAATGCAGTCTTCTGGCATCAATTCGGGATGTAATCCGCCCCTAGCAATAATTCCGTTTAAAGCAAACATAGCAAAGCAATCTCTTAGATCTTTATCATTCATTTTTTGATCTCCAGCAAATCAATCTTTTCAGCCAGCAAAGCACCCAGATCTTTTCCTTTAACAACTATCATTTGGGCTTCCTCGCATTCATAAACTACTTTTGCTGCGTCTTTTATACCTTTGTTGTATCCGCTATTAAACAGATCCAGACCATCAACCAACATGGTTACAGCATCTCTAATCAATTCAGATGCTTTTCGTTTCTTAGCAAACTCTTTTATCTTGTTGTAATACTCAACTGGCAGATAGACAGAATATGGAATTAAGTTTTTGTTTTCCATGCGTTGTACTCCTTATGTATTGTGTCTAGCAATTTTCTTGCCTCTGGGTTTGTTTTTAATTCTGAACGTGATGGAATGTTTAAATAATCTCTAAGCCAGTCCGTAGTCTGCTTTTCTGTGGCCTCCAAGATTTGGTTATCTTCATAAAGAAATTCCCAAAACTTTGGATCCCGACATAATAAGCCAGCAATACGAATAGCTCTATCTCCGTCAAACTCATTCTGCCGATCCATTGGTTCCTCGTGACCGTTAAGCCTGACCATGACCACTTGATACCTTGCACCCACATAATCCCTAAGTAACTCTTCAGGGATCTCATCTGGGTGCAAAGACAGAGTAAGTACATAGCCAGTCTTATCTTGCTTGAGGGCAACCTTTACGCCTTCAAACTGAATGGTTTTCATTCTTCATTCCTAAAAATTCCTTCTTCCTTAGCTTTTGAATGAGCTAAATCCAACTCAAGATATTCAATATGCTTTTGTTTAATTTCAAGTTGAGCTTCTAGCACATCATTTTTTTGAGTAAAATATTTAATATCTTTTTCAAGGTTTTCAAAATCACAATAAGATTTTGCCAATTCATTTTGAAGTTTTTGGCAAAGATCTTGAAAATCAACTTCATTCTCCATGCGATCCCATTCATTTAAGACCTTAGAAAATTCATCCATTGCTGCTATGGTTTTTGGATTTGGCATCTTATAGTCACGGGCTTGTTTTTTTGCAGTCATGTTTATCTCCTTAGTATGGAAGATCATCGTCTGATACAACTGGCGCAGCTGGAGTAGATTCCCCAGTCCAAGGCTCAGATGCAATTAAATTAAGAACTTTTTTATTAATTAAAGTGCCAGCCCAACCTGAAATTGAAAGTTTTATCAAACCTTCTGGTTGCCTAATCATCAAAGCATTAAGCAAATCTCTTTCTAAATAAAGGTCTCCCTTTACATTTGGATGAGATTCAGTAGTTTTGTAATCGTTAGGCCACAATGTGCCTTTGTTTGGTTTTGGTTCGAAAGCCATGATTTATCCTTTAAACATGTTATTGCGTTCAGTAAATTTGCCCATCATCCCTTTGAAGAACACTGGATCGGTAGCCTTAACGGTATCGAACAAAGACTTGTTCTTCTTAAAGATCAACATGACATCCTCTTCATTAGCGGTCAAATCCAGCAACATATGTGATGTAGTCTGAATCAAATCCAACCAATCTTTTGTATCACCCTCTGGCTTGCCAGGAGCAACAATTTGCCATTCCCCTTTTCCGCCTACAATAATTTCTGCCTTTGGAGTTGGGGGTGTAACAGGTGTTACGCTCTTAGGCTCAAGCTTTTTTGCTGGTGGCGCAGTCTGGTCTACAGCATCAATCACGTCATTCTCGGTAATCTCCATACACATCAGCCAAAGGTATCTTCGAAAATACGTGTGTGTTGAACCCAGTGACTGTATGGCCTGACCTTTGGCGTTCTCTGCCATGACCAATGGAGAGGTAAATGAAATAAATCCATCACCCTCTGTCTCATGGACAGTCAAATATGCGGTGTCATTGGTAAAAGACACAACCGCACAAAGACCTACTTTGTTAAAGATATCAGTTACTTGAGGAATAAAATCTGCTAATTCAAAATAACTAAATCCAGCAAACTTATTCTTTCCAGACTTGTGTAGCTGGGTCTTATGCAGGATTACTCTAGCTTCCTGTAGCTTTTTATATACGCTCATAGTTATCCTAAATGTTTTAAATATTCATCTGCTAACTTACTTGCAATCAAGTAAATCGCTTGATGCGCTTCTAATGCTTGCTGATCTGGCATATCAGAATACTGAAGGTGAAACGTATCTGAGTTACCAGCTAGTGCAACCATAAATTCATACACCATTTCCTGTCTTGTTTTCATAATTACTCCTTAGTTGATAAATAATCCCGATACTGTTGGCAGTAGTCGGACACAGGGCAAAAATTGGCACAACGAGTACGCTCGCCCAAACGTACCTCCACAACAAACTTACTCTTTGGATCTTTTTTTGCAAACTGTTTGGCAGCTTCTTCTGCCAGCTCTGCAGTTTCATACAGAGCTTTGGCCTTAATGTTGCCTTCTTTCTTTACAGCCCATACAGTTGGCTTTTCCCACATTTCTGTAGGTGTGCAGTCTGGTAGATCGCCATCTGTTTCCATAGCAAAGTCACAAGCACTATGCAAAGAGATACGGTCTCTTACAAACTGCTCACGCTCTTCAAAGCTCCATAGCTTGATCGGCAGCTCTTTAATTGGGGCTGGTGGATAGTTCTCCTTAGACTTAGCCTCTCTGCGGTTCCAGTCACGGATGATGGCTACGATACCCAAGTCAAGAACAGGAGTTCTTTTAACCTTTTCTACTAGCCACGCATAAATATTGAGTTGATGTTCCCATTCAATCTTTTCATTCATGACTGCCCAAGCAGATGTTGTTTTGTAGTCACGAATGGCAACACCAAGATTCTTGGTAATCTGTAGATCAATAGCGCCAGAGATATGCCAGCCATCAATCTCTGAATGTAAACGCTGCTCAACAATGTGATTTTCATCCTTGCCATGCTCTAAGACTTTATGGACGGCAGATCCAAAGATAGACCAAACCATGTCGGATACATCTTGAGTTAGCTCTTCATCAAACTTCTTGGTTAAGGCTACTACTTTTGGGCTGTTAAGCAGCTGAGTAGCAGACAGATGAGCCTTACCCTTGCTGTATTCAGGGCGTTCAAGAATGTTAATAAACGTTTGAGGTATATCGTATTCGTTAGTTAATTTCATTTAGACACCATCAGATAAAGACACAAAATAACTAATGCAGTGGTAGTTGATATAACATAAGCGTAACGCTCAATCTTTCTTTGGCGATGCCACTTGTCTGAGCAAATAAACAGCCCTTGAATCATTTCCATGTCTGGATCATCAATAGGCATAGGTTTTGGTAATTCGTTATAACGTGAGCCGATTCTCACGCCAGTTGAAGTTGTATAAGGAATTGGTTTCATTTAGTTCTCCTAGCAGTTAAACTGGAATTAAGTATCCGTCAATAGATTCTGTATGTCAACAGGTTGTACCTAAATTAATTCATGTGTTGTATATTTAACCATAACAATGTTACACTCCCACTTATGAACATCGTAAAACTACCTTGGCCTCCTAAAGAACTTTCTCCTAATTCGGCTCTTCATTGGGCTAAAAAAGCCAAAAAGAAAAAGGAATATAGGACTGCTTGCTGGGCATTGGCTCTAGAAGCCAAATTAAAGGCTCCAGAAGGCGATGGAAAGATAGAGTTAGAGATAACCTTCTGCCCACCAGATAAACGCCATAGAGACGCTGATAATATGGTTGCCTCAATTAAGGCTGGATTGGACGGGATTGCCGATGCACTAAGGGTAAACGATAGGAGATTCCTACCTAAATTTATTTTTACCGAGTCGGTTATGGGAATGATAATTGTTGAGATAAAATAAAGACGGAGACCGTAGTCTCCTTCACGTCCTCACAGGGGTAGCCTAAAAACTACCCCTTTTTTACAGCTCTGCTTTCAATCTAAACTGAATTGTCTTTTCTAAGATTCGATTCTTTTGCTCTTGGAACCTGGTGATTCTGGCTCTCTTCTCATCGCTAGACATCTTCTCAGATGGCAGATCAGACAATCTACGAATCTCAGCATTGATACGCTTGAGTTCAGCATCTGCACCAGTTACAAAACCATGCGCAGCAATCAGACCCTTATTCTCTTCACGATACTCTTTAGCCTCTTTTGGATGCTGTTTTTTCATCATATCTACAAAGGTTTCATACTTCTTATCTGAACGTTCTTTGAGGTCATAGAATAGATCTTCACGTCCCCGTGGAACTTCTGGGAGTATGAAGCTACCATAGATTGGATTGTCCTTGGCCTGTGGAGTTACACGATCTCCATTGAAAAGATTAGATCCATACATCACGGCAGCACCAGCTGTACCAAACAAGCTACGAACCAAGTGATCTGCCTCAATTGGATTCAAAGCTCCCATAGTCAAACCACTTAATACTTTGCCTAGTTCAGAGGTTGAGCTGTTGTATTGACGGAATGACTCTAATTTCTCCATTCCTTTAGGCGTCAAATTGCCACCAGTAAAGAAGTTATGATTTAACGCAATCTCAGCAACAGGTTTAACACCAGTAGGAATCATGTTTGGGCCAACCAAGGAATCAATTGCTGCCTCACTTAAAGCCTTACGCAAACGGGTATTATCCATTTGATTCTTAGTGCCTTCCTTCATAACCTTGTTATAGATTAGTTCTGGAATAGACTTAAAGAAAAAACTGGCTGAAGTGTGCATTGGTAAACGAATGCCAGTGCCAGGAATAATAATGTTACGAATTTTGGTCTGGTCATCTAATTTATTGTATTCATCATCAGCGCCAACTGCCATGCAATAGAGAATAGTCGTACCAGCCAATAACAAACCAGTCTTTAGCATTTGTTTTTGAGCGTCTTTACGAGATTTACCCTTTAATCCACCGCCAGCCAAAGCTGTAGCCAAGACATCGATAGACTGAGCATAAGCATTCATAAACGATACTGTTCTGGTGACAAACTGAGCGCCCTTGCCGCTACCACGCTTAATGAAATCAATGACGTTATTAGCTTGGATCAAAGCTTGCATTTCATCGCCAGTCTCAGCCAATACCTGTTTGTAGACTGCTCTACGCTGGGCATAATCCGAAGCATCGCCAATATGGTCAAGAGTCTTCATGCCTTTGGCATATACAGATTTATTTAACAAACCAATTTCCAATTTCAATTCTTTTTCTGGAGTTCTAGCTGATGATTGATAGCCACCAAAACCGTATGATTTAATTTTTTCTACAATTGGATCATTCGGTTGTAATGCACGGATAAAACTTCCAAAAGTACCAGCCCAGACTTTATCTGGACGTTTAACGCCAGATACCCATGCAGAAGTAGCTGCGTCCATAAATAATTGAGACACCTGGAAAGCTGGATTGGTAGTAATACCTCTACGCAATCCCTGAGCAAAGAATGCCAAAATATCAACCATTGGAATTTCAATGTTTTCCATACCCAAAGATGCCTCAGCAATCAATGGATCTGGAATGTTTACAATGACTCTGCGACCATTGGCCATGAGGTTTACACGAACTCCATTGGCATCGCTGCCTTCTGTAGGATACAGGCGGATCTTGCCCTTCTCATTACGAGTTGCATATTCCATTGCTATGCGGTTATTGGCATAGTTCTTCATGGAGTTGCGGGTCATCATCATTACGTTGTGAATCATGTTATCCACGATGTCATCAATATCACGATCTGTTGTGCCAGCTTTAAATTTCTTCTCTTGGCCTACATTGGTCATACCACGAACACCAGCTGGCAAATGAACGTCAGTCTGGTCATCCATAATCCTGTACCAAGGCACATAGTCCTCAATATTGCGAAGATGTTCAGCCCGTTTCTTGCTGATAACACCAGCAAATTCCATCATATCCAGCATATTATTGTTAACCGCTGTCCAGTTTTCCATCATTTGTTCAAGTTCTGGATAGTCTTTTTCTAATGCAATGAAGGCAGCAATGGCCTCATCGTCCATGTTGACCTTCTGAATAGCGATCTCAATAGACTTCAGATTCTTAGCTGCTTCAGCTTCATCTTCTCCAGCTTCAATTGCAGCCTCATAATCAGCTGATCTGTTGAGGTATTCATTAACAATAGAACGGGAACGTTTTGCCTCAAAGTAAGCATTAACTACGTTTGCAGCTCTTTGTTTACCCAGTTTTTCTTCTAGGTCATGTTTTAATGTGACTACATTAGCCAAAGATTTGCTGTCTTTTTCAGCACGGAACATTTGGGTCTTAGGATCAAATATTAATTTTCCTTGAACCATAACTTGAGTTGCTACGTGACCAGCATGGATAGCATTAGTTACCGCTACGGATGCTACTGCCAATCCTTGAGAGTTTCGTAACTGTCCGTTGTATTTGGCAAAATCAGCCTGGTCTAGGCCAGATCCATACCAAACGTTCTTGTTTCTGGCATAGGTGATGGCACGATCCAGCTTGCCAGTCATATTATTGACCGCCATTAATGGGTTCTCAGCCATTTTTTCAGAAATTCTTTTAGTGGCTTGATAGCTACCAAGAATAGTGTCTTTTACTTTTCCAGATGGATGTAGCGGAGTGTTAGAACGTTCATGCTTTTCTAGTAGTTCATCTACTTTGCTTGCTGCTTTATCTTTTGACGAAACTGATTTAGGTTGTTGCTTTTCTCCAGCAGCTGCAGCCCGTTGTCCAGACTCGCCAGATATTCTGGACTCTCCCCGCTGTTCTGCCCCTCGCTTAGAAACGTCTTCAGGAGTACCTTCGCCTCTAGCTTGTTGCTCGCTATCTTTGAAACGCTGTCCAATAGGCCTGTTAGATTCATTTGATCCCTCTTTGTTTAGGAAGTCGATAATGTCCTTATTTTCTTTAACTGTCAAGATAAAATCTTTCTTGAGCTGTTGAACGTCAAAAAAAGATGAGGATTCCAATTTAATTAAAATACGTTGCATTTCTGCTGGAAAATCAGCTCCGTGGTTGCGTACTTTATGGTGAGCCAATTCGTGAATCATGGTTCCAAACATACCCAAAGCAGCTTCCTCTGGAGTGTCTATGTACTCAGGGAACGCTGGGTTAATAAATAGGCCTTTAAATGGCAATACAATGCTTACACCACGATATTCCTTATCAAAAGAAACACCAATTGCCTCTTTAGCTAGATCTTTATAATCAATTCCACGTTTATCCGCTGGCATATTACTTGACACTGCATCACGCAAAGCCATAAAAGCATCGCCAATATCAAACATAAACTTATCAAAACGATCACCAAACTTATCCCTAGCTAATTTAGTAATTGGGGTAAACTTTTCTTCTGTTTTTTGTCGTGCTAAGTTTTCTTTTCTTGAAATACTTCTATCTTGATCTTTCTCAAGCTCTTTTAATTCATTTTTTAAAGCATCAATCTTATCTGTGTTTTCTTCTGATGCAATTTTTTCCCGTAAAGCATAGCGCTTATTATAATTATCTTCAAGAAGCTTATTAACTTCTTTTATTTCCGAAGCTAATGTATCGGTGGAAATTTCCAAATTGTCATGAATCATGACTTTGTTTGGATCAATTTTATCTTGCGGAATTCGTAGTGCATCAACATCAATGGACGCTTTTTTCAAGTCTTCTGGAGTAAGTAATGGAACTTCTTTGCCATTAACTATTAACTTGCCATCTTTGACCTCAACTTTAGATCCTTCTTTAATTGTTTCTTTTTGTTCAACTTCTTCAGTTTCTGGAACCAATGATTCTTGATCTGACTTAATAATGTCTTTACCAGATTTACTGAGGTATTGAACTGTTCCAAAGTTTTGAACTGTGCTGTTGTAGTCTTTTAGACGATAGTGCAGTACCAAATAATTTTTAATTAATTTAAGGTCTGATTCTGCTTCTTTGGTAAAACCTTGGCGGTTTAACTGGAAAGGATAGCCTTCTTCATCAGGTTTAACCTTAGATACAATATCTAAATAAAAACGATAAGGTATGTTATCGCTATACATATCCATAGGATTTATTTTTAGTTTTGCTCCAAATTGCCATAAACCATTAGACAAAATTCTCATGTTTTCGCCATACTTACTTATTTGGGCATTAGAAACATAAATACGAGCTGTACCCCAGTCAAACTTAGCATCTACAAAAGTAGTGTATTCATTAGGGTTAAAATTACTTCCCATTCCATAGACAGTATTTCCATTAAAAGTAACTTCAATATTGGCAAATAAAGGACTATTTTCTAAAACTTCAAAAGCATATTGATTATCTGGGAAATTAACTTCTTTCATTTCACCAGTAGATTGATCTTTAAATTCTTTAGGAACAGTTACTCTTACAAAAGTACCATGCCCTTTAGGAAACATTTTTTCCCAGTCTGGCATTTCTTCTTTTGTCTGAACATTAATATCAGGAGCTTGAGATGGATCTTCTAAAGCTGCCATGAGCTGACCGCCTTTGGCATACATTGAACTAATCTTGCCATCTTTCATAGTAGTTACTTCTACTTCTTCATTGCCAAACAGGAATAGCATCTTGGCAATACCAAATCCGCCTGATCCAAACTCAGTGTCTTTTTTAGTTCCAGCAATAGTTAAGAACACATTAGCTAAAGTGTCTGGAGACATGCCGCTGCCATCATCAGTCATAGCTATAGTGCGTTGATCCTTATCAACTACAATATCAATCTTGCCAAAGTCTGTTTCTTTCTTTTCAATCATTGTTTTAATTGCGTCAAAAGAGTTTTGTAGCATCTCTTTAACAGATACAGTAGAGATATCGCTCATACTTCCATAGAGTTGTGGACCTAAAAGCTTGGCAATACGAGCTACGTTAGCTCCAGGCTTAGACTTAATGGTTTCCATCATTGGCTCTTCGCCACCAGTATCTTTTTGTTCCTGAATAAATCTATCCAAGATCTTACGCTGTGCAGGATTGAGAACCACCTTGCTAATATCCAAGCCAGTTAAGTTAGCAATAGCCACCGCTGTATCAGGCTCTTTTTCATCTAAGAAGTTTTTAAATGCTGATTCAGCTTTGAATCCTGCAGCTGCAGATTGCCATTCTCTACGTGGAGTACCAGCCTGTTTAGGCTTGATGACATTTGCCAGTTTTTTCTTAAACTCTTCCAAACGTTCTTTATTGTTCATTACTTTGAATGAACCATTACCCTCTAGCTTGATAGAAACAAAGCGGTCTGCCTCTGAAATTTTGGCATCGTTGTAAGCTTTTTGAGTTGTAAACTTGGTACGCTTGATGGCTTGGTCTATTTGATTCTCAGCAGCCTTCTTCATCTTGGCATAATCAACTGTTTCACCAGACTTAGTAACGGCCTTCTCAATAGAGGCAGTTGTTATTGGCTCAGACTTCTTGCCTTCAATATGCTCTTCTTCAGGCTCTTCTTTCTTGGCTTTCTTCTCATTTTGAGCCAGCATTTTTGTAAGCTGGTCATTTGCTTGAGGTGTTTTGCCATCCTGATAAAGCTTAAACAATCTACTAAATTGAGTTTTAGTAATAGTTTTTTCGTTGTTTGCTTTGATTAGCCTATTCTGAAACTCAATATCTTTCATTGAAGCAGCTACTTCAGGGGATACGATGTCTTCTATTTTTGGCTTAACAACCTCGACTGGTTTTTCTACTTTAGCTTTCTTTTCAGCTTGGCGAGCTTTATTAATTGCTACCTGACCTTCTTTAGTAGGCTTGCTTACTGAGTCCAACCATTTGAGGGCAACGGTATTCTTATCTTCTTGAGCATACTTTCTAATGCGGTTTGCTTCTGCATCAATCGCTTCTTGACGGGTAGGATAAGTCTTGCCAAATACGCTGATTGGTGATGAGTATCCATTACCTTTTCCCGTATAAGATGAGCTTGCCAAAAATCCACCATCATAAGGCGCTACACGAATTTCTGCTGTTGGAATAACTGAACTTTTGCTAATTGGAGGAGCTTTAATTTCCTCTTCTTTAGATTTAATATTTCTATCAATAGCATCAAGGAAATTACCCTCAATACTTTGACCACTCTCAACTTCGTAATCCTTGAGGATTTCATTAACTTTCTTGATGTTCTCAGGGTCTGTAGAATCCAATACCTCATCTTTTGTTAAAACAGGAATGTCTTTAGCCGAAGATCTTTTAGGTAATTCACGCTCAACTTTTATAGGTTCTTGTACAACTTCAGTAGCTTTAGGTTTTGCAGCCTCTACACCAAGCAATCGATCTGCCTCTGCAAAGTCTTGTTCTAATGTTTTAGAAATCTTTGCCAGCTTATTTGGGTTAGCAAAACGATTGTCTTTGGAAATATGTTCTGCGTTCTTGGCAAAAGAGAATGTAGATCCAGCAATGCCGCTAATTAGAGCCTTCAAATCCCTTACTTCTGATGGCGCTCTTGGATCAACATCTAATACCTTATAACCAAGTGCATTGATCTTGTCTGTCAGCTGTTGTAAGTATTGGTTAGACTTTTCAAATGTAGCTTTGACATCTTCTGGAGCATTAGGTAAAAACTCTTTAAAACGTTTAATTTCTGCCTTATTACTAGTAGGTAGATAGTTGTCAATGTTAAATGTTTCTTGAACCTTTTCCCCTGCTGTTCCAGCTTTTTGCTGTTCTTCAAGTAATTTTTGTCTATAAAAGTTAAGCTGGTTATCGTTGGTAAAGCCGCCATTTGAAATTGCTCCACGGAATCCAGCTGCAAAATTTGGATTGCCTAATTTTTCAATTTCATCAGCTATTTTTATAGCTTCAGCCTCCATTACTGGATCATTAGGTTTCTTTTCAAATGTAGTCTTTTTAGGCTTTACTTCCTCAGCTGGTGGCGTAATAGCTGTTGGGACTTCTGGAGTCTCAAACTCACCCTGACCAATAGGAGTAGGGGCTGCAGCTGGTGGGGCTACAGGCGCAACTGCCTCTGGTGGAGGAGCAACGGCAGGGGTAACTGGTGTAGGCTCTGGAGCTACTGCTTGCTCAAAGGTAAATGAAGCTTTAGATTCAGTAGGGGCAATAGCACCACGGACTGTTCCAGGAGCGCCTTCACCCAATGCACCTAATACAAGGTTAGCAAATGAATCTACACCAATCTCACGAACTACTGCCTTATCAATACCAAGGTCTGTGGCTACGCCTTCAGCCATCTCTGATAAACCACCTTCTGTAGCACCTAGTGCAGTACCTTGGGCAATCTTACCTAGGCGAGACTTGGCACTAGCCAATAGAGTCTTATCAAATGCGCCATTCAAAAGTTTGCTGGTAAATACACCACCCAATGCACCTACAGTACCTTGGTACAGGGCAGCCGTATCGCCAGCCTTGTTAACAGTCATTTCTCTAGCTTCTTTAGGGGAATACCCTAATGCAACTAAGTTACGGAAGTATTCGCTCTTCTTAGTTAGCTCATCGTCTGACATCTTGCCAATGTAAGTACGGGCTTCATCAACACCTTCAGCACCAGCTTGACCAAAGCCAACGGCAGCTGCTGGACCAGCCTTCTTAGTAACAACTGCAGTTAAGAATGCAGGGGCAGCAGAGCCAAATACTTTAGCTGCTTGACCAGATAGACCCAGTAAAGTTGGGTTCTTACCAAAGCTAACCTCACTGAAATCACCAGTTTCTAGGGCTTTAAGGATGTTTCCAGTAGGCTGAGACTCCGCTAATGCCAGTTTCATCTCTGGAGATACTGTGTTTTCAATGTCCTCAGATAGCTTATTGCCATACTCAGTAAGAGTCTTGAGCTGTGGAATCTTGCCCTTGGTCAGGACTTCATCTACAGCTGCCTTTTGTTTGGCAGTAACTTCTGCTGGAACAAACTTCTTTTCTTCAAATACAGGAGGAATGCCTACAGAGCCAGCCAGCTTATTAGCCAGCATTCTTGGGTCTGCAATTAGATTTAATACGTCTGTTGGGGCAAATGCGGTTTCCCTAGCGGTAGCGCCAAAGCCAGATTGAATGGCCTCTGGTGCGCCTAATGTACCTCTTACTGCGCCAGCTGCTGTGAGCTTGCCTAGGTCTTTAACTGTCTCTCCAGTTCCCTGCCCAACTTGCGAGGCTACTTGTTCCTCTGGGCTTAATGTTGGTTCTGGTAACAAAGCTTCTTCAAATGAGAAGCCTTTTACTGTTGGTTGAAGAGCCTCTTCAAATGAAAAACCTTTTGCCATATATCTAACCTAAATAGGAATGAATTGTTTACCGTCCCATTTTGCGGGACCTCTAACCGTATCATACTCTCCTCCGACAATTGCGTCTTTAGCAGATGCTGGCATTGGAAGATATTTTTTCTTGGCTGCTGTAGCTGTTCCTGGCTTAGATGGTGCTGGAATTACTGGAGCTGCTGGAGTAGGAGCGCCACCGCCAACAGTTTCAGCAATCTTCGGCATAGTCTTAGCTACGTTATTACGGGCTTCCAGATCTAATTCTTCATTATTTACGTCAAAATTAAATCTATCTTTATTGGCTTTAAATAAAGCTGCCTTTTCTTTAGCTAAAGCATTAGAGTAAATCGTGCTTGCTTTGAGGAAATTCTGGTAGTCAACGTTAGCAGCAGTTGTACCAGCGGCATTCTTGGCATTTAACATAGCCAATTCTCTGGTATCCATTTGGCCTAATGAGGTTGTGATGGCATTTAGATTGCCAATATCACGAGCATACTTAGACTTCTCACGCTCAACACCTTGCGTAAGTAGTAACTTATTAAGCGCATTTTGCTCTTCACCAGATTGACCATAAGACTTCAGACCTTTTTCAGCACCATAAGCTATGTTAGATAAGAAGTTTTGACGCAGTGCAGGATCAGGATTACCTTGCATCGCACCTAGACCAGCATAAGTCAACGCTTGCCAAGGAGCCATTTGTTTGCTCTGTGCAATTTGACCACGAATGTCTTCTTCTTGTTTCTTAGATTCGGCAAAAGGATCTTGCTCTTCAAACAGTTTTTTATACAAAGCTGCTTCTCTGGCTCTCATTTCTTCTCTGCGATCTTGAGTGCCTTCAGATAACTTTGGGTTTTGCAATTTAACTACATCTCCAGTAGCAAAAGCAATAATCCCGCCACCAGCCATACCTTCTTCTGGAACCATATCACCCGTTGATATAGCACCGATACCTGAACGTCCTTGATCCATAATCTTTGAAGTTTCTGGATTCATTTGCATACGTCTACGGATCATGAGTTGCTCTTCAATCATGTCCCGTTCCATCGGCTTTAAGGTAGGGTTATCCAGTAACTTCATTAGCTGTTCTGTAGATAACATGGAAATGTCACCGCCAGAGGCATAGCCAACTTTACCGCCCTCTTTAAATGCTTTGGCATCCATCAAACCACCTTGAGCACCCGTAGTTGGTTTAAATCCACCTGACATGCCATAGATACCTAAAGCAGTCATACCCAAACCGCCAGCCTGAGATGCTAGATTAGGAGGTGCTTTGTAAATAGACTCTGCACCTTGAGACAAAGGAAGACCACGCAACATATCAGATTGAAATGCCAACTGCTGGTATGGGTAATTTTTTTGATTTAAATAATTCTGATAATCAACATCCAAACCTTGCTGACGTTGAGCTTGTTGCACTGCACCAGCTCTTTGCATATCATTAGTAATGGCCTGTTGTTGTCCAAATTGAGTTTGACCCAACTGACCTAATGTAGAGGCTGCTTGGTTAGCGCCAGAGTATCCAGCCTGTTGTGCGCCTACGCCTTGTAGACCAATTTGAGCGCCAGCCATTCCCTGACCATATAACTGACCAGCTTGCTGTAAGCCTTGTAAACCAGTCTGTAAACCTTGTAGACCTAAATTAGCACCAAACTGTTGAGCTTGCTGGGCATTATTAAATGCTGTGTTATAGCCTTGACCAATCAAATTTTGTTTGGCTAATTGATTATTAAACTGGGTTTGACCCTGCATAACTGCTTGACGGCTACCACCAAAAGCACCTTGACCTACCGCTTGAGCTTGATTCTTAGCTTGTTGTTGAGCATTTTGAATATCCATCATCTGTAGCTGTGGCGCTAAAGATGATTGGAGATAAGGGTTCATATAGGCTTGCATCGCATATGGGTTGGTAGCCATATTGTTGTATTGATTGCCAGCCTGAGATGCTTGCTGACCATACTGTTGCGCTTGAGGGGCCATGCCAGCAGCCATACCTCCATAACCAGCGCCCAATTGACCATACTGACCAGCTGGATTAACAGTGCTTAACATGCCACGACCAGCGCTGCTTGATAAATTAGAGCCTTCACCAAGCTGACCAGCTACTTGCTGATTAGCTACATTTTGAAAAGCTTGAGCTTGCATTGGGGTAAACCCTGCAATACGCTGACCGCCATAAGATTGGTATGGGTTTTGATTAATGTCAGTAAGACCTTCAGCCTTACCCATCATTCTTTCTACATAGGGACGGGCATAGTCAGGGATCGTAGTTTGCGATACGTTCTGTTGTACTGGATCAGCCATAATGAGTTTCCTGTTTAATTCTTAATTATTAAGTTGGTAAGTATTTGTTAGCTTTAATCTGCTTACCTTGCTTCTTGTTGCCAGTACGGGCTTTACGAACATTGTCCATCATGGCATATAAACGTTTTGCTCCAGCATCTGTAGAACCATTACCAAGGTGGCTAACCACATCGGCTGGCACTACAAATTCACCATCAGCAAGACGGGCTGGTTGTTTGTTGGCAATAGATGCTGGAATGTTATCTGACATTCCATCTCCTGGGCCTTTTAATAAACGACCACCATCTGAGTAACCGCCTAAATCATAAGTTTGTCCGCCAACAGCATAGGCTCCCATAATTCCACCACTAGCAGCGTGTATTACTCCACCAGCAGCTTCACGATGAGCATTGTCATAGTCTTCTTTGCTTGCCCACAATTGTCCATTTGGCGCTCTATACATTGTGGTGCTTGAATTATCAGTTGGAACTTGAGTAGCTTTCCAGGCCGCAACATCAGCTGCGGATGGAGTTGCAGTGTTGTAAGTTTGCGTTATTGGATTATAAGTTCTAGCATTTGTTGGGTGAGCAACCATATAAGCATCTATATCAGCTTGCGTTACTCCAGTCGTAACTCCAGGACCAACCGTTGCTACAGGGTTATCAATTGTAGGAGTTATAGGAACTGGATGTTTAGCAAGATACTCAGGAGATTTCATAAAAGCATCTCTAATTTCTTGTGGTGTATGACCTTCTTGAATGTACTTTTGCCAGAATTGCATACCGCCCTCATCAGGTCTACGACCTAATAAATCGGTATAAGCGCTGTAAGTTACGCCTTCAGGGGAATTTGCAATGTTTTTATTAATATCCGCCAAAGAAGTGCCTTGCTGTACTTGTTGCGAGAAAGCATCTAATCCTGATTGTTCACCTTGTCGGCCTAAATTTTTAACATAATATTGATTAATAATTTTGTTTAAATCTTCTCTAGATGCACCTTGCCCACCACCTGGAAGGGTAGGCAATGGTGCTGGCATTATGTTGTACTCTTGATTGGCAGCTGCAGCAATACCTCTGTTGTAGTTGGCTATCTGTTGTTGCAATTGAGTAGGTGCTTGAGGAGCTTGTGTATAAGTAGTTGTTGGCTCAACCAATGTAGCTGGTTGAACTGGATCTGGCATACCACCTTCGGCAAAGCGCTGTGAATAACGCAAACCGCCAGACTTGTTACGCCCCATAGGATCTTGCTCATAGAATGCTGAAATGTCAGAATCTTTATCTAGCTTTCTGCTTACTCCACCACCAATTCTGCGGATAGCCTCTAAAGTATTGCGATCATAAGGACTGCGTTGCACATCAGCCATTAAATTTAAACGTGTTTCTGGATCTAGTTGTTTAGCAATAGAAGCTATTCCACCATAATTTTGTAAATCATTAACCCGTGGGTTTACTCTTACGTAATCAGAAGATTGTTCTTCAAAATTTTCACCATTTTTTAAAGCATTGTTACGTTTAGCTTCCATATAGGATCTGCCCATTCTGTCACCGTACTGCGAGCCTTCAATCATTCCTAAAACAGAAGGACTCATTGCTGCTGCATAATTTGGCATGTGTTTCATTAAAAACATTTGATCAGCACCCATTTCTGACATGTTCTTGTCAGATTGACTGTGCATTAGATTTTTTATAATAGCTTTTCTTGTTTTTTCGTCTTCATCATCTTCACCGCCAATAGAAAAACGGGCTACGCCACCTTCAGCGTAACGTGGTTGTTCGCCTGTGTATGGATTAGTTATAGGATCAAAGTCGGCATTAACTACTTCAGCGCTGGTAGGCATCTGAGTAGGATTAGCAAAGTTAGTATGCTCTTGTTGGCTCTGTGGATACATATTACCTACACCACCACCAATAGCCATTAAACCGCCAGCGGCTGCTTTGTATGGAGTTTGCGCTGTATAAGACTGAATAAAATATGGTTCGCCTGGTTGACCATAATTAGGATTTTTAGTCTGAGCATAAGTATAAGGACGAATCATTTGTGGTCCAGATGTACCAGTGTTAGCTCCTGAAATACCTTTTTGTTTTTGACCGCCAAGCAATGACATAGCGGCAGTGCCAGCTAAACCGTAAGTAAGCAAATCTTTTGCTGCTAATCCTGTAGCAACTTTTTTACCACTTTCAGTTAAACCTTCTTGTAATGCAGCATTAATGCCAGCAGAACCAGTCCCACCAATTGGAAGCCCAGTTGCTGGATTAATTGCTGTATTGGCTACGCTTGGTACGACTTCTGGCGCAACAGCAAGATTAGCTCCTGGCAATGCAGCTGAACCTTCGGCAAATACACCTTGTGATAAAGCAGCTTGATTTAATCCTGCTACGTCTGCTGAAGTTAAAGTGCCAGCTGCTTGCAGTGCTGGAGATGCACTAGCAGCTGCTTCAGTAGCTGTTAATGCTGGAGCTGCTGTTGCTGCTCCTGCTATGCCCATAGCAGCGCCACCAAGGGCTGCTCCAGTTAATGCGCTGTTTAGTACGTTTCCATCACCAGTTAATAAGCTGTATCCAGCGCCTACGCCAGCACCAAGGATTGCACCGCCTCCAATAACAGCAGCAGTACCTTCTAAACCAACAGCCGCACCAACGGCAATAGCTACGTCAACAACAGCCATATTATTCTCCCTCCAGCTGATGCTGGGTATTATCTACTAACATAGATTCTAATTTATCTATATCAGTCTCATTTGTCACAAAAATGTTTTGAAATACAGTAGTTTCCAATATATAAGCCACTTTACGTCCAGCTGATCCTACAAAAGTCATGGGTGCTACTAGCTCTTGTCTTGAGCCATCATCCTTAACAATAATCATTTTCCCAGAAAGCATGACGCACATATGATCTGCTTTATGGGATTTTCCAACAACTACCGTACCAGCTGGCATAGTTACTTCTCTAATATATAAATTAGGGCCAAAGTAATGTTTGGTTGAGCAATCGACCTGTGGCATTTTTCTTGCTTCTTCAAGAAACATGTCAACTTTCTGCATAAGAAAGCCGTTAACCTTGTGGTCAATTGCTAAATTCATATAGAAGCTTTATACAAAAACTTAGGATTGTCCGACTTTTCAATTTTTGCGCCAAGTTGGTTCATAGCATTTGTTGTTACAGGCGCTGGCAAAGCATCATAAATTGTTGTAACTTCATGATCTTTAAGGTATTTATAAAAATATCTCATATCATCTGCTAAATCTTTAGCGGTTCCAACAGTAAAGAAATGGATTTGAGCAGTGCCTTTTTCCAATGGTTTGTAACCCATTACTGAGCTTTCAAATGGAATAAGTTCTAAGCCTTCTTTCATTTCCTTTTGAAGACCCATCATGCCAATCTGCTGTGGAATGCCCATATTATTAAAATAGTGGGCAATCACTTTCATAATCTGAGCTTGCTTAATATTTTCATTAGCAGCGGTAAGTCCGCCCTTAGCATATCCTTGCATTGGCTGGGGCGTTGGCATAGTTGGAATAGATGAGCGTGGTACTGCCTCTTTAGCCACGGCTTGCGCTTGATACTGGGATACAGGAGTTAAGCTGTCAAAGAAGCTCATATTGGCCTCACATAGTTGAATTTGTTAGATTTTATCATTTAAACTACCGTTCCACTAGCATTTATCCAAGCCGTTCCATTCCAAAAAATGGGCCTTCCAAGGGTGGTATCAAAGTAATATTGCCCAACGGATAGCGGAACCTGGACATTATCTACAGGTCTATTGGCTGTAGTGCCAGATGGCGGTATAGCAATTGCTTGGGTAAACCCGTCAATTTGTGCAAAATACAAACGTAAGACCTTGCTGTAATCATCAAAGTACGGTTGTTTGTACTCTGTAGGCGCAATTGGTAAATTGGGCTGTTTTGATGGGCGTAAAGCCGTGTACGTTTTAGTAGCCATTATCTTCTTCCATCTTGCTTAATATCAATACGTGGGCTTCCCAACTGCCAAGCTACACCAAGACTAGTGGATTCTATTCTAAATGCCATTTGACGGCCTCTTAAACGGGTATATACCTGACCAGTAAATTCTTGAACTGTGTATTGGTTCTTAGCAAAATAGTCATTTTTACTGGTTACTGATGGGCTATCAGAGTATCCATAAGGCGCACCTGAGTTTTGGCGGGGTCTAACCGTCATAGTTACTACAGGATTATTAATATTGGAACCGTTAAAGTTAACGTCTGGCAGGATGCGCCATACAAAACCAAAGTTATGACCATCGCCAATGTCAAAGTCAGATGACTGTACATAAGACACAATGGGGGCTGCCGTAGCGGTAGCGCTATCATCTACGCCATTTTCATGGAAAAGAATGGTTCCAGCAGTAACGTCTACGTTCTTATAAAGACTTGGAGATACTTCTACAGAATTACAGATAGCAGCCATAGGGTAAGGTTGCAGTGGGCTATCTAGCCAGTAGCTTCTACCCAAAGAACCGTAGTACCACACACGGTCTAAGTAATTGTAGATTACATACTTATCAATGACAGGCGGTCTGCTTTCTGAGGTAGCAGCAGCCACTTCAGAGTTAGATACGTAATACCACCAAACTTCGTTGTAACCTTCATTAGTTCCAGAAGTAATTTGATCTCGTTGACCAAAAGCTACATCTTCAAATACGTACTGTCGCAATGAGCAAGGCAGCGTTTCAACACGACCAGAATAAGTATAGAATTTATCCGTTCCCATCCAGTAAGCCACGTTGTTAACAACAATAGCCGAGTTAGGACTCATAATAGAGATGTTATCCATCAACATTTGAATGTTCCAAACAAAAGGAGGGCCAATATATTGCATTGAATATATGGCAGAATCTGTCCAAATATTTATTTCTTGACGGTTCTTTTTGGCTTGAACAATAAAAGATCCGTTAGTTAGTCTTTGCTCACCAGATTGGTTTGTAGTAGTTGGAGTCCATGTATTAGGGTCTTCTTGGTCAGACCAACGCACAATCATTGGATCAAACGTAGCAGATCCATACTGGTTGCATCCCATACAAATAACAAAGCGAGACACATCAGAAACAATAACTTGGTTTGTTCCTACAATCGGCACGTCTGTAGTTAGCGGAACGGCTCTTGGAAAGGTAGATACGTTATCAACCCAGTAATAGAGAATGCCGCCACGGACAGCCATTAATAAGTTTTGACCAAAATTATCATGAGTCCAAATACGCAATGACTGGGTAATACCTACACCAGCATCTGGAGCTGCACCGCCCCAAACAGTTGTTCCTAAGTATCCTAAAACTCCATACACTGTTGGTGCTACTGGAGTTCCTGCGGTAGGTCTATAACCATGCTGCACTGCAGTAGAACCATTGGTTCCTCTTGTGCAACCAGTAAAGCTAGTGCCAGTTACACCAGTATAGGTAATGATTTCAGCATCAATCACCAGAGTACCAGTAGCTGGGAATCCTGAAGTGCTATTGACATTGATTGTTGTTGAAGAAGAATTTAACAATACCCAAGGTGTAGCACCAGAAGTATAAGTTAGCGTTGCGTTATATAAAGTGGCTACGTTTGTACCGTTAAATACCCCAGCTCCAAATCCATTACCAACTGTATTGGCTGGCAGTCCTGGTTGTAATTGGTATTTAGCTTCTACTGTTCCGCCACCATTTCCAGTAGCGTTTGGTGTTGATCCAGCTGGCAATAGAATGCTGTACGTTGTAGCGCTGTTAACAGTGGTAACTGCAAACTCAGCATTTAAAGTAGCTGCGCTGACTCCATTAAATCCAGTAGCGCCAGTAAAAGTAACATACTGACCAACAATAGGAGAGTAGCCAGCATCGGTAACAATCACCGTCTGAGAGCCGCTAGTAGTTCTAAAAGGACTACTTAAGCCACTAGATGTACGAACTATTGGGGTAACATCGTTATAAACACCCAGACCACGGTTTATGTAGTATTTAAGGTTTGTACCTATTCCAAGCAAGTTATTGTTGGCTAGATCAATCCAATTGATCATGGCACGGCAAACACCTTTAAAGAACTGTCCAGGAGTAGCTCGTGTCCATCCGCCAAGCTTTTCTGGAAAGCCTGAACGAAAACGAATTTTGTCACCATCAAACCAACCGCCCTCGTTAGAGTAGTCAGTACCTTCTCGGTTTAATCCTGGACGAAATTGTAGTTTTTGTAATGCCATAAGGGTTTACCCTAATACGGATAATGCTTTAGAAATTTTAGCTCTGCGGTCATCAAGACCAATTAAGCCGCCATTAATTCTTCTTGTCATTGTCTCAATATCTTGAGTATCTGCCAAGCTGTTTAATCCTTTTTTGTTCCAGAACCATCCTGCAGAAAGACAGGCATATTGTGGATCTAACAATAGCTCAGGATTAGCAAGCAGATCAGCGCCAATGCCAGATCCGCAATTTGCATAGTTTTCCTTACCAGTTAATTGGATAAGACCCCTGCCTAAATATTTAGCAGCTTCTTCTTCGCTGGTATTGCCTAATCTACCATTGTAAACTTTGCCAGCAATCTTAGCTGGTTGCCTAGCGTACTGGTCAGCAATTTCCTTGGTAGGAAAACGACTAGGCCATGTCTTCATTAATCCTTCAGCGCTGTAGTTAAGGTTTTCTTGAAGAGTCTTGAAATTATTAGATTCATGAGAACACTGACCAATAAACGCTGCTTGACGGATTGATGTTGAAATATCGTATTTAACAAAAGTAGCCTCCAGAGGAGCAAGCCATTTGTGGTCGATGCCCAGTTTATCTAGTTGGTCATATGTCATTTAATTAATCCGTTTTCTGTAACCCATTCTTGCCATAGGTTTACTTGGAGGGTTGTTTCAGCGCATTGTCCAGCAAGTATTGGGTAGGCGGTTTCTGCATCAGTTCCTTTGGGGGCTGCGGAAATACTGGACATTGAACGGCTACTGGGGTTGAGCTGCATCCCGCCATAATAATTGCGCAAAGCAGCAAGCTTGCCTTCATATTCATTCTGTATTCCTTTATTAATTAATGATTGCTGTTTTTGTACTGATTCTGTTTTAGCTTGAGCTTCTTTTCCTACCGCCTCTACTTTGGCTGCATACTCAGAAAATCGTAAATGCTCAACATAAAAACCAGCGCCAAAACCTCCAAAAGCTAAAGCAAGATAGATGTAGGTTTGCACCCCAAGACCGCCAACAAGGTTTAATAAAAAACTCATTGTGGTTCAGAGTTCTGTTTCATTGCGACAGAAGCACCGCCAGCAGCAGATACAATTCCCAAGGCTTCGGCAAGCTCACGAATGCTAACTTGGTTGGTATGAACAACTTCCCAAATGGCTATTGCAATAACAGCGCTTAAACTTATAAGCCAAGTCCAACGACCAATGTCGTGGGTTTTGTTGTCTTTTCCAGTAAGTAAATGTGAAATAATTTTGTTCATATTTTATATCCCCAAGTCAAATACCAAGAAATAACCGCAGCCGCTGCAAAGCAATAGAACTGTACTCGCCTAACTTCTTTAAGATCGTGTTGATAAGCTTCATTGTTTTTACGTTCCATATTTTCAATATCTAATTTAATCTTTAATACCGCTTCCCATTCTTTAGCACCATGCGCTTTTACAAACTTAATCTTTAAATTAGCCTCCTCATCGGAGATTTGCTTCTTGTGTTTCCATGCTTCAAGCGCTTTAACCAACGCTTTTTCTTTTTTTAATTCTGCTTCTCGGTATGCCCTAATACGCTCTTGGGCTTTTTTCTGCGCTACATCTAAACCATCTTGTTGTATACCTTCAATACTTTTGGATAGCCCTTTACTAGCCTCCCGACTCGCATCAAGGCTTCCACTAAGAGTCTTTACTCCTTCGGATAAACCAAATGGATCGGGCATAACACACTTTTATTTCACCTTCTTTGTACGAGTAGTTTTCTTTGCCGCTGGTTTTTTAACAGCTGGTTTTTTAATAGGCGTTGGCTCTTCTGCCAAGTTCTTAACCTCTACCTCTGGAAAAGGCCAAGGCTTTACATCAAGATTAACCTTACCAACTTGCATATCAATCTTAGGTATATAACCTAACTTATCAAACATCCAAGTAAATATAAACATATTAAGCTCCTACCTTTGCTTTAAGTCTTTCTACTTCTGCGCTGAGTTCTTGAACAGAATTTACCAAAAGATATATCAACTCAGTATTATCAAAAGTTTTTAAATCTACTTTTTCTGCATCTTCTGGGCGCAACTTAGTTGGAAGAGTTGTAATGCTATCAGGTAATATTTTTTCAATTTCATCAGCAATAACACCAAGACCTTTTTTACCATCTACGGTGTTTCCAAGGCCGTTAAATTCAAAGTTTTTTATTTGAATTTGATTTAATTCAGACAAACCTTTTGCGTATGGCACAACATTCTTTTTAATTCTAGAATCAGAATAAATAATCCAAGAAGTGCTTGAACCACCTTTATAGCAATTAAAAGCACCAGCATATAGCTGAAGGTTTGGAGCAGGGCTATTAGATATAGAAAAAGAACCTCCACCTGTTCCAGCTATAAAACCAATATTAGGATATCCATCAAATCCTGATGCTGAATATGTAACCCCATAACCACCAGCAGCTATTTGAAGTGCTGCAGGAGCAAGACCTGAACCATATCCAGCTCCACTAACTGAAAGTCTTTGATCCCCTGCGGACGTAGCGCCAGTAACTGCAATTCCAGCAGTAGCACCAGACATAGTATTTGCAACGTTTGTGTACATTCCGTTGGTTACTGCACCTGCAGTTAGACCTGAAGCTGTACCACTTAATGGTGCATAATAAGAACTATAGTCTGTTGATACGGCAGTCACAGCTCCAGTTCTACCAAATACAGAGGACACAGCTGAAGTGGTAGGCAAAGCAGGATACCAATATGATCCGTTAGAAGTTAATACGTATCCGCTATAGCTAGTTGGTGAAATGCCAGCTACTGTGCCTGTGCCGTTACCAACCAGTAATGATCCAGATGGAAGAGTATTTTGCCCTGTACCACCGTTGGCAACAGGCAAGGTTCCAGTTACATCAGAAGCCATATTTACAGCTGCTGAACTAGTTAAGGCACTTGAACCACCAGAAGACTTAATAAATCCTGCGGTAAATGAAG
>Ga0209188_1000933_pt1 | contig 25491 bp, 24 predicted proteins | sample C_130625_EF_Meta_FD_187307 | JGI IMG/M metagenome (GOLD analysis project Ga0209188, IMG submission 187307) | Freshwater microbial communities from Lake Croche, Canada to study carbon cycling - C_130625_EF_MetaG (SPAdes) (version 2) | ecosystem: Environmental > Aquatic > Freshwater > Lake... | reverse complement strand
AAGAGTTGATTTAACCTATGACGGAACAAATTTTTCTGGTTGGGCAAAGCAACCAATTTTGCGAACAGTCCAAGATGAGATCGAAAAAGCACTTTCAACCATTACGCAAACACAGGTCGCCACAATTGTGGCTGGTCGTACCGATGCTGGTGTGCATGCAAAACATCAAGTATTACATGCAGATTTACCGGAAAACACCAGTATTGAAAATCTAGTATTTCGGTTAAATCAGTTATTAGATGAAGATATTCGAATACTTAATACCGCTTGGGCTGAGCCAAATTTTCACGCCCGCTTCACCCCAATTTCGCGCACCTATCAATACAAAATAAATGATGGTGGCAAAGTAACCGCGCCCCTTGATCGCTATGACGGCGCAGAGTGGTTTCGGCCTTTAGATATTGAACTAATGAATGCTGGTTCAAAACTCTTATTAGGTGAGCATGATTTCTTTGCTTTTTGTAAGTTTAGAGAGGGTGGAAGTACGGTTAAAAACCTTATGAAATTTGATTGGCATCGTGATGAAAATGGCGTGGTGATCGGTGAGATTAAAGCTGATTCATTCCGATATAACATGGTTAGAAATTTAGTAGGTGCAGCGGTCTGTGTTGGTGAGGGTAGATTTAATCCAGAGTGGATGCTTAAAACTTTGCAGGACAAGGTGAGAATTTCAGATAGTTATGTTTTCCCAGCCAAAGGTTTGACGTTAATAAATATTGAATATCCACCAGCTGATCAATATTTGAGCAATTATGAGAAATACCTGCAATCTGAAGATCTGGCCGCCGATGAGGTGGATTTCTAAGCGGGGGAAGATTGCGGTTTTGACCCAAAGCCAGCGGAAAGGTAATCTTGCCCCTCTGGAAATGACCCGATTGGGACAATCCTTAAATAAGAAAGCGAGATGCTTGTGCGCACATTTACACCAAAAGCTGGTGAGATTACCCGTAGTTGGTACCTCATCGATGCTCAAGATGTAGTGCTTGGCCGTCTTGCAACTCATGCTGCACATTTACTTTACGGAAAACATAAAACTACATTTGCGCCACATATGGATATGGGAGATTTCGTAGTAGTTATTAATGCTGAGAAGGTTGTTTTAACTGGTTCAAAAGGAACACAAAAGTTTGCATACCAACACTCTGGTTATCCGGGTGGCATGACTGCAACTGTTTACTCAGATATGTTTGAAAAGTTCCCTACTCGTGCGGTTGAGAAAGCGATCAAAGGAATGTTGCCAAAGAACTCTGTTGGCAGAGCAGCTTTAACTAAGTTAAAAGTTTATGCAGGTAGCGAGCATCCTCATGCCGCGCAAAATCCAAAGGTATTTGAGTTCAATCAAGTTTCTCAGATTGTAAAGAAGTAATAGGAGAGTAATGAATAACGAAATTTTAGAAGCAGGCGACGAGGAAACCCCAACCTCATATAGCTCTAGTACGCCAGCAGCTGCAACTAATCGCAAAGCAATCACCGCTCCTGGTGGTGGCGTTGGTCGTCGTAAAGAGGCGGTTGCAAGAGTTCGCTTAGTTCCTGGAACAGGTCGCTGGGTTGTTAATGGCAAGCCACTTGATGTTTATTTTCCAAACAAAGTTCACCAACAATCAGTTTCTGATCCATTCCGCACCGTAGGTGCTGAAGGAACATATGATGTTTTTGCTCGCATTAATGGTGGCGGAGTTTCTGGCCAAGCTGGTGCACTTCGTTTAGGTGTAGCACGCGCGCTAAATGAAATTGATTCTGATGCAAACCGGCCAACACTTAAAAAAGCTGGCTTCTTAACACGGGACGCACGTGTTATCGAACGTAAGAAGTACGGCCTTAAGAAGGCACGTAAGCGTTCTCAATACAGCAAGCGTTAATTTCAAACTTCGCTTAAATCTAATATGGCCCTCTTCGGCACCGACGGTGTACGAGGTATTGCTAACGTTGATCTAACTGCTGAACTTGCAGTTGATTTAGCAATCGCCTCCGCTCATGTTCTAGGTGAGATCGGTACATTTGCAGGACATCGCCCAAAAGCAATTGTTGGTCAAGATTCCCGTGCATCTGGTGATTTTTTAGAGGCGGCAGTTGTTGCCGGACTTACCAGTGCAGGTGTTGATGTTTATCGAGTTGGCGTATTACCAACCCCGGCTGTGGCATTTTTAGTAAAGGAAAGTGGCGCCGATCTTGGCGTAATGATTAGCGCATCTCATAATCCAATGCCAGATAATGGAATTAAGTTTTTTGCTAAAGGTGGAGATAAATTAGCCGATCAGGTTGAGGCACAAATTGAGAAACGATTAGGTGAGCCTTGGGATAGACCAACTGGATTAAGTGTTGGCCGAATAATCTATGATGAAACTGCAGCCGAAAGATATATAACTCATTTGCTTTCAACTATAAATACAAAATTAACCGGACTTAAAGTGATTGTTGATTGCGCTAATGGAGCTTCATCTACTGTGGCACCAAGTGTTTACCAAAGAGCTGGGGCCTTGGTAACTGCGATTTCGGCAACACCAACCGGATGGAATATCAATGAAAATTGCGGCTCTACTCACCTAGAGAACTTAATCAGTGAGGTTAAAAAAGCTGGCGCAGATATTGGCATTGCCCATGATGGTGATGCTGATCGATGCTTGCTGGTGGCCAGTAATGGTGAAGTAATCGATGGGGATTACATACTAAATATCTTGGCTACCTCTTATCTAGCAGAGGGTAAGTTAAATAAAAAGGCAGTAGTTGGCACAGTAATGAGCAATCTTGGCTTCATTAAATCAATGGAATCACTCGGCATTAAATTTGAAAAAACTGCAGTTGGAGATCGTTACGTATTAGAGAAGATGTTAGAAAATGATTACACCCTAGGTGGTGAGCAATCAGGGCATGTGATTATGCGCCAATTTTCAAATACTGGTGATGGCTTGTTAACTGCGCTGCAGGTTATGCAGGTGGTAGCTAAATCAAAGAAATCTCTCCTAGATCTTGCCACCACTATGAAAAAGTATCCACAAATTTTGATCAATATTGAAAACGTAAAAAAAGAGAAATTAGCTTCATCTGAAAAAATCAACAGCGCTATTTTGAAGGCAGAAAAAGAGTTAGCGGCAAATGGACGGGTATTGGTTAGAGCCTCTGGGACTGAACCATTAGTGCGGGTAATGGTTGAAGCAGATGATTTAAATATTGCGCAATCTATCGCTGATTCGTTAGTGCAACTAGTTAAATCAGAACTACAATAAATTTAATGTCAGAACGCCGGCGTAAACAGAAGAATGGTGCTTTTAAACTAGCAGCTTTATTTATCGTAATTTATGGTTTTATTACTCAACAGGTTTTAGCAAATTCTTGGATAAGACGGGTTGATGAGTGTATTTATAATCGTGAGTTCTTACTGGTAACACCTGGCAAGACTCCAACTCTTATTATGTTAGTAGATGATTTAGGGCTGCGAAGTGTTACCGCGCTGGTCTTACTTGTTACCGCAACACTTATTGGACGCAGGTTTAAGTCATGGCGACCTTTTAATCTTTCACTACTATCTTTATTGCTATTGAATCTAACTGTTGGTGCCTCGAAATTACTCTTTGGTAGAACAAAACCACATACCGGTTTTGATTTAGTTTTTACCGATAGTGGTCTTTCCTATCCAAGTGGACATGCTGCAAATGCCATTCTCACCTGGGGAATCTTTGCTTACCTAATTTTTCGATACTCCCACAAGGAACCATTTGAAGGTATGAGACTAACCTGGTTTGTCTCAATAATTACAGCTGGAGTTTGCCTAGCTTCGCTATATAGAAATACTCATTGGTTTTCAGATTTACTCGGTGGCTTATTTATTGGTTCTGCGCTCTTGGTATTAATTATTGCAATCGACCGTTCAATTAAGTCAGATCGCCAACCTTCTTAAATCAAAGGTAGGCTAAGAATATGAACCGTGCTAGCGCTGAGGTGAACCTTTCAGCCATTGCAGATAATTTAAAATTAATTAAAAGCAAGACCGATGCCCAAGTATTAGCCGTTGTTAAAGCCGATGCTTATGGCCATGGCTTAATTCAAGTTGGTGAAGCGGCTGCTGATGCTGGAGCTGAATGGCTAGGAACTGCGCTATTAGAAGAAGGAATTGCACTTAGAAAAAGTGGAATAAAAATACCAATTATTTCATGGTTAACACCACTGGGTGAGGATTTTAAAACTGCGATTGATTTAGATGTTGATTTATCTATTTCATCTATTGAGTTATTAAATGAAGTTGTAATAGCGGGTAAATCTGTTAAAAAGATTCCTAGAGTTCACATTGAAGTTGATACCGGGATGACTCGTGGCGGGGTTGGCGATGATTGGCAGATATTTCTAACTGAATTGAGTAAAGCTTCAAAATCTAAAGAAATCAAAGTAGTTGGAATTTGGTCACATTTTGCTAGGGCAGATGAACCAGATGAAAACATGAATAAAGAGCAGTTGGCTACTTTTGAAGACCGTGTTAAAAGTTTAGCAATGGCTGGGATAAACCCAGAGTTTATTCACATTGCAAACTCTGCTGCATCGCTAGTAAATAAAAGTGCTCATAAAAATATTATCCGTTGGGGAATTGGCCTATATGGTCTAAGCCCTGACGTAAATAATTTAGGTGATTCTAAATCACTTAAGTTAAAGCCAGCTATGAAATTAAAGGCAAAGTTGCATTTAGTTAAATCAGTTAAAGCCGGTGCCAGTGTTGGATATGGCGCCACCGCTACTACAAAGAGTGGTACCAAACTTGGAGTCGTAACACTTGGTTATGCAGATGGAATTCCACGAAATGCAAACAATTTAGCTGGTGTGTTTGTAGCTGGAATGCGCGCACCATTAATTGGTCGAGTTTCAATGGATCAATTTGTCGTAGATCTTGGAATTAACTCTCTGGCGAAAACTGGGGATGAAGTGATTGTTTTTGGTGACGGCAGCGGAGGTGAGTACACCGCAGATGAGTGGGCAAAGGCATCTGGCACAATAAATTATGAGATTGTTACCCGAATTGGCTCACGTGTGCCTAGAATCTACTCTCGTGAGTAACGCAAATCTGCTTTCAATTAAATCTTTATCGGTTTCATTTGGTGGATTAAAGGCGTTGTCAAATGTGAATCTAGATTTACAAGCTAATGAAGTTGTCGGATTAATAGGACCAAATGGTGCAGGCAAAACTACATTGTTCAATGCACTTTCTGGCCTAGCCGATGTTGAATCTGGAACTTTAGAGATAAATGGAAAATCCCATAAATGGCCCAAGCCACATGAGTTAATTAATTTAGGGGTTGCTAGAACACTGCAAGGCGTTGGATTATTTCCAGAGTTGACTGTGTTAGAAAATGTAATGATTGGTGATAATAAAAGTGCTAAGAGTGGTTTAATCGCATCAGCGCTTGGATTTAGTGGTTCAGATGAATCAAAGTTAAAAGCTCGAGCAATGACAGCTCTGGAGCGGGTTTATGCCTCCGGTATTGCAGACAAACGAGCAGACTCACTTCCATATCCAGTTACAAAGCGGGTAGCCATAGCTCGAGCTTTAGTAAGTGAACCAAAAATACTTCTACTTGATGAACCAGCAGGTGGCTTGGGCGCCCAAGATATTGAATGGATGAACTCACTGATTCATAATTTAGCTACCCAGTGCTCAGTTATTTTAGTTGAACACCATATGGACGTGGTGATGTCAGTATGCGATCGCCTGTATGTTCTTAATTTTGGTGAAGTAATCGCTTCAGGTGATGTTGAGACAGTTCGCCGGAATGAAGCAGTTGTTGCAGCCTATCTTGGGGTGAACAATTGAGTCTCATTGTCGAAAATCTCACTATTGATCATGGTGCAATACGTGCAATAAGTAATGTCTCTTTCACTGTTCCACAGGGACAGCTAGCTGCAATTATCGGCGCTAACGGCGCTGGGAAAACTACATTACTTAGGACACTATCTGGGCTTAAGGATGCTAAATCTGGAACTGCAACCTGGGGCGGCAAATCAATATTAGGCAAGCGTACCGAAGATTTAGCTCGCACTGGCATCATGCATGTTTCTGATGGTAAATCTGTTGTTGCAGAGTTAAGTGTTAAGGAAAATTTAGCGCTAGCTGGTCTATGGCGTAAAGATAAAAAAGATGTTGCAAAAGTTACCTCTGAAGTTGTTGAATTATTTCCAATTTTAGGTCAGCGCATGGCGCAGACAGCCGGATCATTATCTGGTGGTGAACGACAGATGCTAGCCATTGGTAGATCCCTTATTGCCAGACCAAAGCTTCTGCTTTTAGATGAACCATCACTTGGACTTGCTCCATTGATTGTTGAGCAAATTTTTCAAACAATTAAAGAGTTGGTTAAAAAAATGGATTTAACAGTATTACTGGTAGAGCAGAATGCAATGGGAGCGTTGAAGATCGCCGATGAAGGTATTGTGTTAAATCTTGGATCGGTTGTCGCGGTTGACTCTGCGCAAACTTTGTTAAATGACCCAGCAGTCCGCGCTGCTTATTTAGGATTTTAAATGCTCAAATTTATTACTGCGGTATTAACCTCACTTACTACTGGTTCTATTTACGCACTAATGTCGACCGCTTTAGTTTTAGTTTGGCGGTCAACTAGAGTTATTAACTTTGCACAAGCCGGTCAAGCGGTGTTTACTACTTATATAGGTTATGAAGTAACAATTAGATCTGGGTCGTATTGGATTGGTGTAGTTGCGGCAATAATCTCTGGCGCATTGATTGGTGCGGTAATTGATAGATTTTTTATGCGCCCAATTTTCAAACGGATTAAAAGTGGACCAATTGTTATGATTGCGCCGGTTGTAGCAACTCTAGGATTACTTGGAATAATTCAAGCAATTATTGGTTTTATCTGGGGCCTAACCTATCAATCAATTCCAGCTCCAGTTTCTACTGACGGTTTCCAAGTTTTTGGTTCAACAATTGCATTTAGCCCATTTAATCTAATGGTCTTAATTTCCGTAACAATTTCTATGCTTTTACTTACTCTATTATTCCAGAAAACTAATATCGGATTAGCACTAAGAGCTTCTGCCTATTCACCAGAAATTGCAAAGTTATCTGGAATTAAAGTTGATGCAATTAGAACATTGGGTTGGGCACTTGCGGGAGCTGCCGGTGGATTAGCTGGCATGTTATTTGTTCCAAGCTCATATCTGTATCCAAACGCGATGGATGTACTTTTGGTATTTGGCTTTATTGCAGCAGTAATTGGCGGGCTAGATAGTTTGTTTGGCGCTGTCGCTGGCGCAATGATTTTAGGTTTTGCAATTAATTTTGCCACTTCATATATAAGCTCGAAGTTAGTGTTTCCAATGGCATTTATAATTTTGATTTTAGTCTTATTAATAAAACCAGGTGGTATTTTTTCATCCCGCAAAGGCAGAAAAGACTAATGTTAAATCTTACTAGTAATAAGAAGAGGTTGTTATTATTTATTTTACTTGGTTGGGTTTTGTTATTAGTTGGTGATCGAGTTGGCGAGCTACGTCAATATCAAGGCTCATTTGTTGCTATGTACTCTTTGGCAATAGCCTCAATAATATTACTAACTGGTTACTCTGGACAATTATCGCTGGGGCACAGCGCACTTATGGCGGTTGGCGCCTATGCTGGAGCGCTATCTATTAATAATGCTCATTTGCATCCAGTAATTGCATTAATCATTGCAACACTAACCGCTGGAGTTTTTGGATTGATTCTTGGCGTAGCAGTTGCACGTCTTACTGGGCCGTATTTGGCTGGTACAACCTTGGCACTTGCGGTATCGCTGCCAACCCTTGCAAATCAATTTCCAATTTTAGGCGGCGAGCAAGGTGTGGTATTTGATGTTGGTACACCTCCTGTCAGATTTGGTGAAGGTTTTTCTCAATACAAATGGTTTTTCTGGATCTCATCTCTAGCAGCATTGATTATGATTTGGATGATTTCAAATCTACTTAACTCCAGGTATGGGCGAACCTTTAGGGCAATTCGCGACAATCAAATTTCTGCGGCCTTGGCAGGTATTAATACCGGCCGGGTAAAGGTGATTGCCTTTGCAGTTAGCTCCGGGGTGGCTGGTTTGGCTGGCGGACTACTGGTTATGCTCATAAGCGGAGTCTCACCCTCAGCTTTTCCCCTTTCTCTCTCATTTTCCCTCCTGACAGGCGCAGTAGTTACTGGCGTGTATAACCTAAAAGGTGTGATGCTAGGGGGGTTGGTTTTGGTGGCTATCCCTGAGATCGCCGATTCACTCACTACCCGAATCGGAGGATCTGAAGGATTCACTGCGACCTTGCCTGGTTTCTTGGTGAGCGCACTGCTTATATTGGCGGTGCTCTTTGCGCCAAATGGACCAGGGCATTTAATAAAAAGAAAGAAGCGTTAAAAAGTAATAAGCAAGATAACCATACGGAAGGAAATAAATGATCAGAAATAATCGCATGAAACGTTACTCAATCGTTTCAGCGGTAGTTGCTGCCGGAGCAATGGTGCTAAGCACCCTTCCTGCACAAGCTGCCGATCCTGGCGTTACTGCCACTGAAATCAAGCTAGGAGTATCAACTCCATTAACTGGTTCAGCTGGTTTAGCGTACGGAAAAGTTCCTGGCGCAATGAAAGCTTACTTTGACTTTATCAACGCCAATGGCGGAGTAAATGGTCGCAAAATTAAATTAGTAGTTCGTGATGATAAGTACCTTCCAACCTTGGCAGCTACTCAGACCACAAACTTAGTTCTTAAGGACAATGTATTTGCACTTGTAGGCGCACTTGGTACTGCAACACACTCCAAGGCATACACAGCAGCATCACTTGCTTCTAAGAATGTTCCTGATCTTTTCGTGAATACTGGTTTCAGCGGATTTGGTAATACCACCAAGTACCCAACCACCTTCACTGTTCTTCCAAGTTATGCAATGGAAGCAAAAATTATGTCCAAGTTCATTACCGAGAACTTCAAAGGACAAGCTGTTGCGCTAATTGCGCAAGATGATGAGTTCGGTGTTGACGGCGTAAATGGTTTTGCTGCCGGCAAGCTAACTCTTGCTAATAAGACTTTGTATCCAACTAGCTCCATTACCGATGCTCGTGCTAAGGCACTTCTAACTGGATTAAGTGCTATTCCTGGCAAGCCAGTACTTGTGCTATTCGGTACAACTGATGTAACTGCACTTATTCTTAAGGCTGCAGAGTCATTAGATTTAGTTGGTAAATTCACCTGGATCGCAGGATCAGTTGGTGGAGATGCAAACACACTTCTAGCTCTTGGTGTTAAGCCTGCAACCATTACTGGTGTATTGGCAGCTAGCTTCTTCCCAGATGCTAAAGACTCATCTGATGAATATGTAAGCCAATTCATGAAGATCAATGAGAAGTACAACAAGGGTGTTTCATTCGACAACACTGTTCTACAAGGTATGAACTCAGCGATGCTAACTGTGCAAGCACTTCGTGCTGCTGGTAAAAATTTAACTCGCACCGGCTTAATTGAAGCTGTTCAGAATAAGGGCTCAAAGTTTGCTAGCGCAGGCCTTGTTCCACTTAATTACTCAGCCACTAGCCACATCGGCTATAACGGTTACTGGTTCGGTCAGTTAAATGCAAAGGGTGAGTTAAAGCCATTCGGCGGAACTCTTGCAATCTTTACTACTGATTCAGCTGCAGGAGCAATAGAGGCTTCTACATATACACGTCCAGCACTTCCTAAGAATGGGATACCAACAAACTCATGAAAAATCTAAAAATAACTAGAGGCTTAGTTGCTCTAACCTCTGCAGCATTAATTGCTACCTTTGCGGTAGCAGTTCCAACTGCAGCACGTGCTGCTGATTTGGACTGCAGTACAACTGCAGCTGCATCTAAGTACGGAGCATTTGATACAACACTATGTTCTGGTAAAGATCAGTTTGGTGCTAAGTTTGAGATAGCTATGCCAAAGAAGTTCAATGGCACATTTATTGTCTACTCACACGGTATTCGTAAGAACACCAACCTGCCTAAACTTCCGGTAGTTGCACCTAATGGGTATGTAGTAGATAACAGCCCTGATATTGCGCCATCAAAAGAGGTTGCTGCAGCCCTATTAAAGCAAGGTTTTGCTTTGGGCGGATCAGGCGTACAAACTCAAGGATGGAATCTTCAGGATCAAGTACTTGCAACCACGATCGTCATTGATCAAGCAATTACAAAGTTTCCTAAGATCAATCATGTAGCTGCTTGGGGTAACTCACTTGGCGGACTTTCTACTCAACTTCTGGCTGAACAAAATCCAGGATTAGTAGATGCAGTTGCTCCTATGTGTTTGGCAGAGTCTGCACTAGCTGAGTTCACAATGGCTGGTGACTTCCTATGGGGAGTTAAGACTTTATTTGACCCAACCATTAAGGCAACCGGGTATTCATCAGGAATGACTGGATATACCGAAATGGTTACCGATATTGGCAAGGTGCTAACTGTATTTGGAACGCTTTCAGCATTAATTAAAGCAAATCCAACTGCACCAGCATGGCCAGCTTCATCAACCGTGCCAGATTCATTAAAAGCAATTCCAAGTCGAAGCGCAGTGTTATTGCTTGGATTAATCTCTGGAATTTCAACACAATCAAGCACATTTGATTCATCAAGCGGACCAGCGGGTCCACTTGAAACATCATTTGGTTTAGCAATCAGCCCAGCTCTTGCTGTACTTGAGAATGGCGCAGAAGCTGCAATTCTTGCTGTAGTTGGAAACTACGACATGGAGCTGCAAGCAGGCGGAGTTGTATTTGATAACTCAAAAACAAATTACGCAGCACGCCTTGGCGAAGATGGAGATATCTACGCAGCAGGATTAACTGGTAAGACTGCAACCGCAGGCATGTTGGGTTACTTAAGTGCTTTAAACCCAGCTGCCCCTCGTGTTACAGCTGATCAAAATGCTGTTGCAAGAGCTAAGGCGTTAGGTGAAATCGAAGGAAAGATCACTGTTCCTACAATCACCATGACTGCAACTGCAGATCATATTACGCCTCCTGGTGCTACTCAGTACTTGATTAATAAGTACAAAGCATCAGTTGCTAGCAAGCAGAGTAAGTCTGGTCTTCTAGTTAATATCTGGAATAAGCCAGCAGATGAGTACACCAAGTTTGATTCAGCTGGTAGCCCAATCGCACCAGCAACTCCAACTAACGGTACTCAGCACTGTAATTTCACCGAGAGTCAAACAATGCTCGTTGCTAAATTACTTACCGATGCTGCTAAAACTGGAAAAGCTCCTACAAATAAAACGGTACTAGCTGCGATCAAGAAGCAGTCAGGACTGTTTGTAGATCCAAATTATGTAGCACCACTATTTAAGTATCGCCAATAACACTTAAATAATCAATAAAAGGGCCCCAGGAAACTGGGGCCCTTTTTATATCTATAAACTACTCATGCTATGAATATTTCAATTAACTCCGTAGAACAGATGCATCAGTTAGGTACCAAACTAGGGGCGCAGCTAAAGCCAAGTGATGTAGTTGTGCTAACTGGTGATTTAGGCGCCGGGAAAACCGTATTAACTCAAGGAATTGCATCAGCATTTGGAATTGAAAATGTTACCTCCCCAACATTCGTAATAAGCAGGGTTTATAAAGGCAAACCAAATTTTATTCATGCAGATGCATATCGCTTACTTGATTTTGGTATTGAAAGTTTTACAGATTTAGATTTTGAAAGCTACCTACCAAGCAGCGTATTTGTGATCGAATGGGGAGTAGCCTTTGTCACAACTCTTACTGATCAATATTTAGATATTAAAATTAGCCAAGGTTCAAGTGAAACTTCAAGGGATGTTGAAATAACTCCAATCGGCAAGCGTTGGAGTGGATTTACAGTATGAGCATAATTCTGGCAATTGATACCTCAACCAGCCGTACATCAGTGGCCCTTGTTGCAGATGGAAAAGTTTTGTTTACCAAGTTTCACGAGGATTCTCTCGCTCATGGCGAGGTATTACCAAAGTTGGCTAAAGAGGCGTTATCTATTAATAAAGATATTGATTTGGTTGCAGTTGGTATGGGACCAGGTCCATTTACTGGGCTTAGAGTTGGAATTTCCTTTGCTCAAAGCTTTGCACTTGGTTTAAATATTAACTGGATCGGCGTTTGCTCACTTGATGCGATGGCGGCAGGTATTGATAAATCCGAATTTATTGTTTCTACCGATGCCAGACGTAAAGAGAGATTTTGGGCAAGATTTAAGGATGGTAAAAGAATTTCAGATCCAGTAGTTAGCAAAGCATCTGAGTTAGAAAAATTAGGAGTTCCAATATTTAATGAAGGTGATTACTTTCCTGATCCAATCGCGCTAGCAAATCTTGCACTAAATAATAATTCAGTTGAACAACCAATTTATATTAGAAAACCAGATGCTTATCCGTTACCTACTGGTGTGAAATTTCGTGCAATGACCGGACTTGATTTAGTTGCTGCAACCGGTATTGACAAAGAGGTTTATGGTAAGGCTGCCTGGTCTAGTGCGCAATTTAAAGAGGAGTTTGCGAAAGCACCTAAGGATGCCTACTACCTGGCTGCAGAGGCAGAGGGTGAGTTAATTGCATACGCCGGTATTTTCTATGTGGCAGATGTGGCCGATATTCACACTATTACTGTCGTTGAAAAGTATCGACGCATAGGTGTTGGGCGTGAGTTATTAAAACGATTAATTGATTGGGCAAGAGTTAAAAGAGCAGACGCCATCATGCTTGAGATGCGTCTTGGTAATGATGCTGCGCGCCCGTTGTATGAACAAAATGGTTTTGTGGAAGTTTCAAAGCGAGAAAATTACTACGGTCCAGGGCTAACTGCAGTTGTAATGCGCAAGGAGCTGAAGTAATGGCGCTAGTACTTGGAATTGAAACCTCATGTGATGAGACCGCAGTTGGCATTGTTAATGATCGTAAGTTATTGGCAAACGTTGTTTCTTCAAGTGTCGAGCAGCATGCCAGGTTTGGCGGGGTTGTTCCAGAGGTTGCAAGCCGGGCCCACTTAGAGGCGATGCAGCAGGTAATTAAGCAAGCACTTAAGGATGCATCCGTAACACTGAAAGATATTGATGCGATTGCAGTTACAGCTGGTCCTGGTTTAATTGGTGCGCTATTAGTTGGCGTAAGCAGCGCATCTGGCTTAGCTATGGCATTAGATAAACCTTTGTACGGGGTCAATCATTTATCCGCCCATATTGCAGTTGATCGATTAGATAATGATGCATCGATGCAACCGAGTATTGCGCTATTAGTAAGTGGTGGTCACTCTTCAATTTTGCAGGTAAATAACTTAGCCACAGATGTAATTGTTAAGGGTGCAACAATTGATGATGCCGCAGGTGAGGCCTTTGATAAGATTGCTCGGATAATGGAACTTGGTTTTCCTGGTGGACCAGTAATTGATAAGGCAGCAAGTGGTGGTAATAAAGATGCAATTCTTTTTCCTAGAGGTTTAACACAAAGTGCTGATTTAGAAGCGCATCGTTATGATTTTTCATTCTCTGGTTTAAAAACTGCAGTCTCTAGATACTTACAACAAACTCCCAATTATTTAAAGGCTGATGTTGCAGCTTCTTTCCAAGAAGCGGTAGTTGATGTTTTGTTAAGTAAATCAATTGCCGTTTGTAAAGATAGTGGAATTGATAATTTAGTAATTGCAGGTGGTGTTGCAGCAAATAGCAGGCTACGTGAACTTGCAAAACAAAGGTGTGAGGTGGCAAAGATTGCACTTCGAATTCCACCAGCTGGCCTATGCACCGACAACGGTGCGATGGTTGCCGCCCTTGGCTCACTTGCGATTAATGAGGGAGTAAAGCCCTCTCAGGCGGGCCTATCAGCCGATTCAGCTGCCTCTATCGCTCAAGTGATCTGGTAGTTAGCCCTTAATTTGCCCTTGGCCTAAGCGCCCTTTAAAGTTGGCTTTAGCACTCTAAGCCTCCGTGTGCTAATTCAGAATATGGAGCGCTTCAGAGGGATTAACCAAATAAAAAGGAGATACCAAGATGGCAATTTCAATTAAGCCACTAGAAGATCGCATTGTTGTTAAAGCAAATGAGGCAGAGCAAAAGACTGCATCTGGTTTAGTAATTCCAGATACTGCTAAGGAAAAGCCACAAGAGGGAACTGTGATGGCAGTTGGACCTGGTCGTTTTGAAAATGGAAATCGAATTCCATTAGATATTAAAGAGGGCGATGTCGTGCTTTACTCAAAGTATGGTGGCACCGAGGTTAAGTACAACAATGAGGAGTACTTAGTACTTTCTTCCCGTGATGTACTAGCAATTATTGCAAAGAAGTAATCGTGGGTAAATCACTTCAATTTGACGAAGTAGCACGTCGCGCGATGGAGCGCGGCGTAAATATTCTTGCTGACACCGTAAAGGTAACCCTTGGACCAAAGGGCCGTAACGTTGTTATTGCTAAAAGCTATGGCGCACCATTAATCACCAATGACGGTGTAACAATTGCAAAAGAGATTGAGTTATCAGATCCAGCCGAGAACATGGGCGCTCAACTTGTTAAACAGGTTGCGGAAAAAACTAATGATGTCGCAGGTGATGGAACTACTACTGCAACAGTTCTTGCTCAAGCTATGGTCAAAGAGGGTCTGCGCAACTTAGCTGCCGGTGCTCAACCAATGGAGCTTAAGTATGGAATTGAACAAGCAGTCTCTGCAATTACGGAAGCACTTCGCAAAAACTCAACAGCGGTAAGTGGTAAATCACAAATTGCAGATGTAGCAACTATCTCAGCGCAAGATAAAGCAATTGGTGATCTAATTGCTGAAGCGATGGACAAGGTTGGCAAAGATGGCGTAATCACCGTTGAAGAGTCATCAACAACTGGGTTAGAACTTGAGTTCACTGAAGGTATGCAATTTGATAAGGGTTATATCTCGCCATACTTTGTTACCGATGCTGATCGCATGGAGACAATCTTGGAGGATGCTTACATTCTTATCTCAGGCCAGAAGATCTCAGCATTAAGTGAGATTTTGCCAGTATTAGAAAAAGTGGCCCAAGCAAGTAAGCCGTTATTAATTATTGCCGAAGATGTTGATGGTGAAGCACTTTCAACTCTTGTTGTTAACCGCATGCGTGGCACCTTTGCCTCAGCAGCTGTTAAAGCACCAGGTTTTGGTGACAGACGTAAGTCAATGTTGCAAGATATTGCAATATTAACTGGCGGTCAGGTTATCTCAGCTGAAGTTGGCTTAAAGCTTGAGCAAATTGATATCGAAATGCTTGGTAAAGCTCGCCGCATTGTTATTTCAAAAGACAACACCACAATTGTTGATGGTGCTGGAAATAAGAATGATGTGGCAGCAAGAGTTACTGAGATTCGTCGCGAGATTGAAAACACTGATTCTGATTGGGATCGCGAAAAACTACAAGAGCGAGTTGCAAAACTTGCTGGTGGTGTTTGCGTAATCAAAGTTGGCGCCCATACTGAAGTTGAGTTAAAAGAGAAGAAGCATCGCCTTGAAGATGCCATCTCTGCAACTAGAGCAGCTGTTGAAGAGGGAATCGTTGTTGGCGGAGGCGCTGCATTAGTTCATGCCGCAGCTGCCCTTGATAATGATTTGGGCTTTGAAGGTGATCGCGCAGTTGGTGTTCGTCTAGTGCGCAAGGCATGTGATGAGCCACTTCGTTGGATTGCTGAAAATGCTGGCCATGAAGGCTACGTTGTAGTTTCTAAGGTTCGCACCATGAAACCTAATGAAGGTTTTAATGCTTACTCTGAGGAGTACACCGATCTTGTTAAAGAAGGTGTTATTGATCCAGTTAAGGTAACTAGATCAGCACTAGCTAATGCAGCATCAATTGCGGCAATGTTTATCACCACTGAAGCTTTAGTCTTTGAAACTCCAGAGGATAAGAAGGAAGAGACTGCCGGACATGGTCACTCACATGGAGCAGGCGGACACTCTCACTAAAAATATAAATTAACTAAGAGGCCTTGTTCTCAAAGTAGCTTTAATCGATTAGCATCAATCGGTGAAAGTTACAACGCTAGCCGTAGATTTCGGTGGCACTGGGATCAAGGCCTCTGTGCTTGATAAAAGTGGCAAAGTATTAATTGATTTTCCATATTTAAAAACAACATACCCACTCTCACCCAATTTATTGATTTCAATCGTCAAAGATTTTGTAGCAGCAGATCATCGAATTAAACGAGTAACTGTTGGCTTGCCTGGGATGATTCGAAATGGAAAAGTTATAGTGATTCCGCATTACATAAATAAAAACGGACCAAGAAGTGCAGTCGACCCAGCACTTAAAAAAGCTTGGTATGGCTTTGATATGCAGAAGGCTTTAAATAACAAACTTAAACTTCCAACCTTGGTTTTAAATGATGCTGAGGTACATGGCGCAGCAGTAATAACTGGTATTGGCTTAGAAACCGTACTTACCTTTGGCACCGGCCTAGGCAGTGCCATATTTAATGATGGCAAACTAGCCCCACACCTTGAAATCTCTCACGCAACTATTAGGTATGGAAAATCAATTGATGCTTGGATTGGTGAGATTTCAAGGCGAAGAATGGGTAACCAATTATGGTCAAGGCGAGTTAAAAGTTTGATCCAAGAGTTATATCCAATGATTGTTTGGGATAAGTTATATATCGGTGGTGGAAATGCGCAGCGAATTAGTAAATCAGCCCTAAAAAGTTTTGATTACAAAGTAAAGATAATTCCAAACTCAGCTGGTGTCTCAGGCGGGGTTAAAGCCTGGGATTTAAGAGCCTAGATTTCAACAGATTACTTACAACAGATACGATTGGTTATATGTCCGATATTGAATTAGGCCCTGGCAAGCGAGCCAGAGCGGCATACTCATTTGATGAGATTGCAATTGTTCCATCTCGTCGAACACGTGACCCAGAAGAGGTTTCAATCACTTGGCAAATTGATGCATATAAATTTGATTTACCATTTTTAGCTGCCCCGATGGATTCAGTTGTTTCACCAGAGACTGCGATTGCAATTGGTAAGGCAGGCGGTCTTGGCGTTTTAAATCTTGAAGGTATTTGGACAAGATATGAAGATGCGGAAAAACAATTATCTGAGATGGCAAAACTTTCCCAAGATAAAGCAATTAAGAAAATGCAAGAAATCTATGCCGCACCAATTCAGCCAACCTTAATTAAAGAACGGCTTGCGCAAATCCGTGCTGCTGGCGTGACTGTTGCTGGCGCGTTATCACCACAGCGCACAGCTGAATTTCATAAAGCAGTTATAGATGCTGGTGTTGATATCTTCGTAATTCGCGGCACAACAGTTTCAGCAGAGCATGTTTCTGATAAAACTGCGCCCCTTAATTTAAAGAAATTTATTTATGAGCTAGATGTGCCGGTAATTGTTGGTGGCTGCGCAACTGCGCAGGGCGCTCTGCACTTAATGAGATCTGGCGCAGCTGGTGTATTAGTTGGTTTTGGTGGCGGATCAGCCCACACTACAAAAACTGTATTAGGAATCTCAGTTCCAATGGCATCTGCAGTTGCTGAGGTTGCATCTGCTCGCCGTGATTATTTAGATGAATCAGGTGGCCGTTATGTTCATGTAATTGCAGATGGTTCAGTTAGTACCAGCGGTGAGATTGCAAAAGCTGTCGCATGTGGTGCGGATGCAATCATGATGGGCTCACCTCTTGCTAAAGCTGCAGAGGCACCTGGTAAGGGTTGGCACTGGGGATTAGAGGCACACCATGGGGAACTGCCAAGAGGTAATCGAGTTCAAGTTGGCACTGTTGGCACGCTTAATGAAGTTTTAACTGGCCCCTCAAATACCTCAGATGGATCAATGAATCTATTTGGCGCACTTCGCCGTTCTATGGCTACCTGTGGCTATTCAGATCTAAAAGAGTTCCAACGCGTTGAGGTTGTAATTCAACCCTAGTTCGAATCTGTGAAATCACTTAAAGTTAGATAGTAAATGGCATTAATTGCCAATTTAATTTCATTAATTCAAAATAGTTGATTAAACTTTGGACATGAGAAAAATAACAAAATCAGCTGCAGTTGCTGCAACCTTTGTTATTTTTACTGCTGGATTTTCTACAATTGCAAATGCAGCAGCCCCTACATCACCTTCAAAAATTAGTTGTAAAAAGACAAGTGCAAAAGGGCATTCCATAAAAAACATTACACCGCCAGAGGTTAAGGCACCATACAAAAATAGAACCTTTACCTTAAATACAAATTGTGGCGATATCGTAATTGAAGCAGATGGCGTGAAAGCTCCTGTCACAGTGATTGCTTTAGCAGCATTAGCAAATGGTGGTTTTTATAATCAAACAATTTGTCATCGCTTAACAACAAATAATATTTATGTTCTGCAATGTGGGGATCCAACTGCAACTGGATCTGGCGGACCAAACTTTAGTTATCGCGATGAAAATCTACCTCAATCTACAGAAGCAAATTATCCAGCCGGTGTTGTAGCAATGGCTAACAGCGGTGCAAATACAAACGGTAGTCAATTTTTTATAGTTTATGAAGACACATCATTGCCAGCTAGTTACACAATCTGGGGCAAGGTCACTCAAGGTTTAGATATTGTTCAATCAATTGCTAAAGAAGGTGTAGTTGGTGGTAAAAGTGATGGACTACCAAAGCGCACTATTGCAATAGAAAAAGTTAAAGTCCGTTAATTAGTATTAACAATTTTAAAAACCTCTGCCACTGAACCTGCTGGTAGATTGTTGGCTAGAGCATTTCGTTCACCCCACTCACGAACCATTGTTTCTAAGTTTTCATTATGAGCTGTCTGGCTTACATGTGAATGTAAGGCTTTCATTTTTTTATCAAAGGTAGTGGTGATATCAATAAAGTGATCTGGATTTTGAGTAGACATAACCCAAACCTCTTTTACTCGCCAAGGTTGTAATCCTTCTTCTTTTAATAAATCCTCAAATGCAAAAGCATTTCGTGAATCTGGATAAACCGCTTGAATTGCCGCTTCACCAGCCGCCATATGATCTGGGTGAGAAGCAAATAAACGATCCCAATTTCGATCTGGTGATTGGATCAGCATGCGATCAGGTTTTGAAATTCTAATTTGTCTGACAATATCTTTGCGCAACTCAATTGTTGGCACTAACCAACCATCGCGGTAATTTAGAAAAGTAATATCGTTTACACCAACGGCAAGGCCTGCTTCACGTTGCTCTCGTTGGCGGATCTTTGGCATCTCATCTCTTGGAACAGTTGGATCCTCGCCACCTTGATCACCATTAGTGCAGATACAATATGAAACCTTTATTCCCTTTGCAGTCCAAAGCGCAATAGTTCCAGCAGCACCAAAATCACAATCATCTGGGTGCGCAGTTACAACTAATACTCGCTCTATCTGGCTATCTTCTATTGGCTCCATCGGTGCCAAGATTACCCCAGCAATTACCACTGTCTTACCCACCGATAGACTTGCCAATATGACCGCGCTAACCGAAGGTTTAAATCTGCAGCAATTAGCAGCGGTTAAACACGAGGGCACACCTTTACTTGTTGTTGCCGGTGCTGGTTCTGGCAAAACGAGAGTTTTAACTAGAAGAATTGCCTACCTACTAGCTGAGCGAAATGTCTCACCATATGAGGTTTTAGCAATTACCTTTACAAACAAAGCAGCTGGTGAAATGAAGGAGCGAGTTGCTGAATTAGTTGGTAATCGTGCCAAGATGATGTGGGTATCAACTTTCCACTCTGCCTGTGTTCGTATCTTGCGTAGAGAGGCTTCTTTACTCGGCTACACAAACTCATTCACAATTTATGATCAAAGTGATTCACTGCGATTAATTACGTTAGTTATGCGGGACATGAATTTAGATGCAAAACGATATGCCCCTCGAGCAGTTGCATCGTTAATCTCCCAAGCAAAAAATGAGTTAATGGGTCCAGTAGATTATCTAAATCAAGCCAAAGATCAATTCCAAGAGATCGTGGCACAAGTTTTTGCAATTTATCAAAAGCGGTTAACTGGTGCTAACTCAATGGACTTTGATGATTTAATTGCTAAAACAGTTGAGGTATTACAAAGGCAGCCAGAGGTAAAAGCTAAGTATCGCTCTCGCTTTAAGCATATTTTGGTAGATGAGTATCAAGACACAAATCATGCTCAATATGTACTGATTAAAGAGTTAGTCGGAAGTGATCGAGATGGCATGCCAGTTGCTGAACTTTGCGTGGTTGGAGATGCGGATCAATCTATCTATGCTTTTCGTGGCGCTAATATTCGTAATATTTTGCAGTTTGAAGCTGATTATCCAAGTGCTAAAACAATTTTATTAGAACAAAATTATCGCTCTACTCAAAATATTTTAAATGCGGCAAATGCAGTGATTTCAAATAATGATGGCCGGAAAGAAAAAAACCTATGGTCAGATGCTGGCACTGGTGAAATTATCACTGGTCATGTTGCTGAAAGTGAGCATGATGAAGCAGATTTTGTGGTCAGAGAAATTGGCCGACTTCGTGGTTTAGGAAAATCAAATCCTGGTGATACCGCTATTTTTTATCGAACAAACGCGCAATCTCGTGTTTTTGAAGAGGTATTTATGCGGGTTGGTATTCCATACAAAGTTGTTGGTGGAGTTAGATTTTATGAGCGCAAAGAGATAAAAGATTTTCTGGCTTATCTTCGAGTAATTGTTAATCCAAATGATGAAGTCTCTATGCGAAGAATTATTAATACGCCAAAGCGGGGGATTGGTGATCGAGCACTTGATCAACTTGATCTTTACTCACAAGCAAATAACTTAACATTTTGGCAGTCACTTTGTGAGGTAGAAAAAAATAGTGAGTTAGCGCAAAGATCTTCAGCATCACTGATTGACTTTGTTAAATTAATTCAATCACTTCAAACTTTAGTTGAAGCAAAAACCAGACCTTCTGTTATTGCTCAAGCGGTTCTGGAGCAATCTGGATTGTTGACTGAATTAAGTCAGAGTAAAGATCCACAAGATGAGGTAAGAGTTGAAAACTTAGAGGAATTAATTGCAGTAGCAACTGAGTATGAAGAGGGTGAAGTAGAAGAAGGGGAAGAGATTTCATTAGTTGGATTTTTAGAGGATGTATCTCTTGTTGCAGATGCTGATCAAATACCAGATGGTGAGGATCACGGCGGAGTGGTAACAATGATGACACTTCATACCGCTAAGGGACTTGAGTTCCCAACTGTTTTCTTAACTGGAATGGAGGAAGGAATATTTCCCCACTCAAGAACACTTGGTGATCCAGAGGAGTTACAGGAAGAACGTCGGCTTGCATACGTTGGCTTAACTAGAGCAAGAGAGAATTTATTTATAACCAGAGCTGAGTATCGCTCTTCCTGGGGTGCACCAAATTACAACGCACCATCTAGATTTTTAAGTGAAATTCCAGATTCGGTAATTGAGTGGAATCAAGCGCAAGAAAGAATGCCATCAATTAAAACTTCAATTCGGCGAACATTTGCTCCAGCAAAGGCAACTGGAAAAATTAGTAGCACCATGCAACTTGAAGTGGGTGAACGGGTATCCCATGACACTTTTGGATTAGGAACTGTGGTTGCTGTGACTGGCGAAGGTGATCGAGCAGAGGCAACCATTAATTTTGGCTCATTTGGTGAGAAGCGACTACTACTGCGCTATGCACCAGTTGAGAAATTATAAATTTACTCACTTTCTCATTACTATTACCACCTTATACAGCAAAATTTGATCGGGGATAATTAGTGGATCTTTTTGAGTATCAAGCACGCGATCTATTTGAGTCCCATCAAATTCCAGTTTTAGCTGGCGCAGTTGCAACCACTCCAGAAGAAGCACATGCTGCTGCTGCAAAAATTGGTGGCAAGGTTGTGGTTAAAGCCCAAGTAAAAGTTGGTGGCAGAGGAAAAGCTGGCGGTGTAAAGCTTGCTGAAAATGCTGATGATGCTAAAGAAAAAGCAAAAGCAATTTTAGGCATGGATATTAAGGGTCATATTGTTCATAAAGTAATGATTGCCCAAGCAGCTCCAATTGAATCTGAGTATTACTTAGCAATTTTACTAGATAGAGCTAATCGAAACTTTTTAGTTATGGCTTCCGTTGCTGGCGGTATGGAGATTGAAGAGGTTGCTCATAAAACTCCAGAAAAATTAGCAAGAGTTGGAATTGATCCAAATATTGGAATTGATAAAGTAAAAGCTTTAGAAATAGCAAAAGGTGGACAATTTCCAGCAGATGTGATTGATCAAGTTGCTGAAGTTTTAATTAAGTTATGGCAAGCATTTGTTAAAGAAGATGCAACCTTGATGGAGATTAATCCATTAGTTAAAACTGTAGATGGAAAAGTAGTAGCACTAGATGGCAAGGTTACGTTAGATGATAATGCTGGTTTTAGGCATCCAGAGCATGAGGTTTTAGTAGATCATGCGGCAACAAACCCATTAGAAAAATTAGCAAAAGAGAAGGATTTAAATTACGTGAAATTAGATGGTCAAGTGGGCATTATTGGTAATGGTGCTGGCTTAGTTATGAGCACATTAGATGTTGTTGCATACGCTGGTGAAAAATATGGCGTAAAGCCGGCAAACTTTTTAGATATCGGCGGTGGAGCCTCAGCTGAGGTAATGGCTAATGGATTATCAATTATTTTAGGTGACTCTGATGTTAGAAGCGTATTTGTAAATGTGTTTGGTGGCATAACTGCTTGTGATGCGGTCGCAAATGGAATTGTGCAAGCACTTGCAATACTTGGAGATAAGGCGACTAAGCCAATTGTGGTTCGCCTTGATGGTAATAATGTTGAGCTTGGCCGAAAGATATTAAATGATGCAAACCATCCGCTAATTCAACAGCTAGAAACTATGGATGGCGCCGCTGCAAAGGCAGCAGAGTTGGCGGCGATCTAATGGCAATTTTTGTAACTGAAAATACCAAGGTAATTGTGCAAGGTATGACTGGCTCTGAAGGTACTAAGCACACCAAACGAATGCTTAAGGCTGGCACAAAAATTGTCGGTGGTGTAACCCCTGGTAAAGGTGGCCAAACCGTTGATATGGATGGCGTATTAATTCCAGTTTTTAATTCAGTAAATGAAGCAATGGCAGCAACTGGTGCAAATGCGTCAGTGGTTTTTGTGCCTCCAAAGTTTGCAAAGGCAGCGGTTATTGATGCAATTGATGCAGCTATGCCGTTAGTTGTAGTTATTACTGAAGGAATTCCAGTTCATGATGTTGCAGCTTTTTATGCCTACTCAGTTAGCAAGGGTAAAACACAAATTCTTGGGCCAAATTGCCCTGGAATTATTAGCCCGGGTAAAACAAATCTCGGAATTATTCCAGCAGATATCACTGGGCCTGGAAAAATTGGGTTAGTTTCTAAATCTGGAACTCTGACTTACCAGATGATGTTTGAGCTTAGAGATTTTGGATTTACTACTGCTGTTGGAATTGGTGGAGATCCAATTATTGGTACCACCCATATTGATTGCTTACGAGCTTTCCAAGATGATCCAGAGACAAAAGCAATTGTGATGATTGGTGAGATTGGTGGCGATGCCGAAGAGCGAGCTGCGCAATTTATTAAAGAGTATGTAACCAAGCCGGTTGTTGGTTATGTTGCCGGATTTACCGCACCTGAGGGCAAAACAATGGGCCATGCAGGCGCAATTGTCTCTGGCTCTTCCGGTACTGCTTCCGCCAAGAAAGAAGCATTAGAGGCTGTCGGTGTTGCGGTTGGTAAAACACCAAGTGAAACCGCTAACTTGATGCGCAAGATATTGAATGGATAAATCGCAGATAGGAAAATAATGGTTGCGCGTACGTTATGGATAGCGCTGCAACAAGTAATTAGATCAATATTAATTTATCTATTTCCACTTTCATTCATTGCTCTATTCGCTTGGGCAACTGCCGGCAGTACCTATGGAACTACCTCAGATCCGATGCGCGCTGCAGTATGGCTTTGGCTTGGCTCGCACCTAACACCATTTCATATAACTAGTAATGAAATTACTGGCTACCTTTCATACCTGCCAATCGGAGCAGCAATATTCCCAATACTTACAATGCGAGTGGGATATCGCCGGGTATTAGAGTCAATCGGAAATAAAAAGATTAGTAGAGCATATTTTATAATTTCCTATCTCTTAGTTTATTTATTACTTGCTGCTATTGCCTCAAACTCTCAAGTATCTGTTGATTGGTTTCGCGGAGTTCCAACTTTGTTAATTCTCTTATTGCTTGCCACAAATAATATAAATGCTGAATATCTTATGAAAATACCCTTTTATTTCTTTGCAATTATGTTAGGCCTAGGCGGATTATTACTATCAATCTCGTTATGCCTTAACTTTTCTACTGCAAAAAACTTAACAATTGTGATTCAGCCGGGAATTTTAGGTGGGCTACTTCTATTACTCCTGCAACTGCTCTATTTACCAAACATCATTTTTACTTGCCTAAGTTATGGCCTTGGTGCTGGATTTTCACTAGGTAGTGCTACCGATATAACTCCCTTTACCTTCAACCTAAGAGAGATACCTGCTATACCAGTATTAGCAGCACTTCCAAATGGTAAATATCCATGGCTAATTGTTTTGACCTTAATAGTTGCTATTTATGCTTGGTTAAATATTAATTTAATAAATAAGCAAAAAATTGATGCAAAAAGTAAGCAGCAGATAACAATAAGATTTTTTCTAATTTCAACTTTAGTCCCAGTAATTTTTGCCTTCATTTCATCTGGCTCTCTTCTTTCAGCAAATATGTCACCAGTGGGGGTTTATCCCATACGAATTGGCGTCATATTTGCAGTCCAAATTTCTATAGTTTTTATAATTATGAAATTACTACCAAAATTGTTTAAGAAAAAGCAGGGCGAGAGTAGGCTTGCTATATGAACGCGGTAATAATGGATGGCAAAGCACTTGCCGAACGGATTAAGAGTGAAATAACTAATAAGGTTTTAAAAATGGATAAGAAGCCTGCGCTTGGAACAATATTGGTTGGCAGTGATCCAGGTTCGATTGCTTATGTAGATGGAAAGCATCGAGATTGTGCCCAAGTCGGAATTAAATCAATAAAGATAAATTTACCTGAGAGTGCTACAACTGCAGAGGTTGTGAAAGCAGTAAATGATTTAAATCAAAATCCAGAGTGCACTGGGTTTATTGTGCAGCTACCACTACCTAAGTTGGTAAATACTGAAGAGGTACTTCTTGCAATTGATCCAAATAAAGATGCTGATGGACTTAATCCGATAAATCTTGGCAAGTTTGTTTTAGGAAAAAATACAATTATTCCTTGCACGCCTAAAGCAATCCTTGCATTACTTACTGAGTATAAAATTAAATTATCGGGTACTAAAGTATTAATTATTGGTAGAGGAACTACGGTAGGAAGACCACTTTCAATTTTATTGTCACAAAAACCAAACAATGCAACAGTAACTCTTGCCCACTCAGCAACTTCGAATTTATTAGAGTTGATGAAGCAGGCCGATATTGTGGTATCAGCCATTGGCTCTGCTCACTTTGTAAA
>Ga0209188_1000932_pt1 | contig 25500 bp, 28 predicted proteins | sample C_130625_EF_Meta_FD_187307 | JGI IMG/M metagenome (GOLD analysis project Ga0209188, IMG submission 187307) | Freshwater microbial communities from Lake Croche, Canada to study carbon cycling - C_130625_EF_MetaG (SPAdes) (version 2) | ecosystem: Environmental > Aquatic > Freshwater > Lake... | reverse complement strand
GTACTGATGGCAAAGCCATTTGCCTAGCCAGTGGCAATGGACTGGTGCAATCAGTAGAAGAGGCAGAAGCCTTGGGGCTAGCAGTAGCACAGGATCTATTGGCGCAAGGTGCAGCGGAGTTGATACCAATGCTGCCAAAGATTAGTAAGCCTGTATAAAGATAGCCAGATTTCTTCGTATATGTTAATTTTGATCCCATCCAACTATAAGAGGTAAACATGTTCGCCAAAACCATTATTAGCCTAGGCTTTCTATTCATCATGCTGTTTGGTTTGCTTTTAGCAATTCGAGATCAGCAATACGTCATGTTTGCCATTGGCATTGGCGGCTACTTCCTAGTCGCAATTTCATCGGACCTATGCAAGTCCGTCAAAAAATTAATGTGATCTAAGAAGTAATGTGTTGGTATGGGCAATACCAAAAAGAAGTTTAATTTGTGGCGCCTCATCCCTTACTGCTTTGCCAGCTTAGTTGGATTTGGCTTTGGCTTTAAGTTTGGTTATGAAATAAGCGGAACAGGTCTTGCTGTATTAACCGGCTTCTTGATGGCGCTGATTTGTAACTTCATGATGGAGTACGTGGTGCTCAAAATATTTGGCCCACGTTAATCACCTCACTAAGCACCTCACTAATCACCTCACTAAGCACCTCATACTTCAATATGAGGTGATTCAAGTAAATCTGTTTACTTGTATTTGCTGGTAAGTCTTGCTGCCATTTTTGAAAGCGTGATAGCGCACACGATTACCCAAGCGGTTACTAAAATTCCTGTTAGATTCATCTCTATCTCCTCAAATCTAATTTACAAAACGATATAAAAACTTTGAATGAAATACTTATTTTTTCTTTGACAACAGAGTTGTCATGGAAAAAATTGTAGCAACCAATAACCCAATTTCCAAGCAATATACAAAAGAATATCCTGTGGCAGGGCCTATCACCCCCTCTGGCAGCCAATTGGCTGCTCCAATTACAACAACGAGATCTCGAATGACCCCTCCAAGGCCAATTGCAATCCCAGCCGCTGTAGCCTGAACAGCACCCCATGCGCCCAATGCGAGGCCTCTTTGGTCAGAAGGCGCCAACTGCATCGTTGCAGTTAGTGTTCCATGACTAAAAAGGCCGCCTCCAAAACCAATTAAAAAGGTGCCTAACAAGAAGATCTCTCTTAAGGCTAATGGAGCAGAAAGTGTAATCAATATAAAAGCAGGAATGCCAACAAGCGCTCCCATACTGGCCATAAAAAATGGATCAGCGCCTTTGCTCAGTACACGTGACGCCCAACTAAATCCAATTAATCCACCAGTCGCCAGAATTGCTGTAAGCATCGTGGTGTCACTCACGCTCATGCCCAAAATCTGACCGCCATAAGGCTCAAGCAAAACTTCATTCATGCTAAACGCCATGGTTCCAAAACCCAAAGCAACTAATCTCCTTATGGCATTTCCACCTTGAGCAAAAGTACGCCACGAGTCTATAAACGAAGGTTCGCCTGAAGATTTCTGTTTCGTCTGACTTCTAGGCTCTTGCTGCCACAAGGAGATCACATTGAGAACGATGGTGATGAGAGCAGAGGCCTGAATTACTTGAATTAATTTTGCAGGGCTAAATTCATTTAAAGCCCAGCCAAATACCAAAGCACTAACAATCATTCCAAAGAGTTGCATGACATACATTAAGCCAACCACTTTAGGCTGATCAGCTTCTGGAGCCAAATCTGTTGCCAAGGCTAAACCCACCGTCTGAGTAATGTGTATGCCAGCACCAACCAATAAAAAAGCAAGTCCTGAAGCCACCCACCCAATCCAAACTGGCGCTTGATGAGATTGTCCACCGCCTGATAAAACGAGCAATGCAAAAGGCATGATCGACAAACCGCCAAATTGCACTAAGGTGCCCATCCAGATATAAGGAACTCTTCGCCAACCAAGAGCAGATTTATGGTTATCAGAACGAAAACCAATCAGAGCGCGAAACGGCGCAAAAATAATTGGTAAAGAAATCATGATTGAGACGATTGAAGCTGGCACATGCAGCTCAACAATCATGACGCGATTAAGAGTGCCGACTAACAGAACCAATGCCATTCCAGCAGAGGCTTGAAACAGAGAAAGTCTGAGCAATCTCGACAAAGGCAAATCATTTGAGGCCGCGTCTGCAAAAGGCAGGTATCTAGGGCCAAGATTTGTCCAAGATTGCATGAGCTTTTTCGTCACTCGATTCATCTTATAAATTCTACCCTAGCGCATTCCATCTTTAGATGAAGTAATGCAAATTGGTATTGATAGACCATTCAAACTAAAAAGGCTGGGTATTACCCAGCCTTTAAAGGAACTTTGAGACCTTACTTCTTCATCGGCGCCGTCGGTGCCGCTGCTGTTGCTGCTGTTGCTGTCTTAGCACCACCTTCTAAGAAAGCACTAACCCAAGTTGTATGAGTCAAGATTGCGTAATGCACACTAAAAGATCCAACTGCTACCGCTCCAATAATGAGCGGGATCCCAACAGTAGGCTTAACCACTGTCCACATTTTTCCGTAAATCATATTGATCTCCCTATCCCTTATTTAAGCCAAGGCGAATAAATATAAGCAAGCAAATGCGCTAGCGCTGCAATCATCCCAAAAAACTGGGTCCCTTGAATCAGATTACGGTGCAACTCCTCTGATTGTTCGTCATTAAGCCCTGTAAGGCTAACTTTTCCATCTGACATAGTTTGCGTCCCCCAAATAAAAGACTCACTAAACGTGCAACCCCGCACGCAGGGTAGTGACCAAAATCACTGAATCCTAATACCACTTATGTAATTTATTAAATACACTTTAGTATGTCAAGGTTAATATACAATTTATACAAAATTCTTAAATTTAATTGTTTAATTTCAATGGTTTATGAGTTTTTATTTATTTTTATATATTACAGATTTGTTGCAAAAATATCATAAAATTAGTATTAACCCTAATATAAAAATCGATCATGAATATGCTGATATCAAAGCGAATTCAAGTCAATAATGGATGGCCCTCACTACAAGGCAATATCAAACCAATAGCAATTGAAATTGACCGATGAAAACCATCACTAATGACAAAACAGAAAATCCAGCACTCTAAAAAACTCAAGTCGATAGAGTCATTTCTGCCGTTCTTAAAACCTTACAAGAAGCAGTTGCTCGTTGCCACAATCAGCCTGGTACTTGCTGCTTGTGCAACTTTAGTAGTGCCACTCTGTTTTCGGAAAATCATTGACCTAGGTTTTAGCGATATCAGCCATGAACAAATTAACCTTACTTTTATCAATCTTTTTGTAGCTGCGTTTGTTCTCGCATTTGCTAGTGCCCTGCGTTACTACATGGTCTCTTGGCTAGGGGAAAGAGTTACTTCTGATATTCGAAAGGCAGTCTACTCACATATCATCGTACAAAGTCCGGAGTTCTTTGAAACTCAGCAGAGCGGCGAGCTTCTCTCTCGGATTAATAATGACACTTCAATAGTTCAAATCCTGGTAGGCACAAGTATTTCGATGGCAGTGAGAAATATATTTCTCTTGCTAGGCGGGATGACCATGATGTTTATTACCAGCATCAAATTATCCTTACTCATTCTTGCCACCCTATTGCTAACCGTAATACCCATAATGGTTATGGGTAAAAAAGTTCGGCAGCTCTCTAGAAATTCTCAAGACAAGATTGCGCTTGCTTCTGCAATTGCAGGTGAAAAAATAAATGCCATTCTGACTGTTCAGTCATTTGCAAATGAACAAAAAGAAATTAAGGCATTTAATTCATCTATTGAGACCTCATTCTTGGCCTCAAAAATGAGAAGTGCAGCTAGGGGTAAGCTTACTTTTGTTGCCATACTGTTGGGCTTTACAAGCATCATCACTGTACTTTGGCTTGGTGCCTATGCTGTTAGTAACCAGGAAATGTCTGGTGGGGAATTAACGCAATTCTTCTTGTATGCCGTGATTGTTGCAGGATCTATAGCAGCTCTTTCAGAGGTTGTTGGGGACGTACAGAGGGCAATTGGTGCGGGTGATCGACTATTAGAGTTGTTGAGCATCCAATCACAAGTACGAAACCCCAAAGAACCTTTCGTACCATCCTCATCACCCAACAGAGCTATCAGCATTGAAATCCAAGGATTGAGCTTTCACTATCAATCGATACCAACGAATGTACTTGAGGATATCTCCCTAGAGATCCAGCCTGGAGAAAAAATTGCCATTGTAGGTCCATCGGGCTCGGGTAAAACAACCCTGTTTAAATTAATACAGCGCTTTTATGATCCTCAGTCAGGAAGCATATCTTTTGATGGTGTTGATATCAAAAGATACCGATTGGATGATTTAAGAAAGCTCATTGGAGTAGTACCTCAGGACATCAGCATCTTTTCTGAAAATGCATTTGAAAATATCCGCTATGGAAAAGAAAAAGCAAGCGATGATGAGGTAATTAGAGCGTCTAAGATTGCTTTTGTAGATGAATTTATATCTAAACTACCTGATGGCTACAGCACATTCTTAGGCGATCGGGGTGTAAGACTGTCAGGTGGTCAAAAACAACGCATTGCAATAGCAAGGGCTTTACTAAAAAATCCGCCACTACTCTTATTAGATGAGGCCACTAGCTCACTAGATGCAGAATCAGAGAGGCTAGTACAGCAAGCACTTGAAGAGGCAATGAAAGGCAGAACCACCATAGTCATTGCTCATAGATTAGCGACAGTCAAAAAAGCCGACAGAATTGTCGTAATGGAAAACGGTCGTATTGTAGAAATTGGTAGCCACTCATCATTAGTCAATAATGGCGGCCTTTACTCTCATCTAGCTAAACTTCAATTTACAGATGCCTGAAAATCACACTTGGAAATTCAGGCGCTGCAGATTACATTCTAAAAATTGAGCGCTGAAAGAAATAGTGACAGGATGGTTATTGTTGAAAAAATAGCTATAAAAATAATGCCCAACCTAATATAGAGTTTTGCTGATTTATCCCTGCTTTCAATGGCCTTATTGCTCATAATTTACCCCTCTGTTTGAAGTATTTTTTGATCTAGATGGCTATATCCAGGTAGATCCTTTCAGAACCGCATTGTCTTAGCTTACAACAACTGCCGGTAGCAATGCTAATTAAAACCTCCTAGCCAAAACTACCGCGGCCTCTGATCCACCACCCACCATAGCACACCATATTTTTAAAATAACTGGCAAGGATGTCAAAGTCTTTGATTTTGCTTCATTTTTATGCTCAATCTCATCGGCTTGGCAACGTATTAATAGCTGAAGTAATTGCTCATGACCGCCAGTTTTTTGTAGGTAGTCAATCTGTTGCTGGTAGTGCAATTCCACAAATGTCTCAACCGCAGCTATCGTTGCATAAACTGCTTTTCTACCAAATAGCGCTGGTAAAGCGCCCGTTAACCAGCCCGCTACGCGCCAAGGTCCAAGTAAACGACTTTGATATTTTTTCTGCAAGACGGCCTCTATTAATCGTAAATGCTCAGCTTCAGTAGCACCATGATTTTTAGCAAAAGAGATCAGATCCTGATCCTTTAATAATGTTGCCACTGCAATGATGCCTTTATAGATGTAAACAGCGCCCGTTTCGCCTGCATGATCAGAGCGTAGCTCACGCTCCATATACGCTGAATATGTTACGTGACTACTTTTAGTAATTACCATCATCTCAAATAAGCGCGTATATAACTAGCTACTTCATCATAAAACTGCCTGATCTTTTGTATCAATTTCATTTTCATTCAGGCCCTTTACTTAACTACGGCAAGTGATCAACAAGATTTATGCTTACTCAATAGTTACGTTGTAAAAAGTATGTGTAAAACGATTTAAGCTTGCGCTGGTCTAAACATATTACATGCTTCTAATCACTAGCTGATAACAAAATATTTTTTCTCTCTGAGTTGATATTGGGTTATAGCATTAGTCAAGCCCCATGCAATTTGCATAGTAAGTGACGGTAGCGGGCCAGTCTGAAAATACACCCTTAACACCAACTTGCTGAGCTAGTATATCTAGTACCTCGTATATTTGGCCGTCGTTGTTAATGGCTGATTTGATGGACTGGTGATACCAGCCCCCACCTTTATTCATTGGCCCATCACGCTCTAAGGACCAAGTAATGATATTTAACCCCGCTATTTTCGCTTCTTTTGCATAAGCGGATGGAATAATTTCTCCATTGCTATCCGTTGTCAATAAAACCCATATAGGGGGAGCAATATAGCGTACTCCTTTTACATAGAGCTCTTGCATGGTTGGTTTCAATAACTCAGGCTGGGCGGGATTAAATCCTCTCTGCTCATATCTGCCATCTAAATATATTGCCTGTTTTCCAAACTCTGGTTCATTTTTAATCCAGTAGAGGACATCATTCAAATTAAACGACTGAGGAAATACATCATTGGGAGAAATCCCAGCCTGCTTGTAGTCATCTATCAGCGCTTGCGCATATTGCTCCTGAGTGAAGCCTAAATAGGGCATAGAGACAACGGCCTCCTTTAATTCAGGGGTAAATTTACCGCCAAATTGCTTAAATAGGTCAATAGACTCCCGATGCGTTAATAAAGTTCCACCAGCTTCAGAATACAACTCCGTCCTCCAAGACGGCGTACCTAATAAATAAGATTGAATATCCTTGGCATTTTTGTTAAACCCATCCATCTTGCCACGCAAGGTTTTAAACTCTTCTAGGCTTATATCTGTCGTACGGCACTCTGCTACAGCAGTCTCATTACCAATTGCTGGAGCAAAAGGTTTTGAACACCGCTCCTGTAATTTAGTTAGTAAAATATTAGTAGTACCGTGTAAATCATTTTGTGCATGACGGCAAACCAATTGTTTATCTTTTGTAAAAGTGACATCACATTCAAAAATACCAGCCCCCATCAATCTGGCTGCTTTATTTGATTGAACTGTATGTTCCGGAAATTCTAAAGGAGCGCCACGGTGGGCTATTGAAAATGAAGATCGATGGGGAGTATTTCCAGCACAACTTTTTAACTTACTCTTTAAGGGGCTATCCTTCATCGCATCAATTAAATAATATGGTCTCACACCATACTGAATTCCTTGTGCAAATCCCTGCATATTAATAAAAAGTAAAAGCACCAATGCTAAAGAAGGTGGTTTTATAAGAAATCTCATTTCTGTGCTCTTAACTGCTATGTATTTAATAACTCAAAGGATTCGAAGCTGTAATCACTCATTGATTACGACTGCTATATGAGATTTAATAACGTCCTCTAGCTGTTCACTTGTTAGATAACAGATGGTTGCCTCTGATTTAGCAAGTTCAAATTGCCCATCCTCTATAGCTTTAATTGGGTATATTCCAGCCTTCAGGGGCGTGAGGCCAATTAAATCATCATTTAGAACTGTTTTTGCCAAAAAACTATCAAATACTTTTAATTTCATCAATGAATCTTACAAAAGATTTATTTCACTGCAAAGTAATTTAAAACGGTATTCAAAAATAAATGGGTACTAACTTTCATTTTCTGCCAATTCAAACCTAACCATAAAAAAAGGCTAGCCAAATTTTAAAAATTGATGCCAATGTTTTATAGCTTTTGCAATAGATTGGAGAAAGTAGTGATTAAATCCCATTACGTCACCGAAGATGACGTAATGGGATTTATAAGGTAGGCACCCTTTAAATGATCAACTAGTACATGAAGCTTTTTTAGCGTCTAGCTCATGAATACTCATCTTCAAATTACCATACATAATCAATAACATCACCAAAAAAACACTGAACCCAAACCCAAGAATGATCAGAGTTAAACTGAGATTGAGCCACAATAGGATTGAATAGATTAGCAACATAAATAAGATTGCCAGGTTCTCACTAAAACCTTGCGCCGCTATAGATTGACCTGTTGACATCAATGCATAGCCCCGATGTTGTAACAAAGCATTCATTGGCACTACAAAATAGCCTGATAGCCAACCCAATAATATTAATAATAAGTATGCTGGTAAATTATTTAACGTTAATTGGATTGAAAATATTTCAATAAGTACGATTGATGGTAAGAGTTCATCGTTATAAATACCCATTAAACAAACTACCAATCCCATCAGCGCACCATAGGGCAATACTTTGGTTGAATCTTTTAGTGAAACTTTACATGCTGCATAAACAGCACCACCAGCAACGCCTATTGCTGAAACTGCTTGCAATGATGCACTTTCTGCAAGATTCATATGCAAAGCAGATTCAGCCCATTTGAGCATCACAAATTGTAAGGTTGCTCCAGCCCCCCAAAATAAGGTGGTGACACTTAGAGAAAGTTTGCCCAACCTGTCGCGCCACAACCTGACAAAGCAAGTTGTAAATTCCCTAACTAGCCCACCAAAATGAAGATTAAATTTTTGATGCCGAAATCCGACCTTAAGTAGAGGTAAATTTAAAAGTGCAGCGGCAATATACATGATTGCAACCAAGTAAATTGCTACCTCTATTGAATTTGAAATTTGGCTTCCAATAAAATCAAGATTAATCAGCTTATAAAATTGATTTAAGAAATCACTAATTAAAAATCCACCCAGAAGAGTTCCGAAGATAATTGAAGCGATAATAAGACCCTCCATCCAGCCATTGGCTGCCACTAACTTTTCTGAGGGTAATAGTTCGGTCAAAATTCCATATTTTGCAGGCGCATAAAGGGCGGCTCCAAAACCAACGATGCCATATCCTAATAATGGATGCACCCCAAGAAGTATGAGAGCACACCCACTAGCTTTAAGCAGATTTGAAATCAACATCACCTGACCTTTTGGCCTAGAGTCAGCGAATGCGCCTACAAATGGAGCAAAAATAACATAAGGCAATACAAAGGAAATCTTCAATAAAGGGGAAATCCAATCAGGCTCTTGCATCGCAACCAGAAGAGCAATCGAAACGATTAGTAGCGCATTGTCAGCCAGTGCAGATAAAAATTGAGAGAATGCAATCGTATAGAAAATACGATTCATTGTTTAATAACAAGCTCTCTTAAGTTAATTGCTGAAGGTAATTTATTTTTTAAATGGCTCTGATTTAATAAATCCTGATAACTCTCTTCTAACTTTTGGGTAACCTTAGACCAAGAAATTTCTAGAGTTGTTTCTCTTGCTTTTTCTCTAACGTGATTCAAATCCAACTCATCCTTCGCCAGAGAAATTCCCTGAGCCATAAATAAACGAGCATCATTCGGGTTGACTAAAAAGCCATTTACTCCCTGCTCAATATATTGTCGAGCAGCAGCATAGTCGTAAGCTACAACAGCTAAACCGCTAGCCATAGCTTCTAGCGTCACATTGCCAAAGGTTTCGCTCAAACTAGAAAATAAGAATATATCTCCGCTTGCATAGTATTTTGCAAGAGCATCACCAGTTTGAATGCCAGCAAAGATGCTATTCGGGCAGCTTAACTCTAATGCGCCTCTTTGAGGGCCATCGCCTACCCACACCATTTTAAGATGTGGATTGACTTCTAACATTGCTTTAAATGTATCTACAGTCACTTGTAGATTTTTTTCTGAGGCGAGTCTACCAACATACAGTACTACTTTTTGCCGGTCATCAACACCCCAACTTTGTCGTAAGTCCTGACAGCGCTTTGATGGATTAAATAATTCAGTATCAATTCCTCTTGCCAGGACTCTGAGCTTCTCGAAGCCAGAACTCAACAAGTCATTTTTTAGAGTATGAGTGGGCACCATTGTGAAGTTACAGCTATTGTGAAAGTAACGCAGATATCTCTGAATCAGACCCTTCAGCCAACTAAATCCATAGTGCGAAGAGTAAGCATCAAAATTGGTTCGAAAATCAGAACATACAGGGATACCTAATTTTTTTGCTGCCTCTAGCGCAGACCAACCCAGCGGACCTTCAGTAACAATATGAACCAGATTTGGCCTGTTAGATGCCCATTTTTTTAGAAGCATACCTTTGTGAGGTAAACCCATCTTTAATGAACTGTAGCCCGGAATTGGAACGCCTGGAACGAGAATTTCTCGAAAATGTAATTTGTTTGTAGCTTGATCACTTCGTCCTTGGAGTGGCCTAATGAGAGTAATGTCATGCCCCAACGCCTCTAAGCCCTGAATAAATCGAGCGACTGTACTGGCCACCCCATTGACCTCTGGCGGATAGGTTTCAGTAACGATAACCACGTTCAGTGAGTTTGCGATTCTATCGTTATTTCCAGGTGCAGTTGGCATCATGATTTCTGAGTATTCTCGAAGAACATAACAGTTTGATGACAATATTATTTTTTTAAATTGACTTAAAAATGTCATAAAAAAAATGTAAACATAGGATAGTAGGCTTCACACATCTGTAATATTTAAGGCTCCAATCATTTAAAAAGGATTCAAAATTGATGCATTTTCTTGAAACTTTAAAAAAGCAGCGATGGGATGATCACCGCTATTACCATCATAGCCGTATTAATCAGTCGCTTCACTTGGTTAGTGCACTAAGTTTTCTCACTGCTTACTGCCTGCTCTTCATTGACCCAATTGCAGCTTCATTATTAGCTTGGCTGGTTGCAATGACTACCCGCCAAAGCGGTCATTTTTTCTTTGAACCTAAAGGATACGACCAAGTCAACCATGCAACTCACGAATATAAAGAAGAAATTAAAGTTGGCTACAACCTTAATAGAAAAATTGTTTTATTGGCAATCTGGGCTGCAATACCGGTACTTGTTTATGCCAATCCAATTTGGTTGCAAAAATTTATTTCACTGAACACCTTTACTAATACAGAGGGATTCATTCGCCAAACTGGTTTATTGTGGCTATGGCTTGGTATAGGTGGCGTACTTTTTCGCACGATCCATCTGTTTTTTATTCATGATGTTGAGGCTGCTTTTGCGTGGGCGACCAAAATTATTACGGACCCCTTTCATGATGCGAAGATATATTCAACTTCCCCCCTGTATTTGTTACGCGGGCAACTGATTGATCCAATGGATCATGCTGTGAAAATGCATGAAGAAAGTCTTGTTTCTATTAACTCATAAAGCTAACTCCCTCAAGGATTAGCTTTTCTTCCTAAACAACATCTCTTTTAAGATTTGGCGTTTTATTGTTTTATTGCTTAGCCCATTTCCATTCCACCACCATGCATCTTGCCTCATGGATTGGGCTGCAGCAATAAAACGATCTCGGACTGCCAATATATCTGACTCGGTATAGTTGAGACTAAAAATAAATCTTCCCGTTCCAATCCAACTCAGAGCCAATCCCTGTTCTTTAAGGTAATACTGAAACATCCAGTTATAGCGACTTGGTTCTGTAAAGTAAATAGTCCAAATACTGGACATATTAGCCACCCTAACTGGTAAATCGAGTTCAATCAGTTTTTCATTAAAACTATTAGCACGTTGATTCCAAACCTCATCTAAATTGAGATACATTCTTTCAATTTCCGGAGTTTCAATTTGCTCTAAAAATACTTGCATAGCTCCCATTACATAGGGATGCGAATTAAATGTCCCTCTTGCAAAGCAAATATCTGCTGGCTTGTCATCTCTAAATCTTTTCATTAGATCACTTCTTCCGCAGACTGCTCCAATGGGTAAGCCACCACCTAAGGTCTTTCCATAGGTCACCATGTCAGCCTTGACTCCAAAGTATTCTTGTGCGCCACCTTTAGCCAAACGAAATCCTACAAACACCTCATCAAAGATTAAAACAATTCCATTGGCAGTACATACTTCTCTGAGTTCTTTAAGCCATTTAGTATATGCAGCACGGTCATAATGCGCTTTCCGAGAGCTATCTAAGAGGGAGGAATCCCCTGGCGCCCCTTTATTTGGATGCAATGCTTGCAATGGATTAACTAATACGCAGGCAATATTTTTCTTGCTTCGAAGAACCCGCAAGGTATCTTGATCGGCCTCTTTAAGAGTATAGGTTTCTCTTGGAGGAAGTGGATTACCAATTCCAGGCTGCACATCCTCCCACCAACCGTGATAGGCGCCATTGAAGCGCACAACATGGCTTCGCTTAGTATGGTAACGAGCTAAACGCACTGCCTGCATTACCGCTTCTGTGCCAGACATATGGAAGGATATTTCATCATGTCCTGAAATTACTTTTAAACGCTTTACATTGTCCGCGACGATTGGGTGATAAAACCCTAAGACAGGGCCTAGCTCAGAAACACGTTTAGACCCATCCTCAATTGATTTTTTATAAAAGTCATAGCCCAATACATTAACGCCATAGGAGCCCGTTAAGTCGTAAAAAATATTACTATCTAAATCAGTCAATGTAACCCCTGAAGATGACTGCATAAAGCTTCCTGACTTTAGATGCTCGCTTACAAACTGACTAAACTGAAAAGGTACACGGTACTTGCCAGTGAATTGCAAGTCCGAAATATACTGTTCGGCTTGATTGGTGAGGCTAATGGATTTTGTAAAGCGCTGTTTAAAAGTATCTGAGAGACGTCTAAAGCCTGCCTCTCTTAAAGAAGCGATATTTTCCGGAGCACCATCGATATGGAAAATAGAGTCTCGACCAAAGGAATAGTATGGAATTAGGCGGGCAACTCGTTTAGCTATTCGCGAGTGTCCAGCTAGAGAGGGATGCTTTGCTTTAGAAAGCTGTAATCTCTGATAAATCTTGCGCGCAACCCATATGCCAAATCCTGTACCGAATATACTTAAGGCGACTTGACTTTCCATGAATACTCCAATTAACTGTATTTGACACTTTTACTTCATTCATTTGACAAAATTATGTCAATTAAAAAAACCATACAAAGCGTGCTGTCACAAGAAGATCTCAATTTTCTATTGACGAACCGCATTCCTCGAATTGCCCTGACTCGTTTTATTGGTTGGTTTAGTCAAATTGAAAACCCTCTGGTTGCCTTTGCTTCCATCAAAGTATGGCAATTCTTTTCTGCACTGGATTTATCGGAGGCTAAAGAGAAAAGCTTTAAGAGTATGCATGCCTGCTTTACTCGCGAATTAAAGCCTGATGCAAGGACCATTAATCCCGACCCTAGATACTTAGTAAGCCCTTGCGATGCTCTGATAGGCGCCTTTGGACAAGTCAATCGTGGGCAAGTATTTCAAGCAAAAGGATTTCCTTATGCCTTAAAAGACTTAATACCAAATGAAGCGCTGGCCAAGAGTTATGAAGACTGTGACTATGTAACCCTTCGACTCACCTCAAGCATGTATCACCGCTTTCATGCTCCAGCCTCTATGAGAATAAGGAGAGTGACTTATATTTCAGGTGATACTTGGAATGTGAATCCAATTGCATTGAAGCGAGTAAAGCAACTCTTTTGCAAGAATGAGCGGGCAGTCATTGAATGCGAGCTAGACTCCGCAGACAAAGAGACTGGGCATATTCTTACTCTCGTACCTGTGGCAGCCATATTAGTTGCCAGTATTAGATTGCATTGCCTAAACTTACTTCTTCACCTTAAGTATCCAGGCCCTAATCAAATTGTGTGCGATGCAATGGTCAAAAAGGGTGAGGAGTTGGGCTGGTTTCAGCATGGCTCTACAATTATTGTCTTTGCCCCTCGCAACTATAAATTACTGAAAAACTTTAGTCTTGGCGATAGGATTTATATGGGTGAACCATTATTTGAATCTGTACATTAGTGGATATCTATCTACAAGCTAGATTTAAGACTTCGCGATTACGCTCCATTCCCTCTGCCATCATCTCAAAACTTCGTCGTACATTATTTTTCATAAAATACTCTATTACCCCAGTTGGAATGGCAGAGTCTGGCTCAATGATGCTGGCGTATTTAACCTGAACACCCCTCTCATTGCTATGTAAGCGCCAGGTTCCGGAATAAGCCTTACTGTTTCCTTTTGTCTGAATAAAATTCAAGCCTTGATTAGGTAACTCTGTAAATTCAACTACAGACCTAAATTGAAGTGTAAAAAATAAAACTTGTTCTTCGATAAGTCTCTCAACAGTAACCTTATTCCCGCTTCTTTTGCGAACTTTCGATTCAACCATGCCCGGGACTGCTTTTATATCCTCATAGTCAGTCAGGAAGGCAAAGGCCTCGCATTGACTTAGTGGGGCGACATAACTTGCCTGAATCTGAAAACCAGCCCCATTTCTCGCAACGCTTACCTCTAAATCATAAGGGTTTAGACCTGAAAGGGCCAAGCTGGGTTGGCTCATCATTACAAAAAAAGCGATGAATACTTTTTTATACATTGAGTCTATAGGATCTTTGCACTTATTTTTTGTTCATCAACATTTTCTCAAAGTTCTAACTCAAGAATCAAAGCAGATTCAGCATCAGCTAACTCTGCATACTCCATTGCTGCAATCTGATCCTCAAATGACAGTTGTGCAAAACGATCTGCCGCATCAAAGTTTTTTTCTCTGTAGTTATCTAATGCTAATAATTGATTCCATGCCGCCTTTTGATAATATTCAGCGGACATTCTTCTAAATTCAATAATCTTGTCACTTGGGTGTTGATCCAGCATTTTTAACTCCTTCAACATGTCATTGAGCCTGACTGTGATGCTCTGCTTTTCATGTGTCAGCTTTATGAATCTAATGATGAATTGTCATAATTGAAGTTGATAAATCAAGGGTAAATATGACAATTTCACCTATTAAAATTTGTCAGAAAATATTTCACTTCGCGATAGATTTGTCACATTTGTTAATCAATAATGAAGGCTACTTATGGGAGATGAAGGGTAATTCTGCTCCTTACTGGTCCCCTCAGCTTGCTCTAACAGCCCATAGGTAACCATTTCTGATTAATTTTGGGAGGGCGCCATGACTACCTTTACTACCGATGATCGCGAGCTGGTTGAAAAAGAACCTATTCCCTTTTATGGCTACTGCTATTTGACTGATCCATCTTCAAAAGATGCTAGCCCATTGTTGCATCCGGTATTAAAGAGAATTCAAATGGAATATCGAGTTGATGATAGCAGTGAGGATTTAGAAGATTAGGCTTTTGTACTTTTGACCTGATTTTTGACTTCACTCCTGATCAGTCGGCACACAAGTTTCTACTCCCACTCAATCGTTACGTTGTAAAAAGTACTTACAAAACAGTGGGTTAAACCTGCTGAATTTATTTGTGTAACTTCTGTGTAACTAGCGTGCATATGTAGCATTTAGACGATAAATGGAGACTCTATATGGATGGACATTGTACGCTGGCATTGGTTGCACGCTGTACAACCTTATAACTACTTAAAACACCGAGATTTTAAAAGGGTTACGTCTCCTAAATATCAGTGTGCAGTGTTTTGTGTAATGGATTTAATAAAACTACAACAAGTGCTAGCTCACTTGTTGGTTTTCAAAATCACAGAATTTTTGGAACAACCGTTTCGCACTTGGTTGCTCCAAACCGCTTTAGGAGTGATTAAGCATTACTTTAAGTAACGCTTATCAAAGCACTGGAGCGGGTTGCCAAAAAAACATGGAAGCTAAGAGATTGCAAAGTATTCTTATAGTAAGTTATTACCCTATCAGCATTTTGAAATTTAGAACCCCTAACTCTATCTTCATCTTTATGGACCAGTAGATTGGAAAGTCTTAGATGATTATTATTTGGTGTTTCCCAATCCTTGTCCTAGACTGATACGCTTTATTCCAATACGGGTATTAGCCCTAAAGAAGTATCACAGTTAACACATTGGCTTAATCACCAATAATCTGCGTGTGCTATTCAGCCTGAATACCTGCAGTTTTGACGATTTGATTCCAGTGCATACTTTGAGTCACCACAAACTTGGCATATTCTCCTGGACTCATATCAGCGCTGATCGTTGCTCCCTGCTCCTGTAAGCGACTTTGTAATTGGGCATTCTTGAGAGTTTGCCTACTCACGCTAGCCAATTTATTCAGAATTTGCGGATCCAAGCCAGCAGGTGAATGCAATCCTACCCAACCAATAGCAGTTGCTTTGGGGTAACCTGCCTCAACGACTGTGGGTACGTTTGGTAGCGCTGGGGAACGCTTATCACTCATGATCGCTAAGGCATCTAGTTTTTTTCCTTGGATTTGCGAGAGCGCTGCTGGTAATGAAGGTGTAGCTATTTGCGCCTCATTAGAGACCACAGCAAAAATGGCTGGACCAGCCCCTTTATAGGGCACATGTAACCAATCTAAGCCTGTTGCTAATTTAAGAGATTCACCTGCCAAGTGCAATGGTGATCCTTGGCCACCCGAACTAAATACCAATTTTTCATTCTGCTGTTTACCCAGCCTTGTGAGCTCACCTAAGTTGCTGACCTTAATTGCAGGATTGGTCACCACGATATGGGGCACTGTGACAAAAAGACTTACTGCACTCAGATCTGTTTGCGGATTAAAGGGTAATGCTTTGTACAGACTTTGAACCGTTGCTAAACTGGCGTCACTTACAAGCAAGGTGTAACCATCAGCTGCTGACTTGGCTACATAGTTCATTGCTATTTGTCCACCAGCCCCAGGTTTATTTTCAATGACAATAGGCTGCCCTAATATCTCACTCATATTTTGAGCAATATTTCGGGCAATCACGTCGGTAGTCCCCCCTGGAGGATAAGGAACGATCCACTTAATCGGTCTATCGGGATAAGTAGCTGCGATAGCAAGTGTGGGCAACAGACAAACCAAGCTTAGTACAACAGATTGAAGCCTTGCAAAAAATAGTCTTTTTGAATTTGCTTTCATGAATGCGTCACCCTCTACCCTTTATTTAGACAACTCATACATCAATTGATAAATCGCATATTGCTCTACCACCCAGCCAGCTATGCTTAGAGTCTCTTGCAAATGCACTTTTTGATAAAAGATATCTAGATCACTTTGATCAGTCGCTTCGATGAGCAGAGCACACTCCACCAAAGCATCTTGTACACCCGTGACACGGTACTGATCCATCTTGGCTCTGACTTCAGGTGCCGCTAGCAGAACATGGCAGCCAACAATCCCCTGCAAAAGAGAAGCCTGCTCAGCAATCTGACTTAAGCGTGCAAGACCATGATCGATATCAGTATTGACCTTGTGCTGCAAGCGAAAACTAGCCATGAACACACCCACACCAGCGCCAACACTAGCCCTAACAGTGAAGGTATTGCGCGCGACATTCGAAAAACCCGCGCGAATTCTTTTAGATTGTTCGCTGATGCTTTTGACTAGACTTAAATAGCCTTCACTAGCCAAGTCATCAGGAGTCTTGGCTTCAAAAAGTGTGAGGTATTGAGGTCTCCCCTGCACAGCGCGATATCGGCGTGAGCGCAGATACCCACCAACATAAATCCGATCTGGTAAATGTTCTGCGAGGTACCAGTAATCGGTTTCGACTTGTAACTCCGGAACTACATCGATCCACAGCGCCAGCACTCCTGTTCCTAGAAAGCCACTCATACCCTATACCTATGCTCTGTTATGTGCTTGTTTGTATTGATGATTGAGATTACTCAATGGTCATACCAGAACGCTTAATTAGGATAGACCACTTTTCATATTCAGTTTTGATGCGAGTGCTAAAGTCAGCAGCAGAAGAAGTGCTTGGCTCTACCCCAACCGCCAGCATTTTTTCTTTGAAGGCAGGCTCGTCTACTACATGAATAATGGCATCATGTAATTGCTTGGCAATTTTAGGGGGAAGCTTAGCTGGGGCTAATACGCCATTCCAAGTAGTGACCGTTACTCCAGCAATACCTAACTCTTTAATAGTAGGAACATCTGGCAATACTCCAGAGCGCACATTACCGGTTACTGCTAATGCACGTAATTTTCCCGCTTTAATTTGGGCCATGGCTGATGGTAAGGTCGCAAATAAAGCATCAACTTGACCACCTAATAGATCAGCTAAAGCTGGGCCACCACCACGGTAAGGTACATTGACAATATCTAGCTTAGCTTGGTTAGCAAACAGAACTGCAGTCAGGTGGTTAGTACTTCCTGTACCAGAGGATGCAAATGTAATTCTTCCTGGTTTTGATCGAATTAGTTCAACAAATTCAATAAAATTTTTACTAGTTACACTCGGCCCTACCACCAAAACATTGGGGAAATCTCCCACAGGAGTAATTGGCGTAAACGCTGTATTAGGGTCATATGGCAAAGTCTTGAATAAGGTGGGACTCATGGTGATTTCATTTGCAGTGCCCAGCAATAAGGTGTAGCCATCTGCTGGTGCATTAGCTACGAAGCTTGCACCGATGGTGCCAGTTGCCCCTCCCTTGTTGTCAACAACTACTGACTGACCAAGATAATTTGACAGACTTTCTGCGAGTGGCCTGGCAATAATATCCGCAACCCCACCAGGAGGAAAAGGCACAACTAACTTAATGGGCTTAGTTGGATATGCTGAAAGATTTTGTGCCCAAGTCTGTTGAGCCAATAGAACTAGCACTACAAAAAATAATCTAAACATCAGAGTGCCCCTTTGAATTTAATGACATCAAAAATTTTGTATCGCCACAAGGTATGTATTAAGTTGATTCAGGTTAGGACAAGAATCAATACTCTTAAGCTGTTGATACAGATCTTGCGCCCTATCGCCCCCCAATACCGGATCAACATAAGTATGAAATTTTTCTAATATTTGCTGTTCCGAGAGTGGATTGCGAGGGTGTCCTGGTGGATAAGTGATGGTTTTAGTAAAGACTACACCGTCTTGCATAGCAATATCGACACCTCCACCTGCCGCAGGCCAACCCCTACTTAAACTTTCATCCTCGCGCAATTGCACTTTACTCAGCAAGCTCTTGATGATGGGTAGACTCAATTTCTCATTTACAAACTGCAGATCATGACAAGTACCGTCAAGCAGCGCTACAACCACACAGTAATACAAACTATGCTGTGCAGCCTCTAAAGATTGAGGGTAACGACGATCCTCCCCGGCAGCAGGAGTTCCCAATACAAATGTTGGTAGGCGTATGGTAATTTTTTCAATATGGCTCAAATTAATCTGCTCTGTTTGGTGCAAAGCGATGGCGCAGGATATTGCTGACATGGTAGTAGCCACCGCAGGATAAGGTTTCAGATTACTATCAACAATGAAGTAGCGCTCTAGCGGGGCTAGCAATTGCTCGATTTGACACTGCCCTGCTACTGTGCCAATCCAGCCCGCCGATCCCTCTAGTAGATTCAATGGTCCTGTAATACCCACTTTAGCCATGAGCGCAGCTTCTACACCAGCTTTTGCTACCCAAGCCTCTGCCGTTGCCTTCATATTGGCAACACCGCCATTTTGCAATTGAGCGAGAGTATTTTGATGGCTTCCTGCAATAGCCATCGCATGTGCCATTTGCTTTGAACTCATCCTAGATAGTTTGGCTGCCAAGGCAGCACTTGAAAACGCTGCATTGGTTGAGTGATGCCAGCCACGTTTCCATAGAGATGGATCACCAGCACAATCACAAAGGCGTATTTGGATTTCATATGCCATTACCATTGCCGCAATAAGATCTTGACCGCTTGCCTGCTCACGCTGACCCACCGCTAATCCAACAGCAAAATTTCCACTCGGATGTCCAGGATCCTTACCAAAGTAGTAATCATTGCAATCTAGGTAGCGCATCAAACTACCATTAAAGAGAGTTGCATTTGGCGCAGAGGTCAACTCACCCATACCTATTAATGTAGCTTGCGGATTACCGCCAACAGAATGAACAACCTCTAGCAGACCATCTTTAATATGACTATAAAATGCTCCATAGGCACAGCCCACTGTATCAATCAGCAATTCTTTTGTTCTCGTAACCACCTCTTGAGGAAGATGCTCGTACTTAATAGCGCAAGCTAGTTGCGCGAATTTTTCTAAGGCGGTATTTGATGGCATTCGCTAAAAAGCAAAACGACTTGATCCGCCATCGACTGGAATTACCGTTCCAGTAACGTAACTAGAAAGTGGCGAACTAAAAAATAAGGCAACTGCCGCAATTTCTTCAGTAGTACCAAAACGGCCTACAGGAATTTCTTGGCGCGAATACTCCAGCTCACTCTCTAATGTTGGGTAACGCTTTTGAATTTGTTCAGTGCGGATCCGTCCAGGCTGCAAGCAATTGACTGTCACACCGTTAGGTGCCACTTCACGAGATAGTGCTTTTGCCCAAACATGCACCGCCGCTTTGGCGGTAAAGGCAGCGTTGAGCATGCGCGGTTCCGATGTTCCTGTAAAAGTCACTATTCGACCCCAGTGTTGTTTTTGCATACTTGGCACAATCGCATGCGTCAATTCCCGGATTCGGAAAAAATTTAAAGTCATCCCTTCTAACCATTGCTCTTTGCTAGCATCAAAGGGAACTGGGCGACTACCTCCTGCAGCATTGATCAAGATATCAACATGGCCCAGGGTTGCTAGGGCTACTGCTGCAATCCGCTCAGATTCTCCATCGACTGAAAAGTCGACTGCAATCGGAATAATTTTTCCGCCATGTGAACCATCCACCTCTTTGGCAAGTTGCTCCACTAACTCTACGCGTCTTGCCACAGCCACTACATGAGCCCCTTCATTTGCTAAGAGTTTAGCTACCGTTCTGCCAATGCCTTGGCTAGTACCAGTTACTAAAGCAGTTTTACCCTTTAATCCCCAATCCATATGGTCTCCTCTATATAGAAATGATTTGGTGTATTGTTAATTGCTTTTTTATTGCTGGCATTTTTTTATCTGAAACTTAATCCGCATCTCATCATGATTGGCAGCACATTCAATCTATTGAGATTAATACAAAAGAATAATTAGGTAAACATTTCTCAGGAATATTGATTCATTCTATGATTTAAAGTGATCGAGATAATTAAGTAGTCCAGTACTTGCGGATCTTTCATCTCCGGTAAATCCACAATAACATCATACAAAGCCATTGCCTTGCCACCAAGCTTAGGGGTTGCTAATTCCATAAACTGAAGCCTTCCGCTACTGCGCGCGCCACTAAATCATTGACGCCACCTAGGCTAAAGCTAAAAATGAAACGAATGGGGTGATTTGGCCACGGTCCGAAACTATTGCTGAAGTACCAATCAAAGTCAAGATGACAGGGCAGGATTTTAGATAGTCTCATGATTAGCCTGATTGATTTTTTTAGTTGCTTCTGCTTTCTTTATGAGAACTTCTTCTCCAGCGCATCAAAGTCTTCTTTTTTCACTACGCCCTGACGCTCTGCAAAGGTAGCAACTAAGGCTGGGTCTTCTTTAAGTTCACCAGTTTTCTTCAGATGATCAAGAGCATTAGTCATGCCTCTTACTGCTCCTTGTAGTGCAGCATTCGCGTAGAGCACGATTCCAAAGCCCATTTCTGATAAATCTTTTAATGGCAATGATGGTGTTTTGCCACCAATCACGATGTTAATCAGCTGAGGGCAATACGTTTGCGCTGCAATGATCCTCATCTCTTCTACGCTCTCCAGGGCTTCGATAAAAGTCATGTCAGCGCCTGCTCGTGCATAGCTTTGTGCTCGATCGAGAGCATCCTCTAATCCATTGATAGTACGCGCATCGGTTCTAGCAATAATCAGAAAGTCATCATGGGTACGTGCATCGACTGCAGCCTTAATCTTGCCGCACATCTCTTCTTTACTAATGATGGTCTTACCAACAAAGTGGCCGCAACGCTTAGGCATTGCTTGATCTTCTATTTGGACAGCATTAGCACCTGAGCGCTCGAGTACTTTAATCGTGTGATGCACGTTGACTGCATTACCAAAGCCGACATCAATGTCAACAATTAAAGGAAGTTGGATAACATCACGAATAGCGGCAGTGTGCGCTGCAACATCATTGAGGCTAATGAAGCCTAAATCCGGAATGCCGTAAAACTGATTAGTAAGCCCTGCACCACTTAAATAGACTGCCTCAAAGCCAGCATCTTCAATCACTCTCGCAGCTAGGGCGTTGCCTGCTCCAGGAACCAGCAGCCCCCGTCTCTCATTAATGAGCTTGCGCAATCTCGTGCCTAAGTGGATGGGCATGGTAGTCTCCTTTTTACGGAATTATAAAGATGAACCGAGAAACAGATGCAAGAAAAACAGGTCTTTACTGGAATCGATTGTCATGCTCATATCATGGCCGTAGATCTTCCTTTGGCCCCTGAGATTCACTCTCGCCCAGCTAGAGATGTGACCGCCCAAGAATACCTTGCGGTACTGGGTGCACATGGCATCTCTCATGGAGTCTTAACAGCACCGAGTTTCTATGGCTCTAACAATACCCTCTTATTAGATGCACTGCGCACTTATCCGAATCAATTACGCGGCACTATCATTACCGATACGAATTTGGAACGTCCCCTATTAGAGCGGAAACTCTTGGCAATGCGTGAGCAAGGTGTTGTGGGTATTCGGCTTAATTGGATTAAGAAGAAAACCATCCCTGATATTGACAGCTCGCAATATCGAATCCTACTGGGCTTGGCAAAAGATTTCGATCTTCATATTGAATTATTTCTAGAAGACCATTTACAAGAGCAAGTAATCCCCAGCATTTTAGCAAGCGGTGCAACTCTGGTCTTAGATCACTTTGGCAATCCAGATCCAAAACTGGGAATCAATAGTGCGTCCTTTCAGGATACCTTGCGCGGTCTTGCGGATGGCAAGATCTGGGTCAAGCTTTCGGCCCCTTATCGCTTAGGGTATTTGGATGGTATTGAGATACAGCCCTATATAGATGCTTTAGTGGCTGCCAACTATCAACAGTTAGTCTGGGCTAGTGACTGGCCTTGGCTGAGCCATGAAAGCCAATTTAAATATGCCGACTGTATTGACTGGATTAAATCGAGCATTGCCGATCCTGCAATATGGGAAGACATCTTAATTCATAACCCAAAAACATTATTTCATTTCTAAAATAAGGTTCTGCTATGCACTATTCACTTATTCAAAAAATCACAAAGAGCCTATTTAGTCTTGGCATAATCTGTTTATTACAAAATCCTTTATCCGCCCAAACAGTGACGAAGCTCATTGTTCCAACCGCTCCTGGCGGTGGCACGGATGGCCTTTTTCGGGTTGTTTCAAAAGATGCTCAGCGTTTTATTGGTGGCCCTATTAGCATTCAGAACGTTCCGGGTGCAGGCGGTACCATTGGTCTTGCCCAAGTCGTGAACTCTGCTCCTGATGGCTATACGCTTGCTGGTGTTTGGCCCTCACCAGTTACCGTTGTTCCGCAAACTACTAAGGTGCCTTACACCCCTAGTGATTACATTCCAGTGATACAACTCTCTACCGCACCCTATGTCTTTTGCGTTCATCCAGACTTTCCAGCTAACGATGGCAAGTCTTTCATGGAAGAGTTACGCAAGAATCCCAAAAAATATACCTATGGTACCGATGGTCTTGGTGGCCCGGCACAGTTAGCAACTGAGCGCATCTTCAGACCCCAGAATATTCAGGCGGTTGATGTTCCCTACAAAGGCGCTGGTGAAACCATTATTGGCTTTTTATCTAATCAAATTGATATTTATGTTGGTTCTATTCCACCAGTCCAACAACATGCCAATATTGGTAAGGCGAAATGTCTCTTAGTTTCCTCTACCATTAGAAATGCACAGTTCCCGAATGCAAGCTCCTTAAAGGATATTGGTCTTGCCAAAGAAGAAACCTTGCTGTGGAGAATAGTTCTCGCACCGAAAGGCACCAAGCCTGAACGTATTAACCATATTGCTAAAGCCTATACCCAAGCTATGAGAGAGCCAGATACCATGCGCTACTTAGATGAAGTGGGTGAATCCTCTGCGGTACTGACTGGCAAAGAGCTGCAAGATAAGCTTGATCAAGAGTACGCTGCCTTTAGTCAAATTGCGAAGAGCTTAAACTTACGTTAGAGTAAAGCTTGGCACTTTAACGAGTAAGCTCTTGAAGCTCCTGACATTGAGGATATTAAATTCTCGGCAAGGACTTAGTCATTGATCATAGATTGAACAGCACCATCCTTCTTCTTGGCTATGTTTGAGCGCCATACTGAAGACTTTTTTCAGCGCTCTTCATGCAGGCACGGTGGAATATCAGTTTAGTCGTGAGTTATACAGGAACGATGCTGGTAACATTTCCTTTAATTTCGCCGTGGTAGAGGCTCACCCGGAAATGCCGATAGCACATGCCAGATTCAAAACATGGATTGGATACTCGCTTAACTCCTCTTTCGGTTTTCATAAACCCTTCAGACCAAAATATCATAGTGTGACTTTTAAGGTGTGTAGAGTTGCCTACACACTCTCCTAATCTCACAAGCGTTACTTAAAGTAACGCTTACTTGACCAAACCTCACCATTTATGTTCCTAGCTTACTTTTTTGATGGGCATATTAGCTTGGGTTGTCTACGAAATTGAATAGTTACTTTTTTGTGTAAGTATTTGTGTAACTTTAATTTCCTTTAAAATCAATTACTTAAGTCCGAGTTTCTACTCCCACTCAATAGTTACGTTGTTAAAACCACATACAAAACAGTAGGTTACGCCTGCTGAATTTGTTTGTGTAACTTCTGTGTAACTAGAGCGAATATGTAGCATTTAGACGATAAATAGGTACTCTATATAGATGCACATTGTACGCTGGCATTGATTGCACGCTGTACAACCTTATAGCCACTTAAACCACTAGGATTTCAAGAGCTTACGCCTCACTATCGGTGCGCATGCTTTTGAGTAACCAGATTAACAAGATCACAAAAGGTAATGCTCCACTCTGTGGTTTTCAAAAAAAGATTTTTGGAGCAAACATCTAATATCTCATTGGTCCAAAGTACTATTTTGAAAAAAGTGTTGCTTAAAGTAACGCTAGTAAATCTGATAATCTGAATAGGCCATCATGGCTTATATTGGTTTGGAAAGGTAGGGAAGTACACCCCACACTTCTATCTAGTACTGAAACACACCCCGACCGGTTTTTCTACCAAGATATCCTGCAGCCACTAGCTCCCGTAGAAATGGTGCAGGGCGATATTTAGAGTCATTAAAGCTACTAAAGTAGGTCTCCATGATCGCTAAGCACGTATCTAATCCAATCATATCGGCCAGCGCTAAGGGGCCAATCGGTTGATTGCATCCCAACTTCATGCCTTCATCGATATCTTCAGGAGAGGCAATACCCTCACCTAATACAAAGAAGGCTTCATTAATCATTGGCAATAAAATACGATTCACAACAAAGCCCGGCGCATTCTTTACAGCAATGGGATGTTTATCAATTTCACGTGCAAATGTAATCACGCTATCTCGTGTCGTCGTACTTGTTTGCAAACCACAGATCACTTCGACCAAACTCATCAGTGGTACTGGGTTAAAAAAATGCATCCCGATAAAACGTTCGGGATTGGAGTTCAAGCTTGCCAATTTAGTAATCGATAATGATGATGTGTTGGTAGCAATAATGGTCTCTTTTGAAACTAGGCTATCTACCTCATGCAAGATCTTTTCTTTCAAAGATTGATTTTCAGTGGCTGCCTCGATCACTAAATCTAAGTTCACTAATTTTTGATAGTCAGTACTCACTGCGATTCGCTTTAGTGCCTGCGCCAGATGATCTTGAGAGTA
>Ga0209188_1000931_pt1 | contig 25515 bp, 39 predicted proteins | sample C_130625_EF_Meta_FD_187307 | JGI IMG/M metagenome (GOLD analysis project Ga0209188, IMG submission 187307) | Freshwater microbial communities from Lake Croche, Canada to study carbon cycling - C_130625_EF_MetaG (SPAdes) (version 2) | ecosystem: Environmental > Aquatic > Freshwater > Lake... | reverse complement strand
GCATTGCGACATCGTTATAAAATGGATTGGCCAATTGGAGCTGAAACTAAAGAATATCTAATTGGTAGCCATCATTATAATGGACAAGTATATTATACATTTAATGCTCATGAAAATTCTAATAATCTTTCAAGATTATTAGGTGACCAACCAAATCAATTCTTTCATCACATTGATGATTTTATTATTAATCATGTACTGTTGTCCGATTATAATTTATATTATAAAATAATGCACACTATATCAACTATGGCATTCTTAGCAGGACAAAAAAATGTGCCTATAGTATTCTTTAGTTGGTGTGTTGATCTTCAAAAAATAATCAAAAATATTGGGTATTCTGATATTTTTAAAGATTTAAATATAATACCCAGTTATATTGAAGAGTTTGTAATACAACACAATTTAAAACCATTACCGGCCGGTGCTTTTGGTGGCGGCCATCATGGCTCAGATAATCAAAAAATAATTTGCGATCAATTTATTTTACCCTATCTTAAAGAACATAATTTTATTTAGGGTATATATACCATTGCTGTAACTCTGGATGTAGTGGTGCAGGCCACTCGCCGTTTTGACATTTTTCAATGATGCCTTCAGGTGCTCCTGCCTTTTCTAGTTCTTCGAGACTACTCAATCTTGGACCTGCTGTACGCGGCTGTTGCGCACATGCCTGCGGCCATTCACTCCACCACGAATCTGGATTAGTTTCCACTTCGGGATAGTTTACATCTCTAGTAGGCACACGCTTGTAGATTGTCTTACCTTGGTCAGGTGTGAGGAATAACGGATCTTTGCCTCCTCCCCAGATTATACGCATATCTTCACCTTCCATTACAATTTGCATACGTTGTAGATGATCAAGATATCTTCCGTCAGGACCGAGGCCGTTGGGACAATGATCCGGGCGATTATATATTGGATGAGTTATAACTCGGTTAGGGTCCGGTTGAAAATAACCAACTAGTTCTCCGTAATGTTTGCTAATCCAATGCCGCTCTTGTGAAAGCCATTCGTTAACTGACAACGTAGATGTTACACCTTTATGTATTTTGGTAAACGGTAAAGTTCCGCCTTCATACGCAATATACTTTAAGTCGTCGCTGATCTCACAATATAATTCATTGTTAGGGATATCAAATGTCCAATTTAAAACAAGATGCGGCTTATCCATTAACTTATATTCCTTAAAAAGATATTTATAGATAATTTTATTGCCTTAAAAAATAATTCATAAATATTCCATGAAACAACTATCAGTAGAAATAGAATCAAATCCATATTTTTGGAGCCCTCCTGGGCCTAGTATACTAACAGGTGCATTAAAAAGATTTGAAAATAATTTTTCAAATGTATTATTCATACATGTATTATTATCCTACCCAATGCTGTCGTTTCGCGGTGTGGATCTATTGGCATATTTAGGTAACGATATACTAAAACGTTTGCAGACTGAACCAGTCATTCTTATATTTGATGCAACATTTGAGGGGCTTAGTCCAATTGAAAGACCCATAGCAGAACCTCTTTATCAAAGTTGTATAAAACATAATATAAATCCAAAGAAGATTTTTTATTTTACCGGTAATTTTGTAGATAATTCTGCAGATATTAATATTGTGCCAATTTTTATTTTAGACAATGAAAACGATTGGAAAACTCATTATGTACGAACCATTGAACAATCAAAACAATTATGTAATGAAAATTATCAAAATATTATTCTTAGTTTATCTAGGCGTAATAGAAGTCACAGACTGTTTGCTCATTTAGTATTATTCAATTCAACATTGCGTGAACGTAGTATCATAAGTCAAGATAGGATTGAGAATCATAATTTTAATATGCAAGAACTGAAAGTTGCAAATTTATCAATTGAAGATGTAGAAAAGTTCAAACAAAGTCTTCCATTAATTGCAGACGAAGATAAATTCCATATTAATGAACCTTTCAATTCGTTAACTTTATTACATGCTAAGACTATCTTTAGTATTGTAAATGAAACACTTGCAGATAATGTACATAACACTACATTATTCTTTTCAGAAAAGATTCTAAAACCCATTGTTAATTTTCAACCAATGGTAATATATGGCCATCAAGGAATTAATAAAAAACTTAGTCTCCTAGGATTTAAAACTTATGAGCAATATTTTAATTTAGACTTTGATGACGAGCCTAATGATTTGATTAGATATATGAAGCTAATAGATAGTATAAAACAAACAGTTGACACTTTGCTATCTTATTCGCGCAAAGATCAAATTGCTTGGAGATATCAGTACGAAGAAGTTTTACAATATAACTTTAATGTATTTTTAGAAAGAAAAAATACAAACGAACAATTATCTAAATTTGAATTAATGTTAACAGATATTTGCTAATTCAGGAAACGTTTTTTTAAAATCCTTATTCCTAAGTTTATCAAAATGTGCAGTCCTATTTAAAAATCTATCTTTTATTTCAGGTCTATACACTGAGTACTCAATATGCGTTATAACTTCTTTAATTCTTTGATTTACAAAGTTATTAAACGAGACATCTGATAATTTTTTAATTATCTTGTTCTTCATCTCGTTGTTAAGGATGCTTACACTATAATAGTTTGGATCAATTATATTATAAAAACTTGGTCTAGATTTATTAAAATCAAATAAATTATTAGAATACATATAATCAAGAAATTCTGGCAAGGTATATATGTTTAAAGCAGATATTACAATTCCAATATCTAAATCAACATTAGGTGCTTGAGAATGAATTAGCCGTATATTTTCTTCTATGTCTGTCCATACAGTACCTTCTCTTATATATTCGGCACGATCTCCCCAACTATCAATACTTGCATATACCTTAACATTTTTAAAATGTCTCCATAGTTCTATTACTGATTTGTCTTTGTAGTATAAATTACTTAGATTGCTGTTATATTGAATTTTTACAGTATTATTACCTATACTAATTAAATGCTCTAGCATAGAATAATGTTTGTCCATTAACAGAGGCTCGCCACCAGCAAAATAAATTTCTTTAACTGTAGAAATATAGGGCAATAATTGATCATATAGATCGTCATTATTTTCACCACCAGCAAAGATAAAAACTTTTTTGTTATGTCCTTTGCTTATGTCCTCAGACGCCCAACTAGATGAATATGTTCCATTACATGTTCGACACTTGAAATTGCAAATATTGCTCCAACGAATATCTAAATATTTAAGATCCATTGCGTTTAAAGATCCATCTGGATTAGTAGTATCTGCAATTTTAATAAATTCTTGAAACCTGTCATTCATACCTTGTCTTGCGGTCGGAACACCATTATCTTCTGCATGATTACACGCTGAACATTCGTTGCATCGTTCTCCCTTTAACATCTTAAGTCTTAGGTTCTTAAATCGATCATTATTCCAAATTTCAGTAATTTTATTATTTTGTACATTGGCTAAAGGATGCGCATAATTTCCAATTGCACACGGGAATACTTCACCAACGGGACTAATGTTTAGATGAATCCACGGCAGTACACAAAATGTTTTAGACTTCATGTTTACATCTTTTATAAAAATTTACTAGAGCAGGAAACGTTTCTTCAAAATCTGTGCCTCGTCTTCGATCATGTTCAGTGAACCATGTATAGAAATCTTTACGACCTTCTACTAATTTTTCATCTGAATAAGTTGTAGTGCCCATATAATCGACGACTCTGCGGAATTTTTCATATTCGAGTTCACTAAATTTAGTTCGATCTTGATCGTCAACGTTGTTCTTAATAAATTGTAAATGACTTTGCATATAAATCATAAATTCTTCTTTAGGTAATATATTCATATCATACTGTAAAGGTTCTTTTAAGTATGGTGTATCAAATCGTACACGTTGCCATTTATTCTGATCTGTACCATTATATTGTATACGCCACTCTAGTAATTTTTCAAGTAAGTTTTGAAAATTTGTTACAGTTAATATATTAAATGTTACCATGAATGTAATCGGTAATGATGTTTTAGTCAAGTAGGTGTCAAAATTCTTTTCCCATACATCTAAATTTAATCCAGTACGAATATACTCTGCCGGCTTACCCCAAGTATCCATGCTAGTAAAGATTTTAAAATCTTTAATTTTTCCTTGAGTAACAAGATTGTTCACTTTTTCAGCAAGCCGTTCAATTAAAATAGGTTTAACACCAAAATTGCTATTGATGTTTAATTCTAAATTAGGTAATGGATTCTTTTCTAGATCGTCTAGCAATCGCCATGTTGATTGTTGTAGTAACGGTTCACCACCAGTAATTCGTAAAATAGTTAAGGTCTTACGAACTTCGGGCCACCAAGCCCACCAAGCTTCAACATATGGGTTAGTTTCTTCTTCATATATTTCTAAATTGTCAACACTAAAGCCATGATTCTTAACTTTATACCGACCGTGTGTTTTAATTTCTTTATAATAGGCACTAGACGCTTTGGGATGACAATAGCCACACTTAAAATTGCACTCGTTACCAAAGCTAATTTCTATGTACTGTGGATTAACATTAGCCAACGGCGCTGCCTTAATGGCTGCAAATCTTTCTGGTGTATAGATACTTGCATTACGTTCTTTACGATCACTAATATAATCATCACCTAACGCTTCGATATTCCAACAGTAATTACATCCACTAGGCTTTTCGCCTTGTAACATACTAAAACGTTCATCACGCTTTTGGTTAGTATTGTGTAATGCTGTGGGATTAACTGCTAGTTCAAGTAATGGAATTTTATGTGGTGCAGGATGATAGCAACTATGAGTTTCTCCTGTTTGCAAATAAATGGTTGTATGGTGCCATTTGGCTAGACAAAATGTTGGACTAACAGTATCGGTTATCTTTTTTATTTCAAATATTTTTTGTTTTTGATTCATACATTAATTATAACCACCTTAACAAAAACCAATCTAAGTTTGATTTTTTACGTAGCTCAAATCTATTATAGGCAGTACGTGCATGATACCCAAAGGTATCGATGCACCATTGATTGATTTCAACTAGAGCGGTTTCCGGAGGAGTAAATGATAATAGTTGTTCCCCATAATCGCCATCTGTATTACCATCTGCTAGCCATATTTCTACTATCCAAGTACGCGGATTTTTCCGCCAATACTTTATGTTTATGTCCACAAACTTTCACGAATCTTAATAAGACGAATCATCATTTGTTCTTCTTCCTTGGCATAGGCCTCTTCTATTTTACGCAATGCCGTATGAGACTCGTCGCTCATCTTACGAAGTTCAGGACTTTTGTCAGCGTTTAGACTTCCCCAAAGACTACCACCGTTGGCCGCACGACTTGCTTCGCAGTAAGCAGTCCAGCCACTTGCATCATAGGGGTCCGGACGATTCCGATAGGTCTCAGTCCACCATGTGTAAAGCTCGATAATTTCTTTAGCGGCTTTGGCTTGATAGGTTGGTTCGGCTAGATGCTTTTCGCCTTCTTCCAAAAACTCTTCATTAGTCAAGTTACTGGCCCAACGTAGGTATTCTAGTCCGGCTTCTGGACAGCGCCAAGTGCGCCAACGGAACCAACCCTTGCGCCACCAAGGTACAGCAAACTTGGTCTTAGCTTCATCACTCCAACAGCAATGATGCCACGCTTGTTCTACCTCAACAAAATCCACAAGCTCGTTAAAAAGACAAGGTAAAAAGCGATTGCCGACGTCACACCAATTGCCCGGCTTGATGTCTCGAGCATGTGCGGTAAGAGAGTGACTACGAGAAATCCAACGGTTATTAATATAATAGCGTACTTCATCTAATTGATCCGGAATGTAATAAACAAATTTTTGAATGTAGTCTAGGCCTTCTTCAGCTAACCACCAACGAACGGGATAATCAGCTTTGGCTCGTTTTTCCCATTCTTGCCATTCCTCGCTAGTACCAGCTTTGAGCTTAGTGGTACCGCGAATCCAGTCTGCAAATTTACTGCATGTCCAATAATGACTTCTCATATTATTCCTTTAAACAAATGGTTTTAAATCAGGTGGAACCCAACCTACGGGTTTTAGTACCTTGCCATCTTCACGCTTGCGAACCTTGCCAGTTTCTCGATCGATCTTGGCAAAGTTGGTTGCCATCACTTCTTTCCATGCACCCTCGGCATCGCTACCTGTACTATGAATGGCACCGATAGTGACCACTAGAATATCTATAAGTGCATCTAACGTTTCTAACTGATCATTGTTGTTGACAGCTTCCCAAAGCTCTTTGTATTCTTCTTCAATGAGTCCGAGATACATTGCAAACTGGTCTCTATTAAACTCACCATCTGCGGTTTGATCGCAAGCCCGCATAAACTTCTCTTGATCACGGAACGGATTAGTCATTATATTTTTTCTCCAACTTCAAAACCTCTAAAACTTTTAAATCGAGGAAAGCGCAAACTATAGGTGCCGTCTTGATTTTGTGTAATAGCATCTGCACGTACTTCAACTAATTGACCAGGTAATCGATCGCGAGCATCCCAATAGGAAATCCTATCGTTATCACTAAAACCAGAACCACAATTAACTTGAATAAGTCTTCCATCGTCTTCTCCTCGGCATACCAAGGCTCCCAGTTTTCCGATGTTTTTTCCTGTTCCTTCTTCGACATGTGCTACCTCCAGTGTTACCTCAATAAATGGTTTTAACTTTAACCAAGCCACACTACGCTTGCACTCATATCCTGCATTGGGGTCTTTGAGCATGATGCCTTCATACCCGCCAGCGATTGCCTGTGCATTGATTTCTTTATAACGCTGTTGACCTGCATCAGTGTCCAAGTCAACGAGCTCTTGCCCTACTACTGCAACATTGGGCATAAGATGTTGACGTTTAGTGACCCAATTAGTTACCATCTCTGTGCGTTGGCTTTGATTGCGAGACCAACTGCCTTTTTCAAACTCGCTCAGCGGCAATATATCAAACAGGTTAAGCACCGCATCGTTGGCTTTGACGTCGCTTTTACGATGCACCTGTTTCATCAAGTCTTGGAAACTACTGCTCATGATCTCGCCATCCAACACCATTGCTTCCTCACCGTCAGTAAATGCGGCTGCAACTTGCTCGGCTATGTGAGGAAAGTTAACAAGCTCTTTGCCATTACGACTAAACATATCAACCCTGCCGTCAGGATGTACAATAGTGATAACCCTAACGCCGTCCAACTTAACTTCGATAAGTTTCTGCCCTGTAACTTTTGATTCGTGATTTGCGCTATCGTGAGCCAACTGACAACCGAAAACAGGAATAGCATATCCAGCATATTTCTTCTCCACTACTTTGTTAATTGTTTTTTCACTAACACCACAGCGTAAATCTTTGATCAGTATACGTCGATACCAACCATTCCACTCTGCCTTAGTAGCAGAATTCATCATGGATGCAACGACATCTCTGGCAGTATTACCTGTGACGTTACGAGTAGTAAAACCAGTAAGAGCGAGAGTAAAAGCATCCCAAGGTAAACCAGGGCCATCTTCATTAGTTTTCTCCGGTATTTGTTTAAGTCCAAAAGTAATCATTGGGTCTAGTGCAAGACGACAACCTTCAAAGAATTCTTTATTACCTTCTTTGGCAATAGCTTCAATGATAGCTTCTTTGTTTAGACGGCTTGGATGACTTTCCAAACTCCAAATATGGCTTGCGCAAACACTCATTTCGACTCCAATGATTAACTGTATAAGTGTATATTATACACTCTAATTATCAGTATGTCAAGTGGTCCGGAGTCTTAAATGGCTTACCTATTGCCGCATATTCTAATTGATTCATTATTTTATGCTTCATTTGGATAACTTTTGAATGGTTGTGATTGTAGGCGAACGCTTTCATAAATCGTCCCCAACAGTTTGGACGTAATCGTTTTGGAACAGGACTGTCCAAATAATCTTTAATAGCAGTTGGGTCCCATCCAAATTTATCAAGAAGCGCACAGGCAAGATTAAATGAGTGTGCGCCCATTTCATCTCGGTGCCCATAATACTCTTGTTCTCTTCTTTCTCTGGCATAATATGCTTTACTTTCGTAACCGGGAATAGATTTAAAATTTCTAGAACGATATTGTCGACAATGAATGATTTCGTGTAGGATTGTATCTGCAAATACTCTGCAAATCTTCTCCCAACGATAACCGCTTATCTTCATAGTGTTTGAATTCACAGGATATGCTAACTGTATTTCGATAAATCTTTGTTTACCTTGCATGTCATAGTCTGCGTAATAACAACCTCCAATCCAAAGTTCTCCATTTTTTACCGGTTTGAAACGTGTGCTAATAACTTTTATTGGAAGATGGCTTTTGATGTGTTTGCTTATCAGTCTAGTAATTTGAGTAAAAGAAAGTCTTTTATCTACTAATTCAGTTCTGAGTTGGTAGAGCATTGAGTACAGCATATTTCGATCCAATAAGGACCAGTTAAAGGCTTCGCGGGCCATAGCACACTCCTAGACATTAGTATTTATAGTATACTAAGGTAATCAATTATATGCGCACTTTATTCTAACAAATGCTCAAGATCTTCCCCAAATTTAAAACTGAGTACTAAACGCGGTAACGGTGCTTCTTTAGAGACATGATATAATCCGTGTATAGTATGTACTCGCAATAGTGTAGGCATGGTCATTCTAAAACTTCCAATTAAATTACAATCGCGTTCGTGGTAACTTAGGTATGGTTCATTAGTACTTAGATAATGGATCGTTGGTTCAACATCACTAGTAAATAATCTAGTTTCAATTGAAGTACTATTCAATATTGGCCAATTTAATCTACAAGATTCAGTGCCGTGATCATAATGAAGAGAAGTTGGCCCTAATCCTGCTATTGTTTTAGCATTGTTGGGTATTGCAATTAGGTAAGCTACTGATGGCGGTAATCCAATAAAACTTGATATAGTGTTAGATAAATCTGGAACTGTATCAAATAATTCTTGTTGATTAATTTGATTCCAAAAATCTGTACAATGTGCGTATTTAGAAACAATATAGGGTACTAACTGTGATTGTATATTATCAAAATTTGGTACATTAAATTCTCGGAATGGTACTTTCATCTAATATTTATAGTAAACTATAATGGAAATTTATAAATACATGATGAATAATTTAAGACAACTAATAAATCGTTTAGAATACATTGATCAAGGCGGCGAGCTAATTCGAGAATTAGATTACACAACTGGACGTATTATTAGTAAACCTGTTACCGAAGGCGAGATTGGCCGCAAAATTGGATCTGCGATAGGTGGAATCTTTGGTAAAGATTCTGCTGATCGCCTAGGACAAATAGGTAGTAATATTGGTGACATTTTTGATAAACCTGACTCAAGTAAGTCTAGTTCAAGTAAGTCTAGGTCAAATAAGTCTGAACCTGCTAGCATTTCAGATTTTTCTAGCGGTCCAGCAGGGCCCGGCAAGCCTAGTTCAGAAACAAATAGCGATTCTATATCGACGTTTTCGCCACCGTCTGAGGGCCGCAATGCAGACGGTAGTTACAACTCAGATCATCCATTTGTTAAGATGATGAATGCAAAAATGGCGGCAGGCAAAAATCCCAACAGTAATGGCGGACACGAAGGTTCGGGCATTTCTCCCAATGACGACCCTGAAGATCCTAAAACATGGCCGCCTGGTGTTAAGGCAGCACCTGACTTTGGTTATCTAGATCCCAACGGCATGTGGGTTCCTACCCCTTTTCACGTTAGAACTGAAAGTGGCAACTGGAAACCTCCTCGTACTAGCCCAGCAAACCTAGTAGGTATCCCGCACAACATATATACCCCATTTCAACTCAAGATTGAAAAAATGACACATAAAGTTGCTTACAATAACGCTTCTCTTATTGAGCAAAGTAAACCTGTTAAACTACCCGACGGTGCACCCGAGCTACCAGGATATAAACAAGTTGATCCCGGTCGATTTGGAACATCAACCGGCTCGCCAATTGGCCCTAGTGACTTGCATTGGGTATATGCTTATCAAAAGGGCAAAGACTTTATTTTAATTGCCCCTGAGCTGTATTACAACATGAAGATCAGCATAGGTAGACATTACCCAAGCTGGGTTGGTGGTGGGATAAGTAGCGACAACGATCGTGTGCCATCTGTCAATGGCCCAGTTTATGTTTCTGGGGCAAACTTTAATGTTAATGATATGATCTTAGCAATTAGTGTACATACTAGTATTGGCGCTGGCAACATTGGTCCTAACGTTCTAAGAATGATAGCCAAGTCACTTAACCCGGCTTAAATCTTTAAGGACGCTTAGTAATAATCTCGTCAACTAGACCAAAGTCTACAGCTTCCTGCGCACTCATAAAATTATCACGTTCCATTCCCGCATAAAACTCTTCAAATGTCTTGCCCTTGCTATTATGGTTAACATAAATTTGAGTAAGAGTTTGTTTCATTTTTAGAATCTCTTTTACTTGAATTTCCATATCCGTAGCTTGCCCACCTGCACCACCCGAGGGTTGGTGAATCATGTGACGTGCGTTAGGTAGAATTTTCCGTTTGCCAGGAGCGCCAGCAGTGGCGAGCAAAGAACCCATAGAGCAAGCCTGTCCCATAACGATGGTTGATACGTCGGGTCGGATAAACTGCATCGTATCGTAGATAGCCATACCAGCGGTAACAACACCGCCAGGGCTGTTAATGAAAAAATGAATATCTTCATTGCCTTGACTTTCTAAAAATAGTAGCTGTGCTACAATCAAACTTGCTGAATGTTCATTAACATCTGTGTCCAGCATAACAATACGGTCCTTGAGCAAGCGACTGTAAATGTCATAACTGCGTTCTCCACGAGCTTCTTGCTCGATAACCATTGGTACTAGATGTGGCATTCAATTTCCTCTTGTAAATATCTTTTTAATTCTTTGTCTGTAGGCTGTACAGAGTAGTTCTGTTTGAAAAATATTTCGTAGCTGTCGCTACCATATTTTCCAATGCCATAAAGCATTGTAGCATCTTCTCCGTCCCAGGTCAAGTAGTCCTCGGTCATCCGGATCAATCTTTTGTATCGCACATTCAGCATGCCTAATGGTGCTATGATAGTTTTGACAAAATCTTCGTCAGCTTGTAACAGTGCGTGAGGAGTAGGGAACCAATATAGAAATTCTGGCAAGGTCATTTTAACAGGCTTGCGACCAGTTTGATTCAACATGATAACCCCTACCATGTGTTCCCAACTATTGGTGATCTGCTGTTGCACCATTAGGTCATCACGCAGAGGTTCAAAGAATTTCATTCTTGTTCCTGATGTAGTTGACTTTGATACAACTCCAGTTGATCAATGAGAGATTGTACACCTTCGTAATTCATAAAAAGTGTAGCGTAACCTAGTTTAAAAGCTACACGGTTATCGCTAGTGTGTCCAATGGTGTAATGAATAGATGGATCCTTTTCCTTTGGAGCAAGCGGCTCCACAGGTTCAACTACCTTAGGCGTAGGAAACGGTACAACATTAGCGGGCATTTTATTTTTCTTAAACAAATCAAACAAGGTAGGCTCCATGTTAAAATAACGAGCAACTGGCGGACACCAAAGCGGTACACTAAGAGCCAGTACATATCCAAGTGAACCGTATTCTGCATGATCGGCATGAGTAAATGCCAGATACATACCTACTACACAGAAGTAGACAAAGCTAATCCAGAATAGGTAGTATCCGCTTGAACGACCAAACAACTTCATTTTATATTACTAGTATCGTAGGTCTGGACAAAGATGTCTTTTTTCACAACACCGTAGTCTCCAGCACCGTGACGTACAATGTAATCTTCACCTGCTCGATAATTCAAATCACCCCAGCTGGCTTTTACCACACCATCGTGATCTGCCAGTTTGGCATGCTTATGAATTTTCTTAGGAGTAGCAGTACCATCCTTGTTATCATCATAGTACTCAGCAAACTTTTGTGGATTTACTGGATACTGTTCGCCTTTTGGGCCAGTAATGATTTTATGACCTGCTTGATAGGCAACCGGACCTTCGAGAGTTTCGATAGTTCCAGGAGCGATAGCAGTTTTGTAGTGTATTGGTGTAGGATGCTTATAGGTTTCAAAACTACCGTGAGCAAACCACTTATCGGTAATTCCGTTTTCCATAGACTCTACAATGTTAATGTATGCTCTAATCATTGATGATCCAATTCTTTAAATGCTTCGGGTGAACGTGCCGCGGCCTGTTCACGAAGTTTTTGTGCATCTTTAGCACGTTTAAGAATATTTGCATCGCCTGTAGGTAATGCAACTAACACATAGACTCGATAACGATTACCTTCTTGGATAATCTTTTTATCAGACAACTCGACACCAGTTACATCAACTTCTTTGCAAGAAGTTTTCAAAACCATTTCACTGATTTCGGTGCTAGCATGTTCTGTATCAGCTTTGTAAATTTTTGTGTTTTGGCTAGTAGTGCCGCCAGCCGCCATACAAATTTTACTATAAGCATCGGCTTTGGCTTTATGTACAGCCATAGACCAATCATTGCTTACACTAGTACCATTTGCATAAATGGCAGAATTGCTAGTTGGCACTTGGAACATCCATTTAGGAGCCTTGTCAATAGTACGTTCAACATACTTTTCTTGACGTTCACGTACATCGTCGGCACGGCGTTCATAGGCATCTTTGGTAGTGCCACAGGCCGCAAGAATAGCAACAATTGGGAGCAATAAAAATACTTTTTTCATCATAGTCCTTATTTTGATTTAATCCACTCACCAGCCTTTTGCAAGTCTGTACCAGCACCGGATACCAATCCGCCTGCTGTTCCACAAGCAGTCAGCGCACTAACCAACATAATCATAATGAGTGATTTCATTTTGCCATCTCCGTACTTTGTGTTTTAACTGTGTCAACGCCTTTGTCAAGCATACGAGCAATGCCAGAAAATCCAACAGTAGCAAGTACCAATCCAAAAACTGTGCCTAAAATAAATGCCTTCATACAATTGCCTTTCTATGTTTGTTTAACATGTCATAATTATAACGTCAAATACAATCACTGTCAACCTACCATTTGTCCACAACTAGCCAATTTGTTGCATTAGAATCAATTTGGCAAATGACCCCGTGATTAACACGTAATTCACCTTTGGATACTAATTTTTCTCTAAACAACCGACATTGTGTATTTTGATACTTGAAGTATTTTGGATTAGCTTCTGGAACTGTGCCAACCTCATTTTCCAAAATAGTATCTCCAATTTTGATCTTTTCAATTTTTAAATTGCCTTCTTTGCATACTGTTATAGCTTCAGTTTGGAATTTTCCACCCAATTCTAACAACAGATTATCTCTTGCTTGTTCAACAGCATAATGGCATAGATAAGATTCTTGCTCCAGTCCTTTCCTTGTACCATTAACGTCATGCCAAATTCCGTCCACATTTAATTTAAATTGAACAGAACATTGTCCATATACACTAGTATTTTTAACCAAATCTGTCACAGGTCCAACTTTTCGGAGACTAGACAAACTACTTGCAGAGCGCATATCGCAGTCAGCCAATGCTAGTTGACTAACCAAAATACTTAATATAATTATGGATTTCATGATTTTTCGCACCTATAAGCATACCACCAAATTGTAGACTTTAGTTGACTATTATACTCTCGTTCATCATCGTCTAAGTTATCTGGATCAGGATCAAAGTTTTTTATTTTTTGAATGTATCTAAGTTCAGTTAGCTGAACTTTAGATTGAGAACACTTTTTTGGATAGTTAACCAATTCGTCATAGGTTAATATCTTTGGTCGTGAAGTACCTGCATCTGTACAACCTATTAGAGTTGCAACGATACCTAGCACCACTAATTTCATTTTTAACTTTCTGTTAATTTATGATGTTAGTATTTTACACTCATTATTGATATTTGTCATCCAATTCGACGCTCGAAAGCGATGCAATGGTTTGGAATTTTTCCCAAGCCATTTTGGCAGCTGGATTCTTATCCAATTCACTATTGGGTAATACTGCTTCCAACCAAATTTCTGGGCGACGTTGCGGGTGTGCGCCAAATTTACGAGGCTGATGTAGCTTACCAGACTCCCAAAGTTCAATGCTCACACTACGGAATCGATCTTCATCTTCGGCAGGATAGTCTATCCACTCCGGATTGCTAAACGGATTACCAAATGTTTGGCCGCCACCGTAGCCTTCCCAGATACCTTTCCATTGTTTGTCATCGTGCGGATCAAAATTTGTACGAGTGATAAGAACAAGTACATCGTCTATATCTACTACACCTTCGACGATATCTCGGACACACCGACTATAACTTAGTCCAATTTTCATATTATTTGTTCTTTAGTAGATCTTCTAAATTGTTTACTCTTTCAGATAATTCAGAAATTGTTTTTTCTAAATTATCAACATGATCGGCAACACTTACCAAAAACTTTTGCTGATTCTCGGCAGTAGTCCTAAGCATATCACCAACTGTTGGTTTCTTATCATCCATTTTATTTCTCCGTATTATGTTCTTTTGTTAGTTCGCAAATTAGCAAAAATCTATCGTATGCTTTTCGAACTGCTGGGTTACTTAGTAATTTCTCTGCTTCTTCCGTCATGGCTTTGACTGCGGCCTCTGATGCTTCTCTAGTACTGCCTCTAGTTAAATATCCATCGTTACCCAATTCTTTCTTCAACTTCATCCAGGCTTTTTGAGCCGCCGGAGTAATAGGCGTAGTCTGCGGACGAATCTCATTGGCCCTCATCAATGCCTCACTGATAGCATCTTCGGCAACACGACCAGCGGCAATCATAGGAGCATACGCAGGATCAATATTGAAACGGCGCATACTCCCGCCGGGATAACTCTGCACTAGGTGAGTGCCTTTTGGAAAGCTATCGCAAAATTCAGAAGAGTATGTACTGTGAGGTACATACCTTCTTCCTTTCTTTATGTAAAAAACTATGTCTTCTTTCATACTTCTAGTACAATTTGTTGATTCCAGCCACTATCTTCATGACCTTCATAACCACGCGGGTTACAGACAATACGAGTTTCCCCAATCATATAGTCAAATGGCTGATGCATATGACCATGTGTCCACAATTTAATTTGCGGATGATCCAAAATGAATTCACTTAGATCACTAGCATACCCGCCATTCATCAATGTGTCGTGTTTGTACTGCTCATGAATGCTTTGATAGCTAGGAGCATGATGACCAACTACTACACACTTCTTGTCCTTATGTTCTTTAACAATCAGTTTGATGTAGGCAAGAGTCCTATCATGACGAACGGCAACATCTAATGCACTCATACGAGCAAAATTTCTTTGATCATTGCGTACAATACGGAAGTCGTTCATCATACCTTCAATGGCATGCATTGTAAGTGGATCACGTCTGTTCATATCAGTCCAAAGCGTACCACCCACAAACACAACATCGTCGATGATCTTAGTATCCTGCTCTAATAGATAAACATTTGGAAACTTAGCGCACTCGTCACGCATGTAATCAATAGCACCGTAAAACTTACCGTGATAAAATTCGTGATTGCCCATAACATAGACAACGTGCGGAAACTGAAAACTGCAACGCTTGAAGAAATCTCTAAAACGTAAAGCTGTAGTTTGCCTACGACCTAGATCAGCAAGATTAATATTACTGTACATGCCATAGTCCATTTCTGGATGGTCGTGCAGATCTTGTGCAACACAAATGTCACCACCAAGAATCAGTACATCATAGTCCTGATCATTCTGAATGTTAATATCGGCAAACTCTAAATGGAGATCGCTGACTAACTTGATTTTCATTTTATATCTCGCTGTATTCTTCCTCGCCCTTATCAAATGGCCAGGCTTTAGAATTTTCAATTACCCATTTTTGGGCGCCTTCTTTGGTAAGACGACCGGCTTCGTATTCATCAATAGCATAGCGCAATGCTTCTTCAACTAACTCGTTAAAGGTCATATCACGGTCGTGTGCTAGTTTCATGTATTGTAACAGTTCTTCATCCGAAAAGTCAACCTCAATCTGCACCCGTGTGTCATAAGGTTCACCTGCTTTAATAGCCAGTGCTTTTTGGATGAAATCATCTAGTACATCCAACTCAACATAGTCAACATCATCCCATGCTTCGTTTAAATTAACATTACGAGACAGTGCCTCTTTTTCATGTTTCTTTTGAAACTTTGGATTAATCATTCGGTACGCACGGTCGTTAGTATAATCACATACACTAACTTCATAGACTTTTTGACTTTTGTTACTAAAAGTAATGTCCATACTATAACCGCCCTTACCATGGACACCGTTCCAGCTACTCAATGTGTAACTGTTAGGGCCGTAGCATTGCCAACCATAATCACTGCCTTCAGTGATTTTGTAGTCAACCAATTCCATCCATTCTTTAATAGTAATCATTCTGTTTCCTTTGCTAGATACTCATCTTCTGGTGTGTCATAATCAACACCACCATGTTCCTTACATACTGTTTTAATCCATCCACCGCTAGTACTTGTGCCAGGATTGCCACAAGTTTCACAAGTTACGCCCGACATTGATTCTGCCATAGTAACCATTCCCCTGATATGGTCGTCTCCACCTGTGTAATAGAAACGTAGTGTACCAAACTTTTCTTTAACTTGATCCAATGTTACTTGTGGGATAGCATCCGGTACCGGTCGCATGTCTTCTGGCGAGGCTGTACTATTAAAAGTAATTGCCCAATTACGCTGTTTCTCTTTCCAATCAATGTGATGTTGAATATTGCCCATGAGTTGATTTAGAATCTGGAACCATCCATCTCCACATTCAAAACCCCAGCACATACAAGTTTCCTGCATGTTCTTGTTGCGGTTGACCATCATCTTTGGATAAGTTTTACATAGGTATTCGTCTAGTTCTTGTTTCATTTTATTTCATCTTCTGTTTGTGGAAAGTGACTAATAATCAAATCCAATGCTTCAATGCTACGGATATTGCCTGCTACATCTTCAGGGTGCAACCAGTATCCATCTGGATTACTATCTGTCTTTGGATTCTTTTTCCATTGTTTCAATTCTTTTTTAAGATACGCACGATAGTCTTTTAGGTTAAGACTGGTAATACGATCCGCAGTTTCTGCATCAATCCATTGATACGATTTATGTTTAGCTTTACTCATTACCAAGTCTCCACACCAGATACTTCAATAGTCATTTTAGCAGGATAATCTGCTACAAAGGTGTCGTAGGTCATTGTAAGAATGCTACCGATGCCAGACTTATTATTCTGTTCTAAGGTAAAGTATTCTGTGCCAACTTCTTCGCAGATTTTTTTAATCTTTTCCAATTCGTGTGTGTTTAGTTTAATCATTGTGCCGCCTTTACAAAATTAAGTCTAGTCACATCATTTTGATGTTTCCAGTGTTTGTTGTGATCTTTAACTTTGGCTTTTACAACAACACATGGGCCTAATACCAATGCAGTTTTGTTCAACCATGATACCATCTTATTGTCAATTATAGCATCAATATTGTAACCTTCAAAGTTTTTTGACTTAATTGATGCTATGATTTCTGCATCTAAGTCTTTGACTGTGCTACCAATTTCTGCCAGATATCCTTCATCAACTTGCCGTGCTGCCTTCTTAACTTTGTTCTGTATCTTGTCTTTAACATAGACATGCGGCAAACAGGCAACATATCCAAATTGATTTTGTTTAACCATGTCACTAGTAAGAATATTGTTAATAGTAGTTTGAAAATCATTTTCACCTTCAATGGCCGCAAACAAGAGTCGTTTGTAATAATTTTTAATTTCATCTGCAAACGCAACATCTTCGGGAAATACCTTCAAGGGCATCGGAGCGTCTTTTGGGTCAGCTGTCCAAATCGCCGGCTCAAGTGTGCAGAGCATAAGCATCTTATTGGTTTGTTTGGTATACATGTACACACCGTCTTCTGCATAAACCGCTTCAGGATCTTTGATGTACGCACCGTATAGTCGCTGTGCCGCACAGGCTAGTTCTAAAACTTGCTGGGTAGGAAATTCTTTTTTGGACATTGCTCGCTACATGAGTTAATATACTTTGTATTTTACATGAAAATCCAACGCTTGTCAACCGTTTCTAAATGATAGTATATTTTTTTGGCTAACTTTCTGGTAAGATGATTTAGCCCAAAATTTTTCATATATGCATGTAAGGTTGGACTAGAGTAATTTGGACCCGTACGCATTCTGCTCATTACACTAATTCTACTTAGATTTCTTTTGGCTCTTTGGGCATCCATAATCCGCAACAATTCAAGACTAATACTAAACGCATAAGCATCTAGTTCATCTCGATCTGCAAGATATTCTTCATGTAGACTATCGTAATGTACGCCAAATTGGTTGTGATCTCTACGCATACTTTGATATTGATGTCTGAATTCGTGTACAGTAGCATCAAATATTTCAGTTAAAAATGCAGTTATTTGGCGTTCTTTAAACTCTTCAGTGCCATTTAAATTATGGTAAACAACGATTTCGATAGCAGTTTCTAAATTAAAATCACCTTCGCTGTCATAGTATGCCATAACATACCACATGTCGGGATCTAAATCTCGATCTTTTCGGGTTTTAATATCAATATCAAAGTCATGTACTTTAAATATTTTTCTAGTCTTGGCTACTAATTTTTTAAATGTTGTAGGTTCAGGACTAGATTCTCGAACTTCCTTACAAACTTTGTAAACACGTTCAAGAATGATATTCATAGTTACAACCTATAAGTTACACGACCTTTTGTAAGATCATATGGACTAACTTCTAATCGTACATTATCACCTAGGATAATGCGAATCTTATTTTGTTTTAACTTACCACCCATATAGCATAGCAACGGAGTCGGCATGTTTTCTACTTTAACTCTAAACATATTGCCTGGCAATACTTCTTCAACAGAACCTACTAATTCAATAATATCGTCTTTTGCCATTATACCTTTTTAATGCTGATTGCACCATCCTCTACGGTTACATCCAAAGTATCACCTTCATTCCATCCTGTCATTTCAAGAACAGCAGGGGGAATTTTCATAATAACATTATCCGGATCTCCAGGGATATCCTCAAAGATTTCCTCTACATCAAATATTAATTTATCCATGAAATATTTATTCTTAATTTTCGTCGTCATCCCAAGGAACTGGAGTCCACCCCATTCTCTCTAAATCTTTTTCAATTTCCTCAGTTACATTACCTTCTGGAACATAGCCACTGGCTGGACGGTAATCCAGACCATAGCCATCATCACTGTTGCCAATTCCGCTACAGTACCAATCGATATAGTCACCTTTTTTCTGCATGTCTGCAATTATGCCTCCACTATGCCTCCACGAGCAAGACCATTTAGATCTAGGCCCCGCATCTTTATGTTGCCAGCGCATATTACACATTGCCGCATACAAATTTTGGGCATAGGAATCACTAGTACGAACCTTTTCCAAAATCCAATCAGTAGTGCGCAACTCGTATTCTAAATCATATTCTGGCCGATTTTCGTATTCGGGTTTGTTGGTAAAGCTATTATACATTTCGACGATAGAAGGATCGGGATCTTTCCCTTCTTCCTTACACCTTTTGATGTAAGCATTTTTTTGAAAAGTATGTCGTTCTGGACTTTTTGACAAATTAGCCATTAGTGAAAGTGTCCTGCAAAACAATGGTGCAATTCATGACCAAGAATGTCATTATTGGTTACATAACCTGTAACAATGGTGCATTTATTCTCGTCTGAAAAACTACAGGCTTCCATGGATGCTCCGCGAAATCCGCCATAACCTCGACGTTTACTTTCTGCTTCACAGGTAGCTGGAACGTTATCAGTTCGGATAATATCCACAACACTCTTTGTATTTCTTAATGATTTAATTGAATAAAAATCTGTTGCTGATTTTTCCATTTCTGCATGTGCAGTTAACGAAATCAATGTTGCCAAAATTAAAATTGCTGTTTTCATTTCAAAGCCTTTCTGTGCCTGTGTGTTAAGTTGGTGTAGACGGCAGGATTCGAACCTGCAAAGTCGCTCTAAGAGCTAGACCCTTGCCCTCCGTTCGCTTGCGCTACTAGGAGGAGGTATACCAAATTCCGCTCACGTCCACATTTGTATTATATATTCATTTGACTCCAACGTCAAGTTTTTTTGGCTAACTTAATTTATAAGCGTAAATATACCATATGAATTACTCTGTTATTGAACCTACACTAGATGATGCGCCCGTTTTCCAAATAACATGGGAAACTACTTTGAAGTGTAATTTGGACTGCTCGTATTGCAGTAAAAATTATCATAACAATGCTATCCCTCATCCAACTTTGGAGGAATGTTTAAAAACGGTTGATTTTTTACTAGAATATGTTGATGCTTATATGGCATACAAGTTACCTTCACAACGTAGAGCAGGGTTAAATGTGTTTGGTGGCGAAAGTTTATTTCATCCAAATATTGTAGAAATTTTGGATTACATCAAAATACAGCACGAACAATACAAAGATAAATGGTCTTTAAGTATCCAAACTATTACAAACGCAATAGTTAAAGAAAAAATTTGGGATAGAATTGTAGATAAGATTGATTATTGGACAGTAAGTTATCATTCAGAAACTACTATAGAACAACAAGATTTATTTAAACAAAATTTGTTAGATTTAAAGCAAAAAGGCAAGCATTTTAAATGTGCAATAATGATGCATCCTAAACATTGGAACAATAGTATCAGCATGATTGAATGGTGTAAGGATAATAATATACCCCATTTGCCAAGACAACTTGAACATGATTTTGATTTCGATTATTATAAAAAAGATCAAATAAAATGGTTTGACGAGTTGTATGGCATTACTACAAAGATACCGTTACATAAAAAAATTATATCAATTATAAATTTAGATAGCAACGGTCGTAGTTGTTGCGGAGGTAACGAGATGCATGTAAATGCTGATTATAGTTCTAGTCAGCCTTATATACCTAATAATAATTTTAAAGGGTGGCATTGTAGCGTACATTATTTTTTCGTATTTGTTAAACAAGTTACTAAAGAGGTATTTGTTAATAAAGACTGTATGATGAACTTTGATGGGAAAATTGCTCCTATAGGGTATTTGTCAGATGCTCAATTGATTATTGATAACATTAAACAAAAACAACCTCCAGCAATAGTATGTGGGAAACACAGATGTCGATGTGGATTATGTGCTCCTAAAGCAAAAAAATATTATGATTATAACAACATAATGAGGCATTATCTTGAACCAGTCAATACCGTGGAGTGAAATTGTCAAGTTTGGACAACGGACAATGCTGGATCGTCCATTGTTTAATGTTAGCTGGATATTAGGTAGATTCTGTAATTACAAGTGTAGTTACTGTTGGCCATATGCTAGATCCGACATGCCGGATCACCAATCGCTTGAAGTATATAAATCTACTGTAGACGAGATTAAACGCCAAGCTCGAGCCAATGGGTTTAACCAGTTCCATTGGTCGTTCAGCGGAGGTGAGCCTACTGCCTACAAACACCTACTAGAGTTAACCAAACATTTAGATGAAAAAGAAAGTCAGTATCAAAGTATACATATGACTACAAATCTTAGTCCAGGAATCAAGTGGTGGGAAACTTGGTGTAACCATACTGCACTTTTACAACGTAGAAGTATAACGGCTAGTTATCACTCAGAGTTTGCTAAAGAACAAGAGTTTGGCGATAAGTGTTTACGATTGATAACTGAAGGAGTTTTGCTAACAGTTAATCAAGTTATGGTTCCCGAGCAGTTTTTTGAAACACTAAACCGTTGCGAGAGATTGCATAAGAGAGGAATTAATGTAACACTCAAGCCGCAAAGTGATCCTACTGCTAGTAAGATAGTAGATGGTTATACTAATGAAATGATTGAAATAATGCAAAATGGATTCCCGCAACGAGCAGACGGAGAAGACATTTATCAAATAGCATTATATGATTCAACTAATACTGAATACCTATTTGATCAAGCTGAAAGATTTAACGCATTTGGATTTAATAAATTCACCAATTGGTATTGTAATAGTGGGTATCAAAGTGTTATAATAAGAGGCAATGAAATTAAAAGGGCGTATAGCTGCCACGAAGCGCCACTTGGAGATTTAGAAAAATTTAATTTATTTTCCACTCCTAAGTTATGTGTAACACCTACGTGTGTTAGTTCAGCTGATAGTAAAATACCAAAATGCAAATAGATACCGAACACTTACATTATTGGATGCAGGCCATCCGACAAAGCCCAGATCCCTTGCGGACTATGGATGCCTTTTGGTCGGGTCAGCTAAAAAGTAAAGAATGGCTTATCGAAGCATTGAGTATGCAATTCTCAGTTAAGGATGATCCGGTTAGTATCGAAATACATGGAGGCTGGGTAGGTGTATTGGCTAGTATGCTATTTCAAAGTAACATTCCAATTAAACGCATTTACAGTCTCGACATTGATCCTACGTGTGAACCTATCGCTACTATGATGAACAAAGGTGAAGAAATAGCGGGTAGATTTACAGCTAGTACTGGCGACATGTGCAATCTGATATCTTTTGTCGATGTCGTAATCAATACCAGCTGTGAACACATAACCCAAGAGCAGTATGAAACTTGGTTGAGTAAACGAAATACAGATCAGATTCTTGTATTACAAAGTAACAATTATCAAATTCCAGAACATGTACGCACTGCCGATAGTCTAGAAACTTTTAAAGAACAAAGTCATATTAATGTATTGTGGGCAGGAGAGTTAGAATTACCACTGTATAATAGATATATGATTATAGGAAAAATCTAATGTTTTTTTCAATTAGTAAAATTCAAAATAATAGTTTTCCTAATCATATTAGAAGTGGAAATTTGTTCATAGATTTTGATGATGGCTGGACGGTTAATAAGACATCTATCACTAAAGGGTATAATGGGAAAGGATGTGAAATTTTATTTGATAGTATTGTTACTATTATGCCAAATGGAAGACAAAGTTTTCCTATTTTTATAGATGAAACTAATTTTATAATTTCTAATTTATTTTTTCAAACTACAATTTTTGTAGGCAAAGTAATAATTGTAGATGATACTATTATAAAAATTGATGCTCCTACTCCTCAATTTAAAGAATTAGAATTATCTGATTCTGAAATTATTGATCAAATTGATCAAACAATTACTAATAATATTTTAAATTTTAATTCAAACAAACCATTTAAAATATTTTTAACTGGCGGGGTTGATACTGCTCTAATTAGTGCATATGTTTTAAAACATAAATTACCCTACGAGCTAGTAAGGTCAGAACATATTGATCTAGATTATTTTTTGTGTTGGAATCGTAAAAAATTAAAAAATTTCTGGGCTTACAAATCAATACATCACTGGACAACATCGTCTGTGTTATTATCCGGAGCCAATGGCGATGAGATGATGATAAGAAATCCATATGATGCATTTAACATAATGAAATTCTACGGTGAAGATCTAGTTGATGAATGTCGATCTAATAATTATTACCATAGTAAACATTTTTTAAAAGACAAACATATACATGGATATAGAGAGTTAACATCTGCATACAATACTGAATATGAATTAAAGCAATCAATTTATAGTCGGAATAATTTTGATTTCCAACATTGGCATCTTGGAAATACCCTAACATTTGCTCCATTAGATGATTTAACAATTAACGAACTAACACTTAATTTAAGTTTTAATACGTTAAAGACTCAGATGTTAGATGCATCAATATCAAAGCAACTGATAGAAAGAACGTATCCAAGTATAATGCAATATGTGTCACCTTTAAAAAATACAGAAAACTTTATAGATTTAGCTCTACTCTATTCTGGGCAAACAACCCTATGAAACCTATTGCAATAATAAATTCAGATTTTGACGAATATCTTAGCATCCGATATGAATTTACAAATGTGTGCAATTATAGTTGCAATTACTGTTGGCCTGCAAATCATGTTGGCACTTCTCGATGGCCGGACTATGAAATAGTAAAACAAAACTTTAATCATTTGATTACTCTATATAGAACTCATTTTAACAAAAAAAGTATTAGTATTGAACTAACAGGTGGAGAGCCTACCTTATGGCCAAAACTTGGAGAATTTGTAAAGTACCTACATGAAGAGCATGGCTGTAGAATTTCATTAGATACTAACGGGTCAAGGACTATTAGATGGTGGGAAGAGTATGCAGAGTATTTTAATGATATTGCAATTAGTGTCCATCATGAATTTTGTAACTTAGAACATATTAAAAATGTATTAAATTTAGTATATTCTAAAGGAACAGTTATGGTATCAGCATCAGTATTAATGGATCCGTTAAACTGGGATAAATCTAAAGTACTAGTAGATGAGCTAGTAATACATCCAATTCCTTGGTTGGTCAAAGTAACTACGTTAGTAGAGACACAAGGTGACAAATTAGGGACTATTAAAGAATACACAGATGATCAGCTAGTATATCTTAAAGATAAAATAAAAAAAATACCTCCTGATGAGTTTATTTTAAAAATGCGGTTACTTAACAACATACAACAAGATAAAACAAAAGCACTTATTAAATGGGATAACGGAACTATTGAACCATATTCTTCGTTTAATATGATTAGCAATAAATTAAACAATTTTTACGGATGGACTTGTAACTTAGGAATTGATAGAGTTAATATACAAACAAATGGTTCAATTCAAGGTACTTGCGGAGAGCGAGGTATCTATGGTAATACTTTTTTCAACATCAATGATAAAGATTTTAATATAGAATTTACACCCGACGTTGTTAAACCAATTAAGTGCTCAATGATTACTTGCGGTTGCAAGACAGAAATTCGTATCAACAAACATAAAACAAATGTATAAGTTAGAAGATATTAAAACAGTACATCTTGAAATCACTAGTCGATGCCAGGCTAGTTGTCCTATGTGCGTAAGAAATATACAAGGTGGTATTGATAGTCCTAATCTAAAGTTATCTGAAATTACATTGTCTAATTTTAAAGAATGGTTTCCAACTACATTTATAAAACAATTAGATAGACTGTATATGTGTGGTAATACAGGAGATCCAATAGTAGCCGGTGATACTTTAGAGATATTTAAATATTTGAAAGAAACAAATCCTGCAATTGATTTGAGCATGAATACAAATGGTAGTGCTAGAAATCAACGATGGTGGAGGGATCTAGCCACAATTGGTGTTAAAGTTATATTTGGTATTGACGGACTTAGCACTACGCATCATCTATACCGTATAGGAACAGACTATCATCAAATCTTGCGTAATGCTGATGCATTTATTCAAGCAGGCGGCGAAGCTGAGTGGCACATGCTAGTGTTTCAACATAATGAACACGAGATAAATGCTTGTCGCAGTACTAGTGAACAAATGGGTTTTAAAAAGTTTGTATCAAAAAACACCAGCAGATTCCAATCGGACGATCTTAAAGTATTAAATAAAGATGGAACAGTTAGTCATATACTAATCC
>Ga0209188_1000929_pt1 | contig 25566 bp, 26 predicted proteins | sample C_130625_EF_Meta_FD_187307 | JGI IMG/M metagenome (GOLD analysis project Ga0209188, IMG submission 187307) | Freshwater microbial communities from Lake Croche, Canada to study carbon cycling - C_130625_EF_MetaG (SPAdes) (version 2) | ecosystem: Environmental > Aquatic > Freshwater > Lake... | reverse complement strand
ATTTCAGCAGTTTCTTCGACTGGAAACACGTCGAAAAACGGTTGAAGTGAAAACTGACAGCTATGTGAAATGTTAAAGAGATCGACTATCTCAATAGCGTTTCGGCGACCATAGCGAGAGGGAAACACCCGGTCCCATTCCGAACCCGGAAGTTAAGCCTCTCAGCGTCGATGGTACTGCACGGGTGACCTTGTGGGAGAGTAGAACGTCGCCGGACTTCTTTTATAAAAAGGGGCGCTTTCACGAGCGCCCCTTTTTTATTTTCTCGTCCGATTATTTTTGAGTGCAATTCCAGGAAATGAATTCTGAAATACTTTTATAATTTTTTTGCAAAACGAGTGGTTGAGTAAATTAAATTTCAATAGTGATAAGAGAATGGGTATATGGAAGAGCGTCGCGGAAATTCAGATCGACCAAGTAATTCTGGTCGTCCATCAAGCGGTCGTCCTTCGTCTGGTGGATCGTCATCTGGTCGTCCATCAAGTGGCCGCCCATCTTCCGGTCGACCATCGTCTCGTCCAGGTTCCGCTGACTCGTCTGGTCGCACATCACGACCAGATTCAGGTAGACCTTCGTCGCGACCATCCGGGCCAAATTCAGATCGTCGTCGTGAAGATCTACCAGCGCGCGGTGGTTCATCTTCTAGACCTAGCGCACCAGGTAGAAATCGCGAAGGTCGCGATGCAAATGATCCGCGCGGAATACGTCCCACCCCAATGGATCGTGATCAATCACGTTTACGTCCGAGAATTTTTGAACCAGATATTCCCGAAGATGTTACTGGGGAAGAATTGGAAAAAACAGCACGTGCAGAGCTTTTAAGCCTTTCGGCCGAGAACGCTAAAGTCGTTGCTAGACACTTAGTTTGCATCGCTTTATTTGCAGATGAAGATCCAGAACGCGCACATAAACATGGCGTAGCTGCAGCGCACCACGCAGGTCGTTTAGCAGTAGTTCGCGAGAGTGCTGGATATGCGGCATACCGCGCAGGTCATTATGAAATTGCGCTAAAAGAATTACGCGCAGCCAATCGAATTTCTGGAGATGTCTCTGCATGGCCAGTAATGGCTGATTGTGAACGCGGTTTAGGTCGCCCGTTAAAGGCGCTAGACATGGCCGGCTCACCTGAAGTAAAGCGGTTAGATAAAGCCGGCGAAATTGAAATGCGCATCGTAGCAAGCGGCGCTCGTCGCGATCTTGGTGAACTTGATGCGGCAGTAATTACCTTAACTTGTAAAGAGCTAAAAACCGAAGGCGAAGAATGGGCAGTACGTTTACGTTATGCCTATGCCGATGCGCTACATGCCGCTGGTCGTAAAATCGAAGCGACAGAATGGTTTAATAAATGTGCCGAAATTGATGGTGATGAAATCACTGATGCTCAAGATCGGGCTGCGGAATAGCGCTATCCACAAGTAATTTTCTGAGCCAAACATATTTGTCAGTCACGAAATAGAAGATTCAACTCCGAATTCAATTAAGGAGTTGTTGACATGACCGTAAAAGAGAAGTTGAGTAAGAAGGCTTCAAGAGAAGCTGCAGTGGAGCTGGACTCAACATTGGCGCTAAATGATGTTCTATTGCGGGGGCGAGTTTCCTCGATCGGGGTCGAGAAAGAGTTACCCAGCGGCGACAAAGTGGTTGAGTTCCGGATTGTGATTGCCCGAAGTGATGAACTGGGTTTTGACACAATTGATATCAGCGCCTGGAGTTCAAAATTACGTCGTAGTGCCATCTCGTTAAAGACCGAAGAATGGGTTGAAGTTTCCGGTTCGATAAAGCGACGTTTTTGGCGAGGAACAACGGGGCTTGCCAGTCGTTGGCAGATAGATGCGAACGAGATTACACGACTCTAAGAGCTCTTTCGGGGCGCTCCAATTGCGCTTAAAAGTTCGCAAGGTAGGCTAGCGGCAAGAGTTTGCTGGCATTAGCTGGCAGCCGCAGTAGAGGAGCAAACAAGATGGCTAACGATCTATTCGATTCATTGCGTACCTATATAAACAAGGTCAGCGTAAACGAGAAGTCGGCAGCAGAGATCGCCAATTCAGTAAATACCTGGGTTCGCGAGAGCGGCGAAGCTGTCAAGCAAAAAATTGAGGAAGAAGTTGAGTCCACAGTTCTGCGCATGGGTTTTGTAAAGCGCGCGGAGTTCGATGCTTTAGCAGCTGAGGTTGCCAAGTTAGGTGGCAAACCAGTCGTCGCTAAATCTACTAAGAAGGCAGCGGCCACGAAAACAGCTGCTCCGAAAAAGGCTCCGGTAAAAAAGAGCACTACCAGTAAGACTGCTGCTAAAAAGCCTGCGGTTAAAAAATCAGTAGTCATGAAAAGTGCTGCCAAGAAAGCGAGTAAGTAAATGGATCAGCAGGACGTAAACATTGTTGATGATGTAAAACTTGAACTTAGTGAGATTGATTCACTTGAAGTAAGCGAACATGGTCAACGTTATGAGGCGCTTGCTCAGAAATTGCAACAAGCACTTACCTCGATTGATGGGCTCTAAGACTTAACGGTCTAATTGGAATTTCGAATTTATGAAAACTAGACTCGATGCTGAATTAGTTCGTCGCGAGCTAGCGCGTTCGCGCGATCATGCAGCCGATTTAATTGAGTCTCGTTCTGTGTTGGTAGGTGGGATTCCAGCCACTAAGCCGGCATCCCAAGTCGATGCTGAAACTTCAATAACAATCGCGGGAAATCGAGATGATTTCGTGTCCCGTGGCGGACATAAATTAGCTGGTGCCCTCGATACCTTTACTGAAATTAAAGTCGAAGGAAAACGCTGTTTAGATGCGGGTGCGTCCACTGGTGGTTTCACCGATGTGTTGTTACGTCGCGGTGCTGATTGTGTAGTTGCTGCCGATGTTGGATACGGGCAACTGGCGTGGGAAATTCAACAGAATCCAAAGGTGGTAATTCTTGATCGTACAAATATTCGACATTTAACTGGTGAATTAGTTGGTGATCCAATTGATCTAGTAGTTGCTGATTTATCGTTTATCTCATTGACTTTAGTGCTTCCGGCACTTGCCGCAGTTTCAAAGCCTGAAGCAGATTATGTATTAATGGTTAAACCACAATTTGAAGTTGGCCGCGAACGTCTGGGTGCCGGTGGGGTAGTGCGTGACCCAGCACTTCGCAAAGCAGCAGTTATTGAAGTTGCAGAATCTGCTTACGACGTTGGGCTGGGAACACTTGGTGTTACCGCGAGCCCGTTGCCTGGCCCGGCCGGAAATGTTGAATATTTCTTGTGGTTACGTCGTGGTGCACCTGCAATTGATGAAACAGCTCTTGATCGCGCGATTGAAATTGGACCACAATAATGAGCAATAAGCGCGCAGCAGTTTTAGTAATTAATCCTGCCCGAACAGAGGCGGTAGAAGCGGCAAACGTTCTTGCCACCTTGCTTCTAAACGCAGATTTTGAATTGTTTACAATCTCTGAAGTTTCGATTAATGGCGTGAAAAATTGTGCAGCGGATAAATTACCTGAAGTTGAAATTGCAGTGGTTCTGGGTGGTGATGGAACCATATTGCGAGGTGCTGAATTAACTCGCGAACGCAATATTCCTTTGCTAGGTATAAATATTGGCCACGTTGGTTTTATGGCAGAAGTAATTCGCCCTGAAATCACGGCAGTTGCGAAGTCAGTAATCGATAAGAGCTATGGTCTAGATTCTCGAATGGTCCTTGCCTACGAAGTTATTCGTAAGGGCAAGGTCGCAAACACTGGTTGGGCGCTAAACGAAATAACGGTTGAACGTCAACAAACCACGATGGTTGAGTTGTTTGTGCAGATCGATGGCCGGCCACTTTCGCGATGGGGCTGCGATGGGCTAATCGCCTCAACTCCAACTGGGTCAACGGCATATGCATTCAGCGCTGGCGGGCCAGTTCTATGGCCAGAAGTTGAAGCACTTGTTTTACTGCCAATTTCAGCTCATGCCTTGTTTGCGAGACCAATGGTTATTTCACCGAAATCTGAAATCGTGGTCGAAATTCAATCTGATGAGGCTCTGCTTTCAGCTGATGCACTACGTAAATTCCCGTTAGTCATTGGCGATCAAGTGCGGATTACCCGCGATGCCAGCAAGATTATTCTTTCTCATATTGTGGCAACTACATTTACAGATCGCATTGTGGCTAAGTTCAAGTTACCAGTTGAAGGATGGCGCGGTGAGTGAACGCTCTTTCCTAAGCGAGATCACGATTAAGAATCTCGGCGTTATTGAATCTGCGACATTGGAGTTTGAGCCCGGCTTAACTGTGTTAACTGGTGAAACAGGTGCCGGTAAAACTATGGTGCTAACTGCACTTAATTTAATTTTAGGTGGCAAAAGTGATGCCGCCTTGGTGCGTACAGGTCAAGAACGGTTGGTTGCTAGTGGTCGCTTCGCCGTCACTAAACAGATTGCAAATAGTGCAAGTGAAAAAGGTGCCGACCTCGATGGTGATGAATTAATTCTCACTCGTAATGTAAATATCGATGGTAAGAGCAAGGCAATTGCGGGTGGAATAGCGATTCCAGCTGGCACGCTTGCCGAACTAGCAGTTGAACTTATTGAAATACATGGACAAGCCGCGAATTTGCAAATTACTAAAAGTTCCAAACAACGCGAGTTACTCGACCGGTATGCAGGAGTTGGACTAAGCAAAGTCCTTGCGTCATATCAACTGGAGTTAGCGAATTATCAGACCCTCAAAAATCGAATCGCTACCCTGAAAAGCGCAGCAAGCAAGCGTGATGCTGAAATTGCCGAGTTAACTGAGTTTACGAATGCATTTAATAAGTTAAAGCCCAAAAATGGTGAGTTAGTTCAAATCGAGATTGATATTTCAAAGCTAAGTTCGGTTGAAGAGTTCCGAGTTGCGATCTCTACCGCACTCGGCGCAGTAGAAGATGAAGAGAACGGCACTCTGACTTCCCTCGGATTAGCCCGTAAATCACTTGATTCCGTGCGTGCCAAAGACCCCGAAATTGAAAGTGTATTTAGCAACTTAACTGATGCTTTCTTCTTATTGGGCGATGCTAATTCAACGTTGAATTCATATCTCACTTCGCTAGAAGCTGACCCTGATCGGCTAAGTGCATTACAAGAGCGCAAGGCAGCGCTAAATTCATGGCTAAAGAAATATGCAACTGGTGAGATGGATCTAGACGCTCTGATTACGCGTGGTGAAAGTTCCAAGAGTGCGATGGCTGATCTCACGGGCGGCGATGAGTTGATCACTGAATTAGAGAGAGAGTTATTAGGTGTAAAAAAATCGCTACTTGATAACGCAAAAGATTTATCAACCGCAAGAGTTAAGTCTGCAGTGATACTCGCGAAAGCAGTTAGTGAAGAGATTCATGGTCTCTCAATGCCTCATACAAATTTGATTGTCCAAGTAACGCATCCTGATTATAGTGGACTATTGAAAGAATCAGATTTTACGGTCCATGGTTGTGATGAAGTAACGCTTTTACTGCAGGCTCATAAAGATGGTCCATTGGTTCCGATTGCCAAAGGCGCATCTGGTGGTGAAATGTCCCGAGTTATGTTGGGTCTCGAAGTTGTACTAGCAAAGGTGCAACCTGTGGGAACGTATATTTTTGATGAAGTAGATGCTGGCGTGGGTGGCAAAGCAGCAATTGAAGTTGGTCGCAGATTGGCATTACTGGCCAGAGACGCCCAAGTAATTGTTGTGACACATTTACCGCAAGTAGCCGCTTGGGCAGACTCACATTTTGTGGTTAAGAAAAGCAGCGATGGCAGTGTTGTAGCCAGCGGTGTCAATAAACTCGCCGAGGCCGAACGAATAAATGAGATAGCCCGAATGCTTGCTGGCCTAGAAGATTCAGCGAGCGCACAAGAACACGCCGCCGAACTATTAGCTATGCGCGCAAACGGTTAAGCCGATCATAATTTACTGATAGGTTTGTATCCCATGAGCGATCATGTGACTAAACACTTATTTGTAACTGGCGGAGTTGCCTCTTCACTCGGCAAAGGACTCACCGCTTCATCACTCGGTCGACTATTAGTCTCTCGTGGCCTGCGCGTCACAATGCAAAAACTTGACCCATATCTAAACGTTGACCCAGGAACCATGAACCCGTTTCAACATGGTGAGGTATTTGTGACCGATGATGGCGCCGAAACCGATCTAGATATCGGCCATTATGAGCGTTTTCTCGATACGAATTTGCATGGATCAGCGAATGTAACTACTGGCCAAGTTTATTCACGAGTAATCGCTCGCGAACGTCGTGGTGAATATTTAGGTGAGACCGTACAGGTCATCCCACACATCACAAATGAAATCAAAGAACGTATTCGTGCGATGGCAGCACCCGATATCGATGTCGTCATTACTGAAATCGGCGGAACCGTCGGCGATATTGAGTCGCAACCATTCTTAGAAGCTGCTAGACAGATTCGCCAAGAAGTTGGTCGCGATAATGTTTTCTATTTACATGTTTCGCTAGTTCCATACATCGGCCCATCTGGCGAATTGAAAACTAAACCAACTCAACACAGCGTTGCGGCGCTTCGGTCAATTGGTATTGCACCAGATGCAATTGTGCTTCGTTCTGATCGTCCGATCCCAGATGGCGTCAAGCGAAAGATTTCGTTGATGTGTGACGTTGATGCTGAAGCCGTTGTCGCAGCAGTTGACGCCCCATCTATTTATGACATCCCAAAAGTTCTACATTCCGAAGGCCTTGATTCTTATGTAGTTTCACGCCTTGGTCTTAAATGTCACGATGTTGAGTGGGGCGTATGGGATGCCTTGCTTGAAAAAGTTCATAATCCTAAACACCAGATCACGGTTGGCTTAGTTGGTAAATATGTAGATCTACCTGACGCTTATCTCTCAGTCAGTGAAGCCTTGCGTGCTGGTGGTTTTGCTAACGATGCCAAAGTTAATCTGAAATGGATTGCCAGTGATGAGTGCGAAAGTGATGCTGGAGCCAGAGCAATGCTCAGCGATGTTGACGCAGTCTGTGTACCTGGTGGATTTGGAATTCGTGGCATTGAAGGAAAACTTGGTGCACTTAAATTCGCCCGTGAGAATAGAATTCCAACCCTAGGTTTGTGTTTGGGTCTGCAATGCATGGTTATCGAAGCAGCTCGCAATTTAGGTGGGATACCCGATGCGAATAGCGCTGAATTTGATCCAGAATCTGGCACACACGTAATCGCAACGATGGCCAGTCAAGAAGAAATTGTTTCGGGTCAAGCCGATATGGGTGGCACAATGCGACTAGGTTTATATCAAGCCGAATTAATACCTGGCTCGATTGTTGCAACAGTTTACGGCGCAACATCGATTTCAGAGCGTCACCGCCATCGTTATGAAGTTAATAATAAGTACCGTGATCAAATTTCGAGTGCTGGCCTAGTTTTCTCAGGAATCTACGAGCAAGAAAACCTCGTGGAGTTTGTTGAATTACCTAAAGAGGTACATCCTTATTACGTGGGAACACAGGCGCATCCAGAACTTCGCTCTCGTCCTACAAAAGCTCATCCGCTTTTCACCGGCTTGGTGGCGGCGGCAATTGCTGGAAAGAAATAGTTTCCAATTAAGGATTAGCCATGCAGGTTGGCGTACCTAAAGAGATTAAAGTCCACGAGTCACGAGTCGCAATTACCCCCGATGGCGTCAGCGAACTAGTTCGCGCAGGGCATGAAGTATTTATTGAAACGGGTGCTGGCTTAGGTTCAGCAATTTCTGACGCTGATTTCGTCGCTCATGGCGCAAAAATTTTGGCAACTGCTGACGAGATTTGGGTTGCTGCTGAACTAATCTTAAAAGTTAAAGAACCAATTGAAGTTGAATACGCTCGAATCAAGCCTCATCACACTCTCTTTACTTACTTGCACTTAGCGGCTTCAAAGCCTTGTACCGACGCACTAATTGCTAGCGGTTGTGCTGCGATTGCTTATGAAACTGTAGAAAAAGATGGCCAGTTGCCATTGCTTGCGCCAATGAGCGAAGTAGCTGGGCGCATGGCGACTCAAGTTGGAGCTTATTCGTTGCAGAAACCAAATGGTGGCCGCGGAGTTCTATTAGCTGGCGTACCCGGAGTCGCGCCAGGAAAAGTTGTGGTCATTGGCGGGGGAGTTGCGGGTCTTAACGCAGCTGTAATCGCAATGGGAATGGGCGCCGATGTAACGGTGCTGGATCGTTCTATTACGCGAATGCAGGAAATTGATTCACTTTATGGTGGACGTATCAAAACTCTATTCTCGGCACATGCATCGATTGAACGCGAAGTACTGCAAGCGGATTTAGTAATCGGTGCCGTTCTTGTTCATGGCGCCAAGGCACCTAAGTTAGTGAGCAACGAACTGGTCTCGCGGATGAAGCATGGCTCGGTCTTAGTTGACATTGCTATCGATCAAGGCGGATGCTTTGAAGATTCAAAGCCAACTACTCACGCGGAGCCAACCTTTCAAGTGCATAACTCAATTTTCTACTGTGTTGCAAATATGCCTGGCGCAGTTCCAGTTGCTTCAACGTATGCGCTTACCAATGCGACGATGCCTTACACGCTTGCGTTGGCTAACTTTGGTTGGGAAAGTGCGTGTACGAAGGATCCAGCTTTAGCAAAAGGTTTGAATATCAGTGGTGGGAAAGTACGTTACCAAGCCGTAGCGCAGGCGCATGCTTATGAGTTTTCGCCAATCGGTTAATAGCTTCCTCGATCACTTACGGATCGAGCGAGGACTAGCGGCAAATTCAATTGCCGCTTACGAACGCGATCTCCGAAAATTAGTTGAGTACTTTGAGGCCCACACCGTAGATACAAGTGCGGTGGCTAGCTCGGTTATCACCGCGTTTGAAAGTTCTTTGAAAGCGAATGAATTGGCTCCGGCCAGCATTAATCGAATAATGAGTGCCGTGCGCACGTTTTACAAATATCAAAATCGCGAACATGGAATCGTTGATCCGACAACGGAAATTTCACATAACAAATCTGCTCGTCGTTTGCCCAAAGCCCTTACGGTTTCAGAGGTTACTTCCCTGATCGATGCCGGACTTAGAGAGGGTGATGTAATTTCATTACGAGATCATGCGATGTTAGAACTTCTCTATAGTTCTGGCGCGCGAGTAAGTGAAGTGATCGGAATTAATTTGAGTGATTTCGCTAAATCAAATTTGAACGGCGATGAAATTACGACACTACGAATTCGGGGCAAAGGTGGTAAAGAGCGCATAGTTCCGTTAGGCAAGTTTGCAGTATCCGCTATTGATAATTACTTGGTTCGCACGCGACCGGATCTCGCCGCTAAGTCGGGCCGTAAAGAAAGCTCGATGAATGGCGCACTGTTATTAAATCAAAAAGGCACTCGAATCTCACGTCAGAGTGCTTGGCAGATTGTGCTTACGGCTGCCGAACGTGCAGGTATTACCAGCAAGGTTTCGCCGCACGTTTTCCGTCATTCGTACGCCACACATTTATTAGATGGCGGTGCCGATATTCGAGTTGTGCAGGAGCTATTAGGACACGCCTCAGTTACAACAACCCAGATTTATACGCTGATCACGATCGATAAGATTCGGGAAAGTTACAGTTCAGCGCACCCGCGCGCTCGATAATTACTGACTGCGCAAGCGACGAGCAAGAATGCTCTGATCGCCTTTAGCTTCCAAATCAGCAACGATCACAGCGATAGATTCGCGAACAATACGGCCGCGGTCGACAGCTAAACCTAGGTCGCCACGAAGCATTAGTCGCGCCTGATCAAGATCAAAAAGTTCATCAGAAGAAAGATAGATGGTGATTTTTTCATCATGACGTTCGCGACCTGTAGGTGATTTTTCAACAGTTGTAACGCGACGACGAGGAATTGATCGCACGCCTTTTTTGCTCGATGACCGAGTCGGCGCAACCGAAGTACTTGGTGCCTCAATGATTGGTTCAGGAGCACTCTGACGTACTGCACTTAAAGCAGGAGAGTTGGTACGAAATAGTTCATCGGCACCAGGCAAGCTAGCTCTGCGGGTCATCGGGCGCCTCCTCGGGCAATTAGTTCACGGGCTAAACGTCGATATGAAGCAGCTCCACCTGATGAGCTGGCATAAGTTGTGATTGGTTCGCCAACCACAGTTGTTTCAGGGAAGCGAATTGTCTTAGCAATAATTGTTTCAAAAACATCTTCGGGGTATTTCTCAAGAATCGTGGTGAGAACTTCGCGATTGTGAACAGTCTTTCGTTCATACATAGTTGCCAAAATTCCGATTAGTTTCAATTCTGGATTAAGGAAGTTCTTAACTTTATCGAGATTGCCCTTTAATTCAATGAAACCGTGCAGAGCAAAGTATTCACATTGCAATGGCACGATGACTTCATCAGCTGCAACGAGTGCGTTGATTGTTAATTGACCCATAGTTGGCTGGCAATCAATCAAGATAACGTCGTAACGATCTTTCAAAGAATTCAGCGTGCGCTTTAAGAACTGTTGTCCGCCAATTTCAGCGCCCAATGTGGTTTCAGCTGTTCCTAAGTCACGGTTTGCAGGTAAGAAATCAAGTCCTGGAACTGATGACTTTAAAATAATCTGATCGACGTCAGCAGTTGGGTCCATCAATGCGTAATAAACAGTTTGTTCTAGCGGCAGGCTATGAGCATTAACACCTAGACCAAGTGATAAACCACCTTGCGGGTCGAAGTCGACTAGTAACACTTTGCGACCAAGTTCGGTAAGGGCTGCACCTAAGTTAATTGTTGAAGTCGTCTTGCCAACGCCACCTTTTTGGTTAAAGAGTGCGATTACTTTTGCAGGCAGGCCATCTTGCGGAGCAGGAGGCACGCGAAAGTTCTTAGGCGTCTTTCCCAAGAGGTTTGCAGTTGTTGCCACATCCTCTTCAAATGTCGATTTAGCGTTCAAGCGTTAAACCTCTTTCTGCTTAGGTGCGTGAGCCTACGCATCGAATAGCCCAGTGAGCAAGTAGTGTTCACCCGTGGAAACGCCGGTTAGTAATAGTTCAGGGATTGATGTCGCATCTGATGCCATCGAGCCGAGCGCACCGAGCAACGAATTCAGCGTCCATTTAGCTAACTTCGATGGCCCTTTTGATCTGCTTCTGCAGCTGATCTCTCGACACAAACTCGACATTACCGAGATTTCCTTGAGCCTGGTAACTGATGAATTTATTGCCTTCATTCGCGCCCTGGAACTATCTGGCGAAGGTTGGCGTCTAGATCAAGCAACCGAATTCTTGGTGGTAGCTGCCACGCTGCTAGATCTCAAGGCAGCTAGATTATTGCCTTCGGGTGAAGTTGAAGATGAAGAAGATCTCGCACTGCTTGAAGCACGTGACTTGCTCTTCGCTCGCTTGCTCCAGTACCGCGCGTTTAAGGAGATTGCAGCAACCTTTGGCGATCGCATAACCCTGCAAGATAAGGCTTTCCCGCGCGTTGTGGCGCTAGATTCCGCACTTTCTGCGTTGCTACCTGAAGTATTAATCGGAGTTGGCGCAGAGCGCTTTGCCGCCATTGCCGACCGAGTTTTAACTCCTAAGACGCCGGCTTTAGTTTCGGTCGAACACCTTCATATGCCGCTCGTAAGTGTGGCCGAAGAGTCTAAAGGCGTAGTTGAGGCTTTACGTAAGTCTAAGACATTGAGTTTTCGCAGCCTGATTTCAGATGCCGGAAGCACTTTGGTGGTGGTCGCTCGGTTCCTAAGTTTGCTCGATCTGTACCGCCAAGGCGTGCTTCGCTTCGATCAGGTTGCAGCGTTGGGCGAGCTTCAGATCAGCTGGATTGGCAGCGATTCTGGTGAAGTTGAAGTCTCTGATGAGTTTGATATTCCAGTGGTCTTAGAAGATAGCGAGGGCGAAAATGTCTAATGTAGAACTTGAGCGTTCAATAGAAGCGATCCTGATGGTCGTAGATGAGCCGGTCACAGAACTGACTTTAGCCTCAGTTCTGGTCGTAACGATCAATGAAGTTGTTGCTGCCCTTGAGAATCTCTCGGCCTCCTATGAGAATCGCGGCTTTGAACTACGCGCTGTGGCCGGTGGGTGGCGCTTCTATAGCCATCCAGATTGTGCTGCAGCAGTTGAGAAATTTGTCCTTGATGGCCAACAGAACCGCCTAACTCAGGCAGCTCTAGAGACTTTGGCCGTTATCGCTTATCGCCAGCCAGTGAGCCGTGCCCGAGTTTCTGCTATCCGAGGCGTGAATGTTGAAGCGGTAATGAAGACCTTGATTACCCGTGGCTTGGTTGAAGAGTTTGGGCTAGAGCATGAAACCGGCGCCATCCTTTATAAGACCACTAGCTATTTCCTCGAGCGTCTTGGCGTTAATAGCCTGGAGGATCTACCGGCTCTGGCTCCATACCTGCCAGATCTAGATCGCCTCGATGAGATTCTTGACTCTCTAGCCGACTAGTCAGATCTATTGCTAAAGCTCGACCCGATTAGTCCAAGATAGGGGAGAAGCGGTATTCTTACGCCCTTAACCTGACTGTCGAGGAGATAGCCAAATGGCCGAGATGCGCCTTAATAAAATAATTGCCGATGCGGGAATCACAAGCCGCCGTGGCGCCGATGAACTTATAGCTGATGGTCGAGTCACCGTCGATGGACGTCCAATCCGTGAATTAGGCGCGAAAGTAGACCCCGATAACCATGAAGTAGCAGTTGATGGTGAGACAATCAAACGTTCTTTGACTAAGTCTTATTTGGTACTTCATAAACCAAAAGGGGTTCTGTCAACAATGTATGACCCTGAGGGTCGACCATCTTTGGCTGATTTTATAGATTTGCGGAAAGAGCGCCTATTTCACGTAGGACGTCTGGATAAGGATTCTGAGGGCCTGATCCTTCTGACCAATGATGGCGATCTGACATTTCGTGCAACCCACCCGTCTTTTGGGCTCGAAAAGACCTACATTATTGAGTTCGAAGGACATCTGGAAACAGGGGTAGATAAGGTGCTTTTAAAGGGCGTAGAGCTCGAAGATGGCATGGGTCGAGTGCTTAGCTTTAAACAACTTTCAGCAAACTGGATCGAAGTAAAGATCCACGAAGGCCGGTACCACATCATCCGCCGCCTGATGGAAGCTGTCGGGGTAGAGGTCCTCCGATTGATCCGAACAAACTTCGGGCCGATCTCATTGGGCGACACCCCCGAAGGGCGCTGGCGCGATCTCAATGAACAAGAGTTACTAAATATACAGAAAGCTTTAGATTTAAAGTAATAAATATATTTATCTATAATTACCGAGTATCTATTTCTCTATATGTCGATACAATGAATTTGGAATGTATATTTGTCGATAACCATCGCTTATTTGAGCGTCGATTATGTAATCTGTGTATCTTTATCGATAATCTTTCATTTGAGCATCTAATCTGCAAACTTGAGGGAAAGTGTCTACAGCGGCTTTCTAGATTAGTCGGTATATAGATTTAAATGTAAACACTTTTCTATCAAAAACGAAAAAAGAGTACTTCAAGGTACCCTTAACCATGGTTTTAAGAGCTATCCGAGGCGCCACGCAGGTGAGCGTAAATTCAAGCGTGTCTATAGGTGACGGTGTGCGAGAGCTTTTGCCCGCGATGCTCAAAGCTAATGGCCTCGAAGTCGATCATGTGATCTCGGTACTGATGACTGCAACTCCAGATTTAACTGCCGATTTTCCAGCAGCCGCCGCTCGCGACGTTGGATTCGCCGGCACCCCATTGATATGTGCCGTAGAGATAGCTGTTCCAGGAGCACTTGATCGAATAATTCGAGTTTTAATGCATGTTGAAAGTGATAAGAGTAAGGCTGAAATTGGCCACATTTATCTTCATGGCGCCACGGCACTACGCAAAGATTTAGCCCAGTAAGGGACGGTTCGTGAAGTCAAAATCTATTCGCATCGTCGGCGCGGGCCTAATCGGAACCTCAATTGGTCTTGCCCTGAAGGCTGCCGGAGCATCTGTTCAAATTGTAGATATCGATTTCAGGGCCGAACTTCTGGCAAATGATCTCGTCAAATCTTCACATTTTGAGAACCCAGACCTCGTAGTAATTGCGACACCTCCTTCATCATTCAAATCAGTGATTGAGCGCGAGTCAACTCTCAATCCTGAAGCGATACTTATGGATATAGGTAGCGTAAAGACAAAACCTCTACTTGAGGTATCTACATTTGAAGGGCTTTCATACAGATTCTGTGGCACCCATCCGTTGGCAGGACGTGAAGTTAGTGGGGCAGTATCTGCTCGGGCCGATCTCTTCTTAGATCGCGCTTGGGTTATTACTCCGACATCGGAAACTTCAGCGGCGGCCAAAGCAATGGCCCTCGAGGTTATCGCGGCATGCGGAGCGCAGCCGGTTGAAATGAGCGCACAAGATCATGATCAGCGAGTAGCGATGATTTCTCATCTTCCGCAGACCATTAGTTCGCTCCTAGCGGCTCAACTTTCCAATTCAAACCCCGAGGCATTGGCACTTGCCGGGGGCGGCTTAAGGGACACAGTTCGAATAGCTGGTTCAGATCCAAAGCTATGGGGCGAGATATTGGCTGCCAATGAGACGGCTTTATTGCCATTATTGATAAGTCTACAAAGTGATCTTTCGGCTCTTATTTCAGCAGCCAGTGGTCCCGCGAAATGGGAGTCACTGGTAGCTGCGGGCAGGGCTGGAAAGAGTGCGATTCCTGGCAAACATGGTGGCAAATCTCGCGAATATAGCTACCTGCCAATTGTTATTGATGACCGACCTGGACAGCTCGGATCGCTTTTCAATGCTTGCGCAAAAGCTGATGTGAATATTGAAGACCTCGCGCTGGAACATTCACCGGGTCAACTAACTGCAGTAATCACGCTAGCAATCGCGCCAGAAGATATTGGGCGATTGAGTGAGTTCTTAACGAAAGATGGCTGGAACGTTCACTCCGTAAGTTAATGGTTAGTTAATGATTTGCAAGAGGATGAGATTTAGGTAAAGCCTCACGCTGTAAGCAACGTAGAATAAGGGTCATTATGGGCATAGTCGTAGCAATAGATGGCCCTAGTGGTTCGGGTAAATCAAGCACCTCAAAATCAGTTGCGATGCGCTCTACCTGGGATTACTTAGATACTGGCGCGCTTTATCGCGGCCTTACCTGGCTAGCTCTGCAGAATGATCTAACTGATGCCAGCTTAGTTCTAAAAGCTCTTAAATCTTCGCCGTTGCGTTTCGTAGTTGATCCGCTAGAGCCAAGACTATTTGCCGGTGATACTGAAATTACCGATGCGATTCGAACTGTTGAAATTACTGAGTCGGTATCTAAATTTGCAGCTATGCCAGAGCTGCGCGCCGAACTTTTAAAGTTACAACGCAAAATTATTTCTGACTCAAAACGTGGAATCGTTGTAGAAGGCCGTGACATCGCAACCGTTGTGGCACCTGATGCAGCGCTAAAAATTTATCTAACGGCTGATCTAACTGCTCGAGCAGCTCGTCGCGATGCCGAAGAGAATTCAGTTCAGGGCATCGAAAATGTTGCGCAGTCATTGAGCAGTCGTGATGAATTAGATACAACTCGCGAAGTTTCCCCATTAACTTTGGCTCCAGATGCTTTAACAATTGACTCTACTCACTTGAGTTTGGAAGAAACTGTCGATCGTATTTGGGAGCTTCTAAAGCAGCGTGAATTGCTAGGTTTACCGGTTGTTGCAATCTTAGGCCGACCAAACGTGGGAAAATCGACTTTGATTAACCGGTTTATCGGACGACGCGAAGCTATCGTCGAAGATACTCCTGGCGTTACCCGCGATCGCGTGCAATACGAATGCGAATGGGGCGGTCGTCGATTTATTGTTATGGATACTGGTGGCTGGGAAGCAAAGCCTGATGGAATTTCTATTCAGGTTAGCGCCGGCGCTGAACAAGCAATGCGTGAAGCCGACGTTCTTGCCTTCGTAGTCGACGCCCAGGTTGGCGCACTCGATGAAGATGATATTTTGGTTAGCGAACTTCGCAAAGCAAAGAAACCAACAATTTTGATTGCCAACAAGGTCGATGATGAAGGCGCCGAATCTGATGCGTATGCTCTCTGGAACCTTGGTTTAGGCGAGCCATATTTCGTTTCGGCCTTGCATGGTCGCGGTAGTGGTGACTTGCTTGATCATATTGTTGCTGAGCTACCTGAAGTTGGTCGCGCCCAAGTGCAAGATGGATACCGTCGCATTGCACTAATTGGCCGCCCAAATGTTGGTAAATCAAGTCTGTTAAACGCTCTCGCTGGTGAGACGCGTTCAATCGTCGATGATGTTGCAGGAACAACTCGTGATCCAGTAGATGAGTTAATTGAAATTGGCGATCAAGTTTGGCGTTTCATTGATACTGCTGGTTTGCGTAAGCGAGCTAATCAAGCAAGTGGTACTGATTATTACGCAACGCTTCGAACTCAAACAGCACTAGAGCGTTGCGAAGTTGCAGCTGTTGTTCTTGATGCATCTAATCCGATATCAGAGCAAGATCTACGAATCATCACGATGGTTGAAGAAGCGGGTAAAGCGATGGTGATCGTGATGAATAAGTGGGATCTAGTCGATGAAGATCGGCGCGATCAATTAGATAAGGAAATAGATCGTCACCTTGATCAAGTTGAATGGGCACAGCGGGTAAATGTGGCAGCTAAAACTGGTTGGCACCGCGATCGTTTAGCGCCAGCTTTGCGCACCGCACTTAGTGGGTGGGAACAACGCGTTCCGACAGCGAAGTTGAACTCATTCCTGGGTGCCTTGATTGGTGCAACACCACCACCAGTTCGTGGCGGAAAACAGCCAAAAATTTATTACGCGACTCAAGCGGGTATCGCACCGCCTAAGTTCGTGATCTTCTCAAGTGGCTGGATTGAGGCTTCGTATCGACGATTCATTGAACGACGTTTGCGCGAAGAGTTTGGCTTCCCAGGAACACCAGTCATGGTGGCGATTCGAGTCAAGGAACGCGACAAAGAGTAATGCTGACGATTCCCAACGCCTTAACTTTTCTGAGGTTTCTCGGAATCCCACTCTTTCTTCATTTAGCATTAAATCTTCACGCCGATGGTTGGGCGATTGCGGTCTTAGCCGTGGGTGGAGCTACTGATTATTTCGATGGCAAACTAGCTAGAGCCTGGGGTCAGACTTCTCGTTTTGGCGAGATCGCTGATCCGACGATTGACCGCTTGTACATCTTGGCAGTGTTGATCGCACTGTATGTGCGTGATGCGATCCCACTTTGGTTGATCGCAACCTTGCTGGGGCGCGATTTGATTCTGGCTCTGCTTTCCCTTTGGTTGAGTGCGACGAATCGACCGCTAATTGAAGTCACCTTCTTGGGTAAGGCTGCCACTTTCAATCTTTTGTACGCCTTCCCGTTCCTATTGCTGGCACTTTCGGATTCTTGGCTAGGTACTGTGGCATTTGTTCTAGGTTGGGCTTTTGCCATCTGGGGAACCGCTCTTTATGTATTCACCGGTATTTCATATTTCATAAATGCTATTTCAAGTACTAAGGTTCGGCCATAAATCTTTGCGATTTGACTGCGATCAACTCAGAAGAATTTATACGACTAAGAGAAAAGGCGCGAAATGTCTAATATTCCAGCAGATCTTAAGTACACCAAAGAGCACGAGTGGGTACGCGAATTAGCAACTGCTGGCAACATCTCGATGGGTATTACTGACTTCGCGCAAGGTGCACTGGGCGACATTGTTTATGTGCAATTGCCCAAAGTCGGCGACGCAATTGTGAGTGGCAAAGTTTGTGGCGAGGTTGAGTCAACAAAAAGTGTCTCGGAAATTTTTGCACCAGTAACCGGTAAAGTTATTTCGATCAATGATTCGCTATCGAATTCGCCGGAATTTATCAACTCGGATCCATACAACGCGGGTTGGTTATTGGAAATCGAACTTACCGAGGCAGCTAGTGATCTGTTAACCCCAGAGGAATACGGACAAATCACCGCTTGACCTAACCCCAGACTCTAAATAGGGTAAGCCTCCAGTTAAGGATGAAGTTGAAAATCAAACTCTCATCAGTTCTAAAAGAAATCGGGGAGTGAACATGGCTGCAGCTGAAATAGAGCGCGAAGTCACCACCACGATCTCACTTGGAATTCGGCCAGTTGTTGATGGTCAGGTTAATCTTGAAACATTGATGCAATCACTTGATGCCGATAATCAAAATGTGGTTGCCCAAGTATTAGCAGCTATCGAACCGACTGCCTTGTTGCTAGTTCTAAAAGGCGCTGGTCGCGGTAATCGTTTCATGGTTAACAAGGGCGGAACCACAATTGGTCGTGGGGCCGACTCGGGCATTTTCCTCGATGATGTTACGGTTTCTCGAAAGCACGCAACAATCAGCTTTGATCACGGCTTTACCTTCACTGATTCAGGCAGCCTCAATGGTTCTTATTTAAATAATGAACGAGTCACAACTGCTGTTTTGAAATCAGGCGATGAGATTCAAATCGGAAAATTCCATTTAGTGTTTATCAGCAATAATTCAAACTCAGATAACAAGTAAGAAAAACGGAGATCATAAGATGAGCGTTCCAGCACGGGCATACCTCAGCATCGGTGAAGTTCTAAATAAACTTCGCGGTGATTTTGCAGATATTACGATCTCCAAGATTCGTTTCCTAGAATCTGAAGGTTTAATTGATCCGCAGCGAACCCCGTCTGGTTATCGCAAATTCACTTCAACTGATCTTGACCGCCTGCGCTATGTGCTGCTTGCACAACGCGATCAGTATTTACCATTACGCGTTATCAAAGAAAATCTTGACGCGATCGATCGTGGCCTACAACCTTCGGCTACTGGGGGAGCTGCATCTCCTCGTCCACAACTTGGTTTAGCAACTGTTGATGGTGAATTCGCGCCTTCGTCATTCGGTGATACCAATGACTTACGGCTTAGTCGCGAAGAGCTTTTGAAATCATCGGGTATCAATGATGACCAACTAACTGAACTTGAATCATTCGGGTTAATCACTGTGCGTGGGCGCCACTATGACGCTGATGCTTTAGCTATCGCGCAGGCTGTTTCAGAGATGGCTGCCTTCGGTATCGAGCCACGACACATGCGTTCCTTTAAATCAGCGGCTGATCGCGAGATTGGGTTGATCGAGCAAGTCATTACTCCGCTAGTGCGTCAGAAGAGCACCGAGTCAAAAGCACGTGCTGAAGAAGTCACCAAGGAGATTGCGGCACTTTCAATTCGACTACATGCTTCGTTGGTGCGTAGCGGCCTTCATCGCTTTCGCTAAATAGATGTCCTCTGAAATGATCCCGATGGAGGTAATCGGCGTGCGCGTCGAGATGCCATCTAATCAACCAATAATTCTGCTTCGAGAAATCGATGGCACCCGCTTTCTGCCAATCTGGGTCGGGGCAGTAGAAGCGACCGCAATTGCGTTTGCGCAGCAAGGTCTCGAACCGCCACGTCCTTTAACTCATGATCTGATGGCTCAACTATTTGAGAAATTCGATGCGACTTTGGTAGCCGTACATGTTAATGAACTTCGTGACGGAGTCTTTTACTCAACTTTGCAGATGCGAGATTCGCTAGCTAACTTGGTTCAGTTATCCGCGCGGCCTTCCGATGCGATCGCACTAGCCCTTAGAACCCAGAGCAATATTTTGGCAAGTTCGGATTTGCTGGATACTGCCGGCATTGAGATCCCAGAGGGTGCAGTTGTAGACGAAGGCGATTCCGGAGACCAGACCATTGAACTCGAGGCTTTCCGAGAGTTCCTGGAAGGCATTAATCCGGAAGATTTTGCCGGCTAATCGAGCGTAAAACTCTAAACCTAAAGTAGAGGTTTCAACCGTGTCGGTCATTGCAACAGTGTAATTCGACTCCTACTCTTTAGCTACTAGACCACCCCACCACACAATCGAAATGAGTTCCCCCTCATGAGTCAGACTGACTTCGAAATTGGCTACCGCGGCGCTACTGCATGTGCTGCAGCTGGAATTACTTACCGCCAACTCGATTATTGGGCTCGTACAGCTTTAGTAGAACCAAGCATTCGCAGCGCCGGGGGATCCGGAACTCAACGCCTGTATGGCTTTCGTGACATTTTGGTTTTAAAAATTGTTAAGCGTTTGTTGGATGCCGGTGTATCACTACAAAATATTCGTACCGCAGTTGATCATTTACGCGGTCGCGGCGTTACTGAATTGGAACGTATAACTTTGATGTCAGATGGTGCCTCGATCTATGAGTGTGCAAGTGCTGACGAAATGTATGACTTGGTGCAAGGAGGCCAAGGAGTATTCGGAATCGCAGTTGGTCGAGTTTGGCATGAAGTCGAAGGTTCGCTTTCAAACCTTCAAGGTGAGGTTAATGGTCAAATAGTCGGCGGCGAAGATAACGACGAGCTATCGCAACGTCGGGCGCGCAAAGGCGCGTAATCGCCCGTATTCTGCTCACCTTATCCGATCAAGTTTGATCGGTTATTTGAGATCTAAGGTGAGATCGCATGAGCGCGCACGAGAATTTTGAATCACGACATATTGGGCCATCTGCTGTTCAAGAAGCAACCATGTTGCACGAACTCGGGTATGCGACTTTAGAGTCATTCATAAAAGCAGTTGTTCCACAGAATATTGCGATGGGTCATCACTTAAAAGATGTGTTGCCACCAGCTCTTTCTGAAGTTGAAACAGTCACTGAATTGCGCAAACTGGCAAATCAGAATCAAGTTTTTGATTCTTTAATTGGCACTGGCTATTACGGAACGATCACTCCAGCTGTGATCTTGCGAAATGTTTTAGAGAACCCAGCTTGGTACACCGCTTACACGCCTTATCAGCCGGAGATTTCCCAAGGTCGTTTAGAAGCGCTCTTTGCTTTCCAAACTGCAGTGTGTGATTTAACTGCACTACCAATTGCTAATGCATCGATGCTCGACGAAGCTACTGCGGCTGCCGAAGCGATGACATTGGCACGTCGAGTGCATAACGGGGCTGACTCAGCCGTCTTCTTGATTGATAAGTATCTGCACCCGCAATCGAAAGCGGTAGTTGCTACTCGCGCAAAACCGTTAGCAATAGAGATTGTGGAATTCGATCCGAGTGAACCGTTGACAAATATTTCAACCCAAGAAGTTTTTGGCGTGTTAGTTCAGTATCCAAATACCAATGGTGAAATTCTTGATTACTCAACCCTTGCCGCTTGGGCGCACGAACGTACAGCTCTGCTGATAGCTGCGACTGATCTGTTGGCACTCACATTGCTGACACCACCAGGGGAGTGGGGCGCAGATATCGCAATTGGTTCGGCGCAACGCTTTGGGGTACCAATGGGATTTGGTGGGCCGCATGCCGGTTTCTTGGCTGTGCGAAGTGGGTTAGAGCGATCAATGCCAGGTCGGTTAATTGGACAAAGTCTTGACGCACATGGCAATCCAGCTTTTCGCTTGGCTTTGCAAACTCGCGAACAGCACATCAGACGCGATAAGGCGACTAGCAATATCTGTACAGCTCAAGTTCTATTGGCGGTGATGAGTGCGTTTTATGCGATGTGGCATGGTGCCGATGGACTCAAAGTTATAGCTAACCGAATTCATGCTCAGACTAATTCGCTAGTGCAGGCTTTGCAGTTGAGTGAACATAAAGTTTTAACGAAGAATTTTTTCGATACGGTTTTGATTGAGGTAAAGGATGCTGCATTAATTCATCGCACAGCTCGATCGCTCAAGATTAACCTACGTGAAGTCTCGGAAAATGTTGTTGGTATCTCGTTTGACGAAACAATCACAGCTGAGCATTTAGTTCGGATTGGTCAGATTTTTGGCGTAAGCATTTCGACACCTGCTCGCGAGGTTGCGATCAGTAACTCTCGTAAGAGTTCTTTCCTAACGCACCCCATCTTTTCAACGAATCGTTCGGAAACATCGATGATGCGTTATTTACGTACACTTGCTGATCGTGACTTAGCGTTGGATCGCACCATGATTCCATTGGGATCTTGCACCATGAAACTAAATGCTGCGACCGAGATGGAAGCTGTGACGTGGCCAGAGTTTTCATCGTTGCACCCTTTTGCGCCAGCTGAACAAAGTGCCGGTTCGAGACAATTGATTAAAGAGTTAAGTGATTGGTTAATTGCAATTACTGGTTACGACGCAGTATCGCTACAACCAAATGCTGGTAGCCAGGGGGAGTTCGCAGGTCTATTAGCGATTCGTAATTATCACGATTCTCGTGGCGACCAAGCTCGAAAGATTTGTTTAATTCCATCAAGTGCTCACGGAACTAATGCAGCGAGTGCGGTGATGGCCGGCATGAAAGTTGTGGTTATTGATTGTGATGCTGAAGGAAATGTAAGCATTGAAGATCTGGAAGCGAAGATTGCGGCTCACAGTGGGGAAGTGGCTGCGTTGATGGTTACTTATCCATCGACACATGGGGTATTTGAAGTTGAGATCTCACGCATCTGCGCACTTATTCATGATGCTGGTGGCCAGGTCTATGTCGATGGCGCTAATTTAAATGCTTTGGTTGGTTTGGCCCAACCTGGAAAGTTCGGCGCAGATGTATCGCACTTGAATCTGCATAAGACTTTTTGTATTCCGCATGGTGGGGGCGGACCAGGAGTTGGTCCGGTAATTACTAGGGCGCATTTGGCACCATTCTTGCCAAACCATCCAATGGATGCCTTGGCAGGTCCAGCAACAGGACCTGGCCCAATTTCAGCGGCCCCCTTTGGCTCAGCAAGCATCTTGCCGATTAGCTGGGCTTATATTCGCTTGATGGGCGGCGAGGGTTTAACTCATGCAACTCAAGTGGCAATTCTTTCGGCTAACTACATCGCGCGTAAGTTGCAGAACGATTTCCCAGTTCTTTACACCGGGGCAAATGGGTTGGTTGCACACGAATGCATTCTCGATCTGCGCGAGATCACCAAGATCAGCGGAGTAAGCGTCGATGACATAGCTAAGCGTCTAATGGATTACGGCTTCCATGCCCCAACCATGAGTTTCCCCGTCGCAGGAACTTTCATGATTGAGCCAACTGAAAGTGAAGATATCGCCGAACTAGACCGCTTTATCGCGGCCATGAAAGCTATTCGGGCCGAAATCGATCAGATCATAGAAGGTAAAGTCGAGGTTGAGGGTTCAGCGCTCAGAAATGCGCCTCACACAATTGAGGCAGTTTTAGACCCTAATTGGGATCGAGCATATAGCCGAGCCGCTGGTGCGACCCCTGGAGCCCGAGAGGGGCTGATTGCGGGTGAGTTAATCGGTACTCGTGGCAAGTATTTTCCTACTGTTGGTCGCGTCGATGGTGTTCATGGCGATCGGAACCTAATCTGTTCTTGCACACCAATAGCTGAATACGCCGAGTAAGAAGTAGCCGAGTTACGCTCAAAAGGGGCAGGGGCTAATTCCTTTTACTTAACATAATGTAACTTATCGGCGATTACCCACACGGGCGGCATAGCTCAAAGCAGCCCCAAATCCCAGGCCGATCAGCAACACCAACAACCAGGCAAACTCGCCTACTCGATCATAAATAGTTCGTGTGGCATTTAGTGCCACCGATCCGTTGATGCTGGCGGCGATGTTCGCTTTAGTTGATTTCAAAACAAGGCCATTTGTGTCGATGATTGCTGAAATGCCAACTGTCGAAACACTGACGGAATATCTGGCATGTTCAATACTTCGAATTCGAGTGATCGCCAATTGTTGGGCGCTTTCGGATGTGTTGGCAAAAGTCGCACTATTTGTCTGGACCACGAAGAAGTTGCTCTGGTCAGCCGCACTTTGAATTAAACGATCATCGATTAGCTCGAAACAGATGATTGGCGCAATATTTGCTTGGCCCACCCGATGGATAACAGCGGACTTGCCGGGTGAAAAGTCCTCAATTTGATTGGGCAAATCGGAGAAAAATGTCAAAGCAGAACGTAATGGCATTACCTCACCAAACGGCGTCAAATGTCGTTTTACATATCGCGTAGTTGCCGCAATTTTTGGTTCCCAAAGAATCGAGGCATTTTGCAATTGGCCATCAGTACGCAGAACTGCCCCAATGATTATCGGAACTTCAGTTTTGTCGACTAACGATGAAATTGCAACCCCGATTTTTGGATTATTAAATGGATCTACATCAACTGAGTTTTCCGGCCAGATAATTAGATTTGGTTTTGTTTCTTTTCCATTTGAATTTTCAATTTTGGTTAGCGCGTTCTCGGTTGCGATCAGATGTCGATAGAAAACTTCGGTAGCTCGCTCGTTGAAATCAAGTCCTAATTTAGGAACTGAACCTTGCACGGCAAGTACCTGAAAAGTCTGACGTGGCGAATTATTTGGCAGAACAAAAATTCCAGAAAGTGTCAGCGCGATTGCAATAGCTGGGAGAGTTATGCCACTTCCCCGCTTTGCCAACTCAAACGCAGCCACACCGAGTAAAAGTGTGGCCAATGAAAGTAGTGACACTCCGCCGATGCTGGCAAGACGCGCATACGGTGCATCAACTTGTGAGAATCCGATGCGCAACCAACCGAAACCACCAAATGGAAAACGAGAACGAACTTCTTCTAGGGCAAGAAAGGCGACTGGAAGAAAGAAATACCAGGACTCCCCTCTTTGTTTTAAGAAGCCCAGTGGCAGGTAAAAAATGGTTTGCAGCAGTACAAGCGCGATCCATGGTGCTATTCCGACATATTTGTTACTCCAAATTAAGCCAGCAGCATTGAACGTAAATGCGAAAATAGCAATGGATGCGAAGTGCTTGCCATTTTTATTGATTGCATTAATAAGGAGTGCGATTGCTAACGGAGCTGCAAACCAAAGCCCGATTGGTTTAAATGCAGCCGATAGCAATAACCCACTTAAGAATGAATAGAGGGCGAACACGGTTTTACCAACCAAGCGCTGCAATTAAACGATCAATACTTGCTCCTAGACCATAATGATCTTTGATTTGGTAGAGCTTTGATAAGTCAGCCGGCGCTTTAGGCATTGATAAATCAACTTTAGGCAGTGGTGCATCTCGCGCAACCCGCACCAATTTGGGTGCGATATTTAAGTAATCTGCGCCCGCAATAATTTTCTTCGCAAGGGCTGGCGGTAATGAATCATGCCCTTGATGAGCTGCAGCGAGAGCATCTTCAACAGTGGCGAAGTTGTTAGCAATTACCGCGGCTCCTTTCTCACCGATTCCCTTTACCCCAGGAAGACCATCAGAAGGGTCGCCTCGGAACATGGCAAATAAGTCATAACGCTCACCTGGAATCAAATACTTGTCTGCCACATATTTAATATCAACTAAGTCATGTTGTGATATTCCCTTAGCCAAGTAGACAACTTTGATATCGCGTTTGTCATCAACCATTTGAAATAAATCTCGATCGCCAGTAACAATACGAATTGGTCCGGGTTCTACCTCCGCATATGTGGCCATTACATCGTCTGCTTCATAGTCGTCAACGCCAACAACTGGAATTCCAAAGAGGTCCAAAATATCTAGCAAGATTGGAATCTGCGGAGTTAACGTTTCTGGCTCTTCCTCTTCCTCGCCGCCCTCTTCTTCTAACCGGTTAGCTTTGTAAGCGGGGAAAATATCCACGCGCCAACTTGGTCGCCAATCTCCGTCAA
>Ga0209188_1000928_pt1 | contig 25574 bp, 34 predicted proteins | sample C_130625_EF_Meta_FD_187307 | JGI IMG/M metagenome (GOLD analysis project Ga0209188, IMG submission 187307) | Freshwater microbial communities from Lake Croche, Canada to study carbon cycling - C_130625_EF_MetaG (SPAdes) (version 2) | ecosystem: Environmental > Aquatic > Freshwater > Lake... | reverse complement strand
TCATGATCCACAATTTGAAGGTCTTGACGGTCGTTGACCTTGTTCTGTTCCACGAGTTGCACCAGGGCGATCTCCATCTTTTGCACACGGGAATCCAGACGTTCCGAAGTGTCTTGGAACTCCTTTCTTCCGACAAATTGGGTCTGCAGAAGCAGGATCAGGATAACCCCGATCGGGGTGATGATCGTTCCGAACTTGGCCGCGCTATCCAAGAGGTTTTGCCGGGCCTCGGAGGTCATGGGGTTACTTCAAATACTGCGCCACATACGCCCAGATTTTTTGTTGACCCACCGTGGTCGGGTGAACATAAGAACCAGTTGCCAATGACCCATTATTATAAACTTGCGGCGCACCAGAAATCGTTGCCCCATTGTCAAACGCCATAAGAGGAGGCGTAAAAGACGATGTTGAGGTTACGTCCGCGTAAGAAAAGACACTTTCCACATCAATCACTTGATCCACATAAGTTCCAACCGAGGCTTTGATATTGTTATTGAGTCTTATCCTTGCGTTGTCTTGAGTGGTGCCTGCGGGAAAGTCACTGCGTTTCAAAACCGTAAAAGCCACTGTCCAATACCCATCCCTACGGGCTAAGGCCCAAATGTTTTGAAGGTTTGAATAAGCTGTGTCAGCGGTGGAATTTGCCGTAGTTTGCGATCCATTATAAACCAATTGTTGTCCCAGATTGTTTGTTCCGGCCCATACAATAAATGTATTTCCAGCACCATATCCCGGAGATGTAAAAGTAAGAGTTTTGCTACCCGTGGTTCCAGTGTAAACAGTTGACAATGTTACTGATGTCGCTCCCGAATAAACCGTTGTTGCAACCGTTGAAGAGTATCCAGAACCATCCGTTACAATAGTCTTTGCATAAAGCGCGGTTGGTAACGCACTCACGTTTATTGTTGCAGAACCATTTGTGCAAGTTGCCGTTAATTGAACATTCCCCGCGGTGTATGGGTAGTACGTCAACATGGAAGTGGTTTGAGTCCCACCAATTGCATAAGTCAACAAATTGCTAGGTGTTAATTCGCTGAATGGCTTGTTAAATAATAATTCCCCAACAGCACCAAATCCAATGCCCGGAAGCCCATTATTCGAATAACGGCTTAAAAAGGCAGACATGATACTATCGCCTTGAGTTACGATAATTCGAGAAGAGAAATTCACAGCACGATTGGTTTGAAAGCTAAACATTATCGTGTTTAACGACGCCGCATCGTTTTGGGACAATCCATATCCAAGAAAAGCGCAATTAAATGGTTTGTCCGTAGTGCTGAAATTTTGAGAATAGGATGTATCAATAATATTCTGAGTGGTTGCTTGAATTGGGTAAACCACCCCATTGTAAGTGACGGTTCCCGCAGTTGGGTAATACTGACCACCGATCAAAATAGAACCAGAAAAGGTGTAGAAATTATTCCCAGAGGCATATCCCACATTCTGATTCAACTTGGAATAAACTGATGTGATTCCAGAAGGAGTTCCTTGCCAAATAATTGAGTCAATATCGGGGTTTGTAATTGCCGTGGAATCTGTCCAAGCAGAATTTTTAAAAGAACAAATAAAGGTTCCCTCCGCATTGGTGCAAGTGCCCGTCCCATAACCGGAATATGCCGGAAAATTTGCAACGACGGTTCCAGAGGGATTGTTTGCTTGAAGTCCCACGCTTGTAGAAGCTCCAACAGCCGCCGATTGAATGGTTAAATTTTGATAACCAGTAACCCCCGTGTAAGGGGTTGACAAAGTGATTGAAGTTGCCCCAGAAGAAGCCGCAGAGACCGTTGTTCCATAAGGGATTCCCGAACCCGTAACTGATGATCCCGCCGTTAATGCCCAAGGTAAAGCTGAACAAGTGACCGTTGAAGAACCGTTTGTGCAATACCCATAAACACCTGTTGGGTTTTGATAAAATTCCTGAGGGGTTACTTGTGCGGAAGCGTAATTTTGCAGGAGATGGCAACCAAAACTTCCAGACCGAAAGCTAACATTTGGTGAAGCTGGAATGCCATTTTGACCAGCTTGCGTCATAAGAAACCCTGTGACTGGATAAAATCCAGTATCAGCATAAGCTCCCCTTCCAGCATTTCTTGCCCCCCAAGAGGCAAATTGCCATGACCCATTAAAAGTCAACGGGTAGGCCGAAGAAATAAGATTTTGAGCGGCGGGGAATGCCGATCGCCCCGCAAATGGATAAAAAGCAATCAGCTTTCTCCAAAGACCCGTATCTTTCAAATCCCTTACCAACAAAGCAAGAGCATTAATCTCGGTTGGCGTGAACTTCGACTGACCTCCAGCGCGATCCAAGTAACCTTGCAAATCTGAATCGGCAATGCCAAGTCCTCCACCGGAAGCGGAATTAAATAATCCCATAAAATTAACCTTGGATGGCGTAGAAGGTGGCTCCGGTCGTTGAGCACCAGACTTGAATTGCGCTTGAAGAGACAGCCGCAGTGGCTTCGTAACCAGCATTCTGGGTCAACGCCATTCCATTGGTTGCGCTTGGGGTGGATCCGTCGATGGTGAGCATCATCGTGCCCGAGCTGGTATTCTGAAACAAAAGATAATGCCTGCGGGTTGCCGCAAAGACCGCCTGGGCCGTTCCCCCGGTTGTTATTGTAGTTGAGGACGCAATGGTCATTGGAACACTGGTTCCTTTGATTTGAATGTTTGGTTGCATGGGTTTTTCGGGTGAGGCTCTCGCGTGAGAAGATAGGTTTTTAGTGGTTAACGCTTAAGGTGATTTTTAGTGCTTTAGGCGGATTACCGCACCATGGATCCAAAACGGCCCTGCTGACCCTGCTTCATCTCCAACTTGTCCCACTCGATGTTGAGACACTGGAGGGCATTGGCATCATGAGCCGATGCTTTTTCAAACTGACCATCCTCGCGCTGAGCCTCGGCACAGATGGCATACTTTACGGCTTCAGCCAGGATGTAGGGGAAGGTGGTATCATTGTTTGAGTAGCTGCCGGTCGTGTAGACTGTCGGCCTCAGGCAAAAGGCCACCCAAACCGTGGAGGGAATTGAAGTGACTGATAATCCGTTTTCCCCAACGACGACTCCGTCATTGGTCAGCATCCAGTTGACCGGGGTGGCATAGCGGTTGGTGCGCGGATCGCTCTTCCACACCCCAATGACCTCACCGATCGGGGTTTGAGTGGTGCCGTTAAGTACCTGATCCAAACTGATTGCAAAGAGGATGCCGCTGCCATTGGTGAAAGTTGCCGAACTGGCCAGCTGCCAAGAAGTATCATTGGAATCAGTGGTCGGATCAGTCCCCACGGATGCGGCAACCGCTTGATAATAATTCCCATCACTTCCAAGGACAAGGTCGCCCGTATTGTACGAGGTCGATCCACTCCAATTGGCATAGAATTGCCGGTTTTCGTACCTGACAAAATCGGGCCATGGATACATTTCCTGCGCAGCTCGGAGGGCGCTATTGGCATATTCGGTAAAAGCCGCAAGCGTGTTGGAGGCTGGCGTGATGGATGGATCCAGGCCCATGCGTGCCAGGGCTCCATCGATGACGCTCTTAAAGGTGACGGTACGCATCAGGAAAGGTAAAAGGCTGAAGGAGAAAGGCGAGAGGAATGAATCATGAGACCACCTGATCGGTGCTTTCGGTGCCATCGACCACTCCCTCGGTGGAGGGTTCCGGAAGCTCCTCCTCAGGAAAGGTGTGATTGGCAATAATGGCTTCAGCTTCGGTCTTCTGGCTCTCGACCTTCGACAATCGATTATCGTCACCGCTTTGCTTCGCAAAGCTCATGATTGTGTCGCTCATCCCCTTGACCCGTACGATGACCCCATCCCGCTCCAGAGCATCCGTAAAAGCTGGATCCTTCCAACAATCGGGACCAAAGACTTGCTTCATGTGGGCATGGAGGTCGGCATCAATACGGTATTTGAGTTGACCGATCCCATCCATGAGCTTGGAAGAGTTCTCAATCCGTGCGGAATAAGCGTTGATCTTCTCCTGGCGGATGGCCGCATGAACGGCATGGGCTTTGAATCCTTTGCGGAATTCATTCAGGACCGCAGAAGAGGCCTCGATCGGTGCTACAAGTTGCTCGTTCATCTATGGTTCATTTTCTAGCTCGTGAAGGGAGCGCCCGCCCCCGAATGTGCGGGACGGACGCTCAATATCACGATCCGGACTTAGGAAGCCGAGATCTTGGCGTGAGCCTGTGGGTTGGTGGGAACCAGGGCGACGATCGCCTCCACGATTCCACGGCGACCAGCACCAAGGTCAGGCAGCTCGGTGAAGTTGGGAGCCGTGTGGGTCCTCATTTCAACAAACTCCGGATCGATGATGTAACCGGTCTTTGTGTTGGGCACAAATGCGGACAAGTGCAGCTCGATGTTACCAAAGTCACCGCTGTAGATGTCCACGGATGTGGAGATCGTCTTGTCGGCGATGTTGGCGTTGTAATAGCGGACGGGGCTTGCCGTGCTGCTGCTGATGGTCTTGGCAGGAAGGTAACGGGAGAAATCCGAAATGGAGTTCTTGAGGTCACTTCCCATGATACCGAGGAGGTCACCGCCGCGTCCCGTCACACTCCAGCGCTGCTGAAGCACTCCACGAAGACCGTCTTCGGTAAAGGCTGCAAGCGTGCCCGAGTAGATCTGCGAACTGCTAAGCAAGACATTGGACTGACCCAGGGCAACCGAATCAGCCGTTGAGCTAAGCCACTTGCCGAGACCACGGGTGTTGTAGGCCTGAGTGCTTCCGTCATCGGCTGCCGCTCCGTTGGCGGAGAGGAAGGTCGATTCGATGTCGCGCTTGACCATGACGGTTGCCTTGGCCTTTGCGCGGGCGAACTCCGTGGCACCGGCCACACCCTGAGGATCAGGGTTGTTGATACCGGCAACGGTAGCGATAACTTCCTCCAAACGGCTGACACCGGGGATACGGCGGAACTGCTGGATATAGGTGCCGATGCGGTAGCGGGTCGAAGCAAAGTCGGCTGCGCTGCTGTAGCTGACCTCAGTGCCGTCGACGGTGCCGGAAGTCGATGTCGAGGGATAAGAATCCACGAGCCACTCGACATAAGCGTTGGAGGGCTTTTTGCTTCCTTTCTTGATGCTGGACGTCAGGACGGTTTCTTTAGCGTCGACGACCGCGATGATGTCGGAGAGGTCCTCCCTCTTTCCGATGCTGTTGATGTAACTTGTTGCTGCCATTGTTTTGGTGGGTCATTTGACCCGAATGTATTGGGTGATTTTGGTTAGGTCGGTTGGTTGAAGGTCAGGTGGGTCTACCCGCCGAAATACGCGGCAAGGTCATCCATGCGCCCGGACGAGAGGACTCGATCGCGCTCATTGGATTTTTCTCGCGTGCTTGCGGCGGGCGGCCTGCTGGCCGATGCCTTGGGGATCGCCGGGGCAATGGCCCTGGCACCCATTTTGGCGCTTGATTGCTTTGCGGTGGCTGCCTTTGCAGTATCGGACTTGGACTGAGCGGAGGCTTGGCGGAGCTTCATCCCGGCCAGCGCGTCACCGATGACGAGCTCGTAGCCGGGCAGACGTTTAAGCGAGGGAACCCGTCTCAGGGTATCCACCATCACCTGATGTTCCTGACTTCCGGCTTTGAAAAGCGCCGGATAGGTCGCCTTGGCCTCGGGGAGGATGGCTTCGCGTTCGCGGAGATACTCGCGGCGGGATGGTGCATGGTCGGAGAGAAGCGCGTCGGTCTGGGCAATGAACTTTGCCATTTCAGCGCGATCCACATAGCGCTCGGATCCATCGGCATTAGTCACCGTGGCTCCGTCCGGATTCTGTAGTGCCCAGGCGCGTACCTTCTTGGCCGCAGAAACCTTGGCTTCCAATTCTCCGGCGTCATCGAGGTCGGCAAGCGGATCCTCCGGAGTTGCCTCCAGTTTGATCACGCTCCGCTTTTCAATGTCGGCTTTGAGTTGCTCGTTCTCCGTTTTCAGCGATTCGGCTAGCGTCTCTGCCTCCTTACGTCGGCGGGTCAGCTTGTCGATGCGCTTTTCTAGCTTCCTAGTGGACTTGTCCTCCGTTTCATCTTTGCTCTCGGGATCTTCGAGATCCTCGGGATCTTCGGAATCTTCCTCGTCTGACTGCTCTGTCTGCTCCGTCTGCTCTGTCTTTTCTTCGGGAGTCTCTTCAATTTCTTCCGCATCATCCTCTTCGTTTTCGGCAGCTGGGGTTTCGGCTTTGGATGCCTTGGCTGATGCGCCTTGGCCTTTACTTTGGCCTAGTGCCTCGGCTACTTCGGGCGGGAGGTGATCCAGGATGTCGCTGTAGGCGGACTCCAGTGGGTCTGATACTGCTTTGGTGCTTTCGCTCATGAGGTTTGTACGGCGCTCAGGACGCCAGAATCAGCGCTTCATTTTCCCCGCTTAATGCGGAGATGACCGGAACGCAGGAAGGTCGCATGACGCGGAAAGTACGAGCCGCGGGTGCCGAGCTTAAGGGGGATTTTTGAGATCAAAGATCCGAGGTCAGAGACCTCCGATGAAAAATGAAGGAAGGGACGGGCTACACGTTCGCCATGCACAGCGCCTCGCTATCGCACCGCCCTTCCTAAAATGGAGTCAGGTGATCAGGTCGCTCTGCCCACATTCGCAGACAGCCCTCATTGCACCTGACGGCTAGACAGTTCTCACGGAGCATGAGGCCCGCTTTGGAGAAACTTGAACTAGCAAATTTTCCCGCCCCAGATCGTCACCTGGTCCAAGGCTAGCGGGTTAGCCTTACCAAGCCCGTCACGCAATCTTTCGATCGCGGAGAAGGTCATTGGCATAAGTTGTTTAAAGTTAACCCTGACGTTGCCTCATGGCTTCGGCGCGGAGGTTGAGCAGGTATTCTTCGAGGCGGTCGAGGCCATGTTCGCTGCCTAGGGCAAAGATGGTTTCCCTATCGCTCTTGATAATAGCCTTGGCCTCACTCCGTGCCTCCGTCCTTGCCCGGTCAATCACCTCCAGCATTGCTTGAAGGACGGGGTGATCGCTGTCGACTGAAAGCGCAGCAAGGAGCTGGGCGTCATCCATCCGCGTGGCGCGGAGGATTTCAACCTTTGGTTGAAAGAAGGATGAACGATGAAACATGAGGGACGAAAAGATACAAAAAAGTTTCTTCATAATTCATTATTCCTTACTGCTGGGGTTGCTGGGATTGCTGGCCTTGACCTGCCTGCAGCACCGGTTGGGTACCGACCCGGCCAATCTGGGCATTGCCTTGTTGCTGGATCTGAAAGCTGAGGAATTTGATCCGATTCTCCACCATTTTGGAAAGTACCGGGCGAGCCGCAATCATCTGTTGCAACTCGGGGTTCATCTGGATGGACTGCTGAAGGGTCTGGAGTCGAAGTTGATAATTCATGCCAGGCTGCGGTTGCATCGGTGGTTCGATCCCGGCAACCATTTGGGTAAGGGCGGATTGCTCATTGGCCACCTGACTCTGGGTGGCCTGATCCATCGGCTGCAGGACAGCACTTGCCATGCACGGATCGATGGAGCGGAACATGATCTCAGTGAACTTGCTGTAATCGACGCGACCGAATCGGTCATTGGCCAAAACGGCTTGAAGCAGGCCGAACTTTTCTTTCAGAAGCTCATGATTGAGATCCCGGATATCGAACTCAAGGGAGATATCGAACATGCCCTGTACTTCGCTCCTTCCGGCATTCCAAGGCCGCTGAAGCTCTCCGACGATCCTCACCACATGATCCTCGGCCATGTATTGCTGACAGAGTTGAAGCGTCTGACCGACGACCTGTCTCATTTCAAGCAGCCAGCCGTCGACCAGATCTTGCTGGTGAAGTTGGGCAAGCTGTGGCGGGCAATTGCCGGTCATGCGTCCCAAGTATTGGTCGAGGGTGGTCTGCGAGGCCTTTTCGATCTCGATGGAGGATCCGTCCCCCGGCGGGATGTTCATCCAGGAGATCTCCTCGCCCCTCCGGCTCGGCCACTTGGTGCCGGGGCCGAAGGTGAGGTTCATGGCGCCACGAGACGCGGGGACAAGGATCGGCGGGAGGACGGAAATACTTGTTCTGTCGGTGCGGGCATCGCGCTGGACTTTGATTTCATGTTCCCAGGTATCGGCAATGGTTGGGATGCCCCGGGATTCAAGGATCGTGCGGGCAATCTGTTCCCGCTGGTGCACCACATAAGGGTATTGGCCATGTTCATAGGGAAGGGCCTCATCGAGGCCGACCATGTCACGCACGCCCAAACAGAGGACCGTGTTCCAAACATTTGGAATGCCGTCATCATCGACCGATTTTCTGTGAAAGTGAAAGATTTCTATTAGGTCTCGCCGTTCGTAGTCAAGGATGCCCCAGAAATTGCGACGAGATTCGGAGAGGAGCAAAAGGTTTGAGGTCAAGGTATCGACCACAAATCCCTTTCTCTTGACCGCAGCCTCGACCCAGTCTGAGTCATAACCATGCGTATTGATGCGGTCTCGGAGTTCGCTTTCGGTTAGGCGCTCCCGATGGGCGACCCAGGGGGCACGCTGAATGTCGTCGGTGATTGCCGGAAAAAAGACATCGACCATCGGAAGCAAAGCGCTCCAACGGGGCATGGCCGCAAAGACTTCGGGTACGGGAATTTCGGTCTTTCCGGTTTCGCGCAATTCTTTCAAACAGGCGCGGGCGGGTCCTTTCTTAAGGATGGGTGACATCCCCATGAGCACGCGGAGGTTCTCTTCCTCACGGAGGGGATCCATGACTTGCTCCATGACCTGTTGCTTGACCATGGCCAGCTTTTGCGGGTCGTCGGTCGCGGCAAGCATGGTGGCAAGCCCGTCAAGGGTCACATCCTGCACGGTGCGGCGCAACTGCTGATCCCACATGATCGCCGTCACGCTTGATCCGTAGGTCTGGCGCCAGTTGGCTGCAAGCTGAAGCTCGCGGCGGATCTGGGGTCGCATCTGGTTCCAAAGGACATATTTGAGCAGCGTGGAAACTTTTTCGGCATACTCCATGTCGTCCGAGTCCATGGCTACGGCTTGAGGGTTGGCCTTGGTGAAGGCCTGCATCATGAGCATCACCTGTTCGTTGATTGCGGCATCAATGACCCGTGGCCTCATGTCAGACGCACCTTCCCACGGGAAGGGCTGGGCATTGAGGTCGGCCCCATGCTTGCGTCCGTCGGCGCTTTGGCCGTTCCAAAGGTTCAACCGGGTCGAATAAGCAGTTTCGCTCCTGTTGTAGTACCAAAACGCATCGCGGGTCGACTGGATCAACTCGGCGCTCAAGACGGCTAGATTCTCACCGAGGTCTCCCCCGGCATCCAAGGCTCCTATTCGTTCCAGTTTTGACCCGGTCCCGTCGTTGACAAGTGACATAGGTCGGCAGAATAGTTGCCGATCAGTCCGAGCTTAAGGGGGGAATCTTTATCCCTTCCTTTACGTTGCGACCTTTATTTCGGTTATAGGCTTCAATAACACCCGCTCGGATGAGATTGTGGCCTTAAAATGTCTCCTTCTAGGTATTGCAGATCGGCCAAGACTGCATAACGAAGGACATCGATCACATCCTTGAGCGCCCCTTTTCGGCCATCGGCACCGGTCCATTCCTGCAGGGCATAAATCATGTTGATGCAGTCACTGGAGATAAAGAGTCGCGGCTCATTGGTGCTACTCACCTCTTTGTCGATGTCATAACTAAGCAGATTATTGATCAAATCGATCCCTTCCTCGATGTTCTCGCCGGAGGCAGGCAGAAAGTGGAGACCAATGTCGTCACACTCCTCAAGCAGGGTTGTGATGCCCGACTTCTGCAAAGTGGCCGAGGCCGCATAACGTGAGTCCATGTAGCGCTCAATCACGACCTCTCCGGCCTCCTTCTCCACACGATCAAACTCTTCCTTGTATTCGTTTAGCCCCCAACCAAACGACTTTTGCGCTTCTCCGGGGTCTCCATCCGACTTGTTGGCGCTGGGGGTTGCCCACGGTCCCACCACTCCTACGCCAGTGATATAGCGATCCACAGGCGGCCATTCCCGGTAGACAAAGAGGCGACCGCGAACATCTACCCGGACCCAAATGGCAAACCAATTCCGACCAGAACAGGGGTCGACGATCTGAAAGTTGCTGCCTTGAGTCGGGATCTTGTCGGCAGTGACGACATGGACATCGTTGCGGAATCTCGGAAACCTACTGACTCGGCTTTTGGTGGCCACCCCATAGGCCCGGCACAGGATGGTCTCCCGATTTTTGTTTTCTAAGATGACTTTTAGAGAGGGGTAATTTCCGTAAGGATTGTCAATCGTGTGGAAATAGACGATCCCGGCATTCCGGTTGATGGGTTGCTGAATTAACGGCACCATTTCAAATCCGTCACCACTCGTTTTGGGCAGGAGCTCCGCCGGAGTGCTCTCGGTGGTCACCGCCCCATTGAGCACGGAAGCCACGGTCGGGGTGTAACCGGCCACCGGCGTAAAGGTCACATGGAGGATGCCGTTTCGGGTCAAAAGCCGGTAGCGGAGAGCTTCCAACCAGTCGGGGGTGATCAATTCATCTGCCCAGGCACAGTCCAGCTCGGCTCCCTCGACGCTTTTGACATCCATGCTGTAAAATTTAAAAACGCACATCGATCCATTGGGAAGGACGAGTTTGTTCTCCGTAAATCCACCGGCCACCGAATAGTTGATCCGGGTCGTGGTGCCTTGACGCAATTTGCCCGAGTCGGTCTTGTATTCGGGGGGAAGGTATTTGTAGACCAAGCCTTGTTGGTTCTCAATGGAAGAGGCCTCGGTCGATTGGAGGCACCAGACCTTGGAACTTTCTTTACCAAGCATCAGCTCGACAATCCGCTTGGCCGCACGCTCACTTTTGCCCGCTCGGTTGCCTCCCAGATTCCACTCCTCGATCACGCCCACGGGGATCTTCTCCCGCAGCCGGGCGCGTTCCTTATCTGCCCGCGTCCAACTGACCGGCTCGACTCCGTATCGCAATGGGTCGATCTTCTCCAGGCGTATCCCCTCTTCACGCCGGGTGATGTAGTCACTTAGCTGATCCTTGGTAAAGATCCGCTCCCGATCCCCGACCCTGGCGGCAATGGTGCCATCCTTGCGGCGGCCAATCAACTCCACCAAAGCATGTACGGGATGCGGGGTCTGAATCATTGGGAAATTTCAGCTTTGAGCACCGCAAACTTCTTAAAAATCGGCAACTTCACCCTGCCTCCTGCATAAAACATAGTGTCGATGCTTTGTTCCATTTTATCCGCAATCTCAATCGCTCGGTCTCGTTGCAACACGGCTTTTGATAACAATGTAGCGGCCTTTAATGTGAAATCTTGTTGTTCAACAAGCCTCTCCATTGATTTCACTTGGTTTTCAAGAGAGGCGTTGAGTTCCCTCTCAAGCTGACGAGCAAATTCGCAACCTATAAGAGTTCCGTCCTCATCAATATCCAGCGATTCTCTGCTGAATGTATATTTCACTTCTGCAGCTGTTCGTGGCGTGTCGCTCATTTGATTTCAGCCTTGATTTTATCAAGCTCGTTTTTCATGTCCCTCCATTCGGAGTCTCTTGTGTAGAACCTAAAGGTTTCAGCTATTAGGAGCACTCTGGTTAATTGCTCCCTGAGCCTTGCAACCTCGTTGGTTTTTTCATCCAACAATCGTCGGTATTCAACGCAAGCATCCAATGCTTTGTTAAAAGTGTCAGGGTTCATTTGGTTAGTTGGTTGAGTTGTTCACGATACCTGTCGGCTAAACGATGGGCCGTGAAAGCGGTCAGTTTTGGGTTTTGGAATGGCACTTTCTCTAGCTCAAAAAGGACTTTTCGCGTCGCTCATGGAGCCTTGCGACCTCGGCTTGTAATTTGAGTTGGTTTTCAAGAGATGCTTTGAGTTCTAACTCAAGCTGACGAGCAAAACTCTAATGGAATGTGATCCATTATATCCCATTCGTGATCTTTATATTTAGCGTCAGTGCGTGGCGTATCGCTCATTGTGATTTTTCCTTTTTGATCCGGGCGCGGTCGATCAGGTCATCGACCTTGTCCCAGAGTTTTTCCCAAGCGGATTCTGGTTCATCTGTTTCTGGTATGGTGATGCGAACCGAATGCGTTTCGGAACCGGTTGCATGGGCCACGTTTGGGTTAAGCGTGTCGTCCATCATTAAAACGGGATTTCATCCCCTTGGTGCAGGTCATCATTTTTAATTGGATTTTGGGCAATAATCTTGGCTTGAGGCACCCAGGGCAGATTGACCTCTCCTTTGATATATTTCTGACCTTCGATCTTGGATCCGACCTTTCCTTCGTTAATCCAGCCTGCCAGATCGTATTTTGTCCCGTCGGGCAGCTCGATGGATCCGGAATAGACCGGCTTGCGGGGATGATCCCCTTCTTTCTTTTCATTCTTAAAAAGCACAAAAGATCCTTTGAAAGATTCGTTGGGTTGTTCGGTTGGTGTCATTTTGTTTTTTGGGTTTTGGGTTTGATTTGCTGTTCTTGGGGTTGAGAGAGATCGGCCTCAATCCGACGCCATCGGTCGTTCCAGAGAACGGAGGCAATGCGTTGCTCGCAGAGAATGGTTTGATCCTCATCAAGATCCGGGAAGACGATGTGCAGGAGCTCATGGAGTAAGGTCCCAAGGCGCTCCTTCTGACCTTGGCGCGGATCCAGCTCAATCAGCGGTATCGCCCCGTAGTGGGCCATGCCGACCGCCGCTTCGCGGCCCATCTTGCGGTCCCGCAATCGGATCGTTTTGCGGATGTTGATGCGGGGAGCAGATCCCTTCCCGGCGCTCATTTTGATTTTTCCAGTTTTCTGCAAGCCAAGTAACCGAGCTCAAAGGCTTGACGGAAGCGCTCCATGGCATCCGTGATGATCGATCCGTCGGGATTCACTGCTCGGATCCCTTCCGTCTTCCAGTAGCGTTTCCAGATCGGGTCTTCGGCGTAGCTGCCAGGGTTATCGATGACATCAAACCCTGCAAACTCTCCAAAATCCATGGGCAGGGTCTCCTTGTCTCCGGTGATCGCTACCTTGCGGCGCTTGGCTTCGGCGGCTTCATACGCTGCTTTTAATTTTAAGTCGCTCATTTAAGATTGTGCGTTGAATTCCTTTTCCTGATCGGCACGGATGTCATCTCGGATATTGCGCAGGAGGGCGCACCGATCGTCCTCAGGGCCATGGAAGGTCTTGAGCGAGGTGTAATAATGATGGATAAGGGCAATGAGGCGCTCGCGCATCATCTCCCCTCCAAGTTGGTACTGGCGTTGCTCTTCTGGTGTCATGGGTATGGGTGTTGGGGTTTGCTGACGTGAAAAAATCACAACGGTCAGGGTTCCATCTCCTCGATCTGGGCAACGCACCGGGCATAACCCGCAATGTCGACCAGGTTGTCCCTCTTGGGCGTCTTGGCTTGCCGGGCCACCTTGAGTAAAATCATCATCATGGCAACATCCGCCGGACTGATCTCGGCATTCTTGCCAAGGACTCCGATGGCGCGTAAGTGTGCATTCCAATACAGAGCAATGCGCTGGTGATTCGGTAAGGCGTGGTCATAATCGCGCCTTCGATCCCCAGAAGTGGCTTCCAGCGCTTCTGTCAGCACCGAGTGGGTGCTTTCATGGGGTCGTGTTGGCAATTCATCAACAAGTTTTTTCGAGGTGGCATCCTGGTCGACACATTCTCCCCGGTACTCTTCTCGCAGCAGTGAACTAAGCGGCATTTCTTTCAGTTTCATCATGATGGCCCTTGGCAATCGTGTTAATTTCGGTCGCTTCCTTATTAAAAATCGGCATGACGGCCAACCGGCTTCCGTCGACGGAATTTTTCCGGCGTTCAGCCCACGAATCCGGAGTCACGATCCACCAGAGGTCACCGCTTCCGAGTAACCTAGTCGCTCCAGGCACAAGTCCTAGGCGCTGGCGGAACTGCCATGCCTGCCATTTCTCCTCCTCGGTGGAAACAAAATCGCAAAGCATTTCAAAATGATCCCCCATAAGGAACTCAATCAACTCCTGCACCATGACGACTCGGTCATAACCGTTCGGTGAGTAGCGCCAACGCTTGTTGACCTCGTAGCGCCATCTGGAAACATCGATCACGGTGCCGGTGACGGCCCCGATCTCGCGCAGGATGACGTAGTCTTCCACGGCCAACTCCAAAAGTGAGATCGCCAAAGACCGAGCTGGGGATTCGACGGGCGTCATGCAGCCTTCCTCCTTGATCCAATTGTTCCAAAACAAAATGTGCCTGGATCGCGCCAGAACGGGTCCCTTTTGTGAAGGAAGGCCTCGCACCGGATCCTCATAGTCTCGGCTTCCCGTGCACTGATCTCCCCTCCCTCTTCACTGATTTCCAGCCGGATGGTCTTTCCGTTCTTTCGGGGGTGGGAGGCCTTCATGAACGATGAGATAAAACATTCAAGGTTGATGTCATGAGCTTAAAGGGATTCTGGATTTCCGGGGGTATGGGTGTCATGGGAATGGGTGTCATTGGAGTGGATCTTGATAGGGGTTGATCTTGTGGAATTTTTCGTGCTCGGTATCCCATGCCTGGATAACCCGTTCCTTGCTGAGCCCAAAAGTTAACAAGGGGCGCTGATAGATCCCTCCGTTTTCAACGATCACCCGGCAATCGGAGACGGGAATAAGCAGGTTATCCGGTTGTCGGATGATGTAAGGAGCTCCGATCAGGACGCTGCTGATGCGGAACTTCGGATTTGGAGTTGCCGGTTGGTCGGTCATGGGTAAAAATGTGACGCGCTGTTTTAAGCGGCCTTCTTTTTGTAGTTGCCCTGCCGATGGCCTTCGTCATTGCTGTAAGCCTTGTCGGTGCAATCCTTGAACCGGGTCTTTTCCCCATCAAACATCAGGTCGATCGGACCAACGGGACCATTGCGCTGCTTGGCCACATAGAGCTTGCTTGGTTCGCTTGGATCCTCCTTGTTTCGGTGGAGCAGTAGCACGATGTCGGCATCCTGTTCGATGGATCCAGACTCCCGCAGGTCGGAGAGCTTCGGCTCCCCTCGCCTCTCGGCCTCGCGGTTCAACTGTGCCAGGGCAATGATCGGAAGGTCTAGCTCCTTGGCCAACTGCTTGAGCCCCCCGGTGATGTCGGCGATCTCGAGCGCCCGGTTCGCATCACCCCGCTTGCTCGGGCAACGCATGAGTTGAAGGTAATCAATCACGATCAAACCGATGCCATGCTGCATCTTGAGACGCCGGGCTCGTGCCCTTAGGGCATAAAGCGAAAGCGACGGAGTCTCGTCGATCCAGATATTCTGACGCGACACCCGATCCCCGGCGCTTGCGATCCGAGGAAAATCGGTCTTGGCCAGAAAGCCATCCCGAACCCGCTGAAGCGAGACATCTGCTGATGCGCAGATCATGCGCTGGGCCATTTCTAGTCCGCTCATCTCCAAGCTAAACAAAGCCGATCCGTGGCCCTTCTCGGCGGCAGCCTGTAGGATATTCATCGCCAAAGCGCTCTTGCCCATTGAAGGACGGGCCGCAAGGACGATCAACTGACCCCCTTTAAACCCATTGCACATCCGGTCAATGTCCACAAACCCGCTCGGGATCCCCTGCACCCCGGTGCCGCGCACCTTAAAAGCGGCCTCAAACTGGTCGATGGCATCCGAGATAAAAGTCTTGGCAGGCTTGAGCATTTCATCCTGCCTCTGGAAGGTCTGACGCAGTCCGTAAAAAGCCTGCTCAATGTCATCCAGCATGGCGTCCGGATTCCCCTCATCGGCGGCCTTGCGGGCGGCATCGAGCGTGGAGTGGGCTGTCTGCCAGAGTGCCATCAAGATCGCTTTGCGGCGGACCTCATCGAGATCCTCCTTGAGATTCATGACCGTGGGGGCCGCAACGGCCACTTCGGTCAAGTTGACAATGCCACCGGCGGCATCCAAAAGATTGCGGTCGCGCAACTCCTGGGAGATCGAGATCAGATCGCATCCTTGGCGATTTTGAAAACGGCCAATGATGGCCGAGGCGATCGTGCGGTGACCCCCGCCCCGGAAAGCCTCCGGTCCAACCGACTCCATGACCGCGGGCACGCAGTTTGCGGGATCCTGCATCATGGCGCTGAGCACCCGACGCTCGTGATCTGGGGAGGATGGGGGAAGTTGGTCGAGCGTGCTCATAGTTGCTCCTCCGATGGCTCCGGCAGCTCACACCAATGGGTGATCACCGAATCAATCTCCTCCTCAAGGTGGGCATTCACCCAACCCCGGTCATAGAATGCTAGGAAATGCTCCTCGCCATCCCAGGCCAGGACAAAGATCCCGCGCTCGGGTTGGGCATCCTCGGCTCGGATCCAGTTGTTAAAAATCTGAACCCTCATGCGGCCCTCCTCTCTTTGCGAGGCTTCAAACGAGTTTTATAAAACGCCAAACAATCAGCACAATAAATTGTCTTGAAAGAATCTAAAACCCCATTCGGTTTTCCGTTTGTGAATGTCCCATCGGGATAGAAAGAAACCAATTCCTCAATGTTGCGATGTAAGCACTTTAGTTGTTTTTTTAAATCTTCCCGGGTACGACCCAAACCTAAGCAAAGAGCGGTGATTCTTGGTTTGCGTTGAAAAATGTTTAAAGAAATCATGCGGCCCTCCTTTCCCGGCGGGATTGATTCCAATCGCGAGCAGCGGCTGCAACCTGGGATGTCAGATCGGAATGGTGGCGTAGGGACTCATAACGCTCTACAGGCACCCACCTCTCGGCACCGCTAGACTGGTATTGCCAAAACCGCTTTGTCTCACAGGAAGAAAGCTCCCCACGACGATAACGTGTTGCGGAAATCATGCGGCCTCCTGCTGGCTTGATCCCCGGTGAATGTCTGACCGGATCTCGGCAATGAGCGATGCCTGTTCCCTGATCTCCTGCTGTAGGGACGCTGGCAAAAGATGAAACCCATTCGGGAAATTGGCCGTCCGGATTCCCTCGGGAAAATTCTCCGGATACAAGTCGATTAAAATCTCCCGCCATCCGGGAGGACAACTGGCCGCCGAGCCGCTTTCTTTTTTTGCGGCGTATTTAAGGCCGTCCTCCCAGCAGGTGCCATTCAACCATGTGGCGGGATTCTTCCACTCGGGATAAAACTCATTCTTCGACTTGGCCTGGGCGCGGTCGATGGATTGCAGATGGATCGACTCAATCAACTCATTGACCAGGGGGCGGTGTTTAAGCCCTTTCCATGTTTTCCAAGCGCGGCCCTTTTCTTTTTTTTCTGGAAATGCCTCCCAGAAGGCTAAGAAATCCGACGAGTAGACTTGGCTGGATTCATTATCGATGCCTTCAACTTCGATCTCAACGTCCCCATTGGGGACTATAGGGGTATCTTGTGATTGCTGATTATTGATTACTGATATCGGTGCAATTGCTTGGCAAGTGCTTGGCAAGTGCTTGGCTCTTGCTTTCTTTTGCTTGGCTTTTGCTCTCCCACCAGATTTGCCCGCACCGCTTCTTTTCTCGCACATTCCGCGATATGCGGTGATCTCAGCGAGTGCTCGATCGTTAATCCATCCCTCAGGAGTGAGATCAAAGTATTCCGAAAGGATCGCCTCGATGACATTTGCTTCCACTTGTATCTTTCGTGAAAGCATTTGCTTATCATTTGCCAGCGGGGTCTCCTCGGTATAATAGAGGTCCAGCAATCTCCGGTAGCATAGGTCCTCCTCGTTGGTGAGGTGACGGGTGGCCACCATGTAATCGTTGATGAAGAATCTGTAGAAGTGCATCAGATCCTCCCCTTGAACTTTGGACGGGTCATGCAGACATAAAGGAACGCCCCGGCTGCAGCCGTGCAGTCGGTCATAATCATTCCCTTGCACCAAGGACTGCTGTCAGCCACCCGGCATCTGACAATCTGGTCGTTACCAGGATGCCGTGCCAGGACGAGCTGAGGGTTGGGAAGGTTCGACTTCACGCAGATCAGGGTCTTGTTCTCCGACAGGGCCTCCTCAATCTCACGAAGGCCTGCTCCAGTGATCTGTACTCCGCCATCATTACGGTGGAACCCATGACCCAGCTCGAGGAGGCCTTTCCTGAGCCAAATCAGGTCTTCAATGGGGAGTCCTAATATCTCAGAGACTTTGGCCTCATAATAACTCACTACAGGATCATCACCGCTTGCCGGGCTCTTTTTTTCCCGAATCGGTAAGTGAGATTCACTCGGTACTACTGAGTGCAATCCGGAATCGACCAGGATGACCTTGGGATCGGGGGTTTCTTTTTTGGGTGCGACCATGTCGCCCCTTTCTTTTTTTGCGCTGTTTTTTTGTTTCATGAATTGAAAATGGTGCCGGTCTATTCCCGGCTGTCATCGATCGCCTCGGTTTTCACCGGATCGAGCGGTGCATGAAGGAGCCCCCCGGCTCCTATCCGAGAAAGCACGGATAAAATTATTAACCGTTGAATTGTTTGCCCGAGTTGAGGCGAAATGGAGGAAGGCATTCCCATAAAATTTCTAGGAGACTAATGAGTCGCCGTTTTCGGAGGTCAGTGTCGGATCCAACCCCCTCCCCCCCTCTTCAGTTGGCAGTGGGTCGGTCAAACCCGAAGCAGAACCCGAAGCAATCGACGACTCAACAGAGTAGGATGCCTCTGAAACATCTGATTGCTCATGAGATGACCCCAAATCAGGCAGCGACAATGCAGATTCATTTCCCGGCGCCAAATTGATTTGGGGATCGATCTCAACGATCTCGGCATCGATGAGGGGAAGATCATCCAAGGCCTCACGAAGCTGCAGATCGATACTGACCTTCTCAATTTTCTCCACCCTAGCCGTGGCCCCACCGGAGAGGAGTTGGCCGGTGTTTACAAGCGTGGTGAGGGCAAAGGCCTTTGCCTCAGGTTTCAATCTATTCTGGTCAACATCATCCAGTAAGGATTCGAGGATCCGGTTTCCACCTTGGTAACACTTTCGTGAGAACGCTTTCTTAAGCGTGTCTATAGTAGACGACTCACGTTCTTCAACGGCGTCGATCGTGTAGTGGTGAACCTTGCATCGAAACTTAATGCTCCGACGACTGCATCCCTGGGCAAGTTGGTCAACGATCTCCCTATAGATCTCAGGCCTTGAGGAAAATAACCGTTCCGCGGAATAATGACCTTGAGCAGCCGGATCCCCAATGAACTCCTGCTGCATCTCCTCGGACGTAAACAACATCGGAGTTGAGGCAGTAAGCAGCTGTGAATTTTCCAGAAGACTCTTCACATTCTTGCCCTCCAACAGGCGTATAAAAAAAAGAAAAGGGCCGCGCCGAGTGACGCCTCGATGAGATCGTGATTCATGCTAGCCGGGCTTTAATGAACTGATTGAGCGAACTCTCAGCAATCCGATGCTCCTTAGGAGAAAGACGAAGCACCTCTCCAAATTGCCCATCTTGCACCCAGAGACGCACCGTGTTTGGGTGGATCGATAGCAAGGACGCCACCTCTCGTGTCCTCAAATAACGCTCACCCTGCTTGGCATTGGCGCTCTTCATAACTAATGAATCGATCCCCCGTTAAGAAGCAACCGTGCACGCCTAATACGATCAACATCGTAGGAACAGCCAGTCACAAGTTTGTACCATGACCAGAATCGACGCAGCTTAATCATGGAAGCACCTCCGCAGTTGCCGAGCGACCCGTGAGCAACCACCGATGACACCCACGCCATACCGCCTGTGCAACTTCTGGATCATTTGTGAACGACCTCACCGCCCCGTTAATAGCCACCTCATAAAAAAAAGAAGCGGCGCCGTGGACCGCCTGCAACAACTCACCAGGCATAACCTTCCGGAGAGTCAGACGATCGCGACCTCTCTTGATTTCAAGCTCAAGAATCTCAGGATTCATATTAGCGAAGAGAGGCCCGATAACTTGAGCGGCTACGAGCTGAGAGAAAGCGATCTAGCGAGCAACGATTGCGACGCATCACTTCAATGGCCACCATGGAAAACACCTCAGCAACCTCCCGGCGGAAGATCCCGATTGATGCCCCGAGAATTCCAAAGAAAAGCGCGATCACGCAGCCTCCGGGGCTGGGTGTTTGGCCATGGATGGCGACTCCTCTGCAAGACGCTGCATAAGAATCTGGCGGATGATCGTCGACCGATTGGTGCACTTTAGTTTTGCCTGCTCGTCGATCCACTGAACTAGATCCAGTGAGACTCCGGAGGCCGCTATGGTGGTTTTGTATTCCATAAGTTGATTGATTACTTTGGAACCTTTTACAGACTCTCACAGGTTATAGCAACAAAATCTTTCACAGATTTTTACAGACTGGGAAATAAAGACTTTGAAAACCTTTAAAAAGTGTTAGAATGGAAACGTGAGAGATTCAAAGAAACGCATTCTTGGGAAAGATTCGACTCAGGTTGGATTTTCCATTGAGAAGGATCTGGTTGCCCGGATTGACGAATTAGCCAAACGGGACCGCATCACGCGATCCACCTGGATGAGGGAGGCTTTGATCTCGGCTTGGAGGCGCTCAGAAGAATTCAAACGCACTCCCCTTCACGGCTACCTAAAAGGCCCTACAGATATTTCACAAGTTGTTGATATTCAACAACATGGGGGGGGGGTAACTAACCTTCCGCCAGCGCTTCAGCAAACAGCTTAGATTGTACGAGAAACGAACTACCGCACTATTGTTATACACACGATCTGTTGGATTCCAAACTAATTCACCTTAAAATCCTATGAAAACCGCACAATACTTTGCAGTTCTTGCAATCTTATGGGCCATGACTTGCACCGGCGCGGCCTACGTTGTCAACGAGCCGGGGGGCAGTTACATTGTCAACCCTTTGCCAAATGGGAATACCTTAATCACCGGCGACAACTCCAGCACCACCATACAACGCACATGGAACGGCTTCAACGTCATTGGCGAACAAGGCAACGTCCTGGGCGCAATCACCGCTGCATCCCTGGCATCAACTCCTCGAGGACAAGTCATCCCAGTAGTCACAGCCAACCCAGATCCCTACGGAATGGAAGCACAAGCCGCAGCTTGCAGAGATGCTTGGGCTCAAGTGAGGCAACAAAACGCCAACGACCTTGCCATGCTGGCATCCATGGGGCCATTCCCAATAAAGAATCAATCAGATGATAGCAAATTTTTGCCTCATTCCAAAGATTCAAAAGCATGGGACCAATTTGCCATCGACAACCACATCGATGTTACCGACGTAGCGATTACCACAAAAGAATACAATGACCTGGTCCGAGGATTTGACATCATTGAGAAAATCAAAGCCGAACATTTGAAATTGGAAATCAAAACTCAAAAAACCAAATCCCTAGCAGATAAAGTTGCAAAACAACTTGGCTACCCAATTGCAAAATCCGTAGCAAAAACCGAAGCAAAATAGATTTTACAGAGAGAGAAATTTGATTACGAATGAGATGCTCTACCAACTGAGCTAAAGCGGCGTGACTCTGAAATTTCTTACAATGAGTTGATTCTTCTCTGTAAATTCACTTGACCCCGAAGCAATCCTAGACAATCCTTGCAACATATCAAAACGAAGCAAATCCGTAGCAAAATCCGTAGCAAAGAAACAACTCATTCCATGAACACGCAATCCGTAGCAAAGGTCGTAGCAAAATCCGAGAAACAGCAGTCCCAGCCCGAAAAGGCTCAGGTGACCAAGGATAAGGACGGCTTCATTCATGGCGGTCGAAGCTACCGACTCACCACCCGCAAGGGAAGTCCATTTTACAATTTGCGTTTTGAGCGCCAGGGCAAAGTCGTGACGCATTCCCTTAAAACCGACATCCGACAAGTTGCCATTGCAAAAGCCATTATATTCCTCAAGACCTTTGAGGAGTCACAGACTACTGGAGACACCTCCAAGCTCGACCGGCTCCGAACCAAGAATGATTTTTGCACCATCGGGGAGATTGTCCTGGCATGGGAGGCATCGATCCCGACGCTCAAGATTGCAAAGCGCACTGCCATGGATTACATCGGGCAGTTGCAGGGATTGATCAAGGATTCCACCGGTCGGCAGGATGTTTCCGGCTTGCGTAGCAACATTTTGACCAAGGAGCTCATTGATGATTTTGTGAAGAACGCTCGCGCTAGCGGTCGACCAGATCATTCGATCTCTTCTCAGATCGTCCACGCCAGGTCCGTGTTTAAGAGATCTCGGATGGACACTTACAAGAATTTAAAGCTACCTGATCTGACCATGTTCCGATCCTGCTCTTACGAGTTTGAGACCAATGAAAAAACGGGATTTGTTCCGTTCAGTGCTCAGGAGTTCATCGATTTGGAAGTTGGTGCCGAGCAGCTTTACTCCGAGCGCTCCCCAGTTTGGGTTGCCTACATCCTCATGTCATGTTTCGGTCTGCGAAACGACATGGTCTACCGACTCCGCTGGGAAGATTTCGTGACGACCTGGCCGAACTTTGTGATGCAGCATGGCATCACCCGATTCACCGTCCGGGGCAATTACAAGGAGGCCAAGGCCGTATCCCATCGAGTTCCCGTTGAAATTTGGCATAAATTACAGGCATTCCGCAGTCCCGATGATGAATACGTTGTTCCTGCCCGCCACAAGACCGCCAGACACGAGATTTGTTATCGTGGCATCAATGCTTTTATGGACCGCTACATCGACCGCAGCGCTGATGGAGAGCGCAAGAAGGCTTATCTGTTACGCCGACAGTTCGGATCCGCCATGAGCGAGAAATCCGGAGTCTATGCCGCCCAGAAGGGCCTCGGCCATCGTTCGGTCACCACGACCGAGAAGTATTACGGAGTCAGGGAGTTTGAGAGCGACGGACTCTCGCTTGAGGACTTGCGTGCTTTCAATCGGTAATTATTTGAACCTGTAATGAGGCACTTTCATCATAAAACTTCCTCTTTGGACTCTGAATTTTTTCATTTCCGCCTTTCCTGTTTCTACAGCATCCCGTGTCAATTTTGCAGTATAAGCGCTTCGCATATTCCACGCTTTTTCCAAATCGTGTCGGCTAAACCATCCCGGCGGCACAACATCGGAAGAACTTAAGGTGCGAATTTTCTCCACGGATGGTGGGGCGATTGTTTTAATGGTGCTCATTGGAATTTCCCTGCCAATTGTCCTAATAGGGACTTCCCACCGATGATGGGAATATTGAGGTGAAGAAATTCCCCACTCTTAGCGACGGATTGAATGGCGAATCCATGGGTCCAGGATGTTGGGAATGTATGGCACCAAAGGGGCTGTAGTTCGCAGAGACATCCTGGATTCCATGACTTTATCTGTCCGGTATGCACCGGGCGCGCCGAGGAAGACTGCTCCCGATGAGTGTGACCGAAGACAATGTTCCCGGCAAAGGACGAGAGCATCGTCGTCGTCGCCTGCTTTGAAGTTGATGAGCCGTGGGTGAAATAGCACTTGCCCCTCTTGATCGTCCCCGAAAGTGAAAGACCATCATAGTATTCCGATTGCCGATAGTATGGAATGCCCCGTTCTTTAAGCCGAAGCAAGAACTCGGGGGCAAAGGCCCGGCGAAGATATTCGGCATCCTTGGAGTTGCGGAGAGTCTGGGTGATGGCCCATTGCTCGATACGTCGCTCATGATTCCCTTCGATATATTCCACTTTGGAACGGGGTGAGGCGGCCTGTAGCGCATCGAGGAAGGCATTGGTGGCCGCAATGTCAGCCTCATAGGTGTAGGAGGATTCAGCGACAAATCCCATCACATGGTGCTGGGCGAGGAATCCCCCGCAGTCGACATGATCACCCAGGAGGATGATTTCATTGGGATCGAGGGCCTTGATGTCGCCGAGACAGGCCTCGAGCGCTTTTTGATCTACCTTGGCACCATGAGTGTCCGGAATGATGACGCGAACAATGTCATCCTTGCCTCGACGGGTAGGCTTTGATGGGATGATGGCACGGGCCTTGGGAGTGTGGAGGTGCCGGTCGAGGGTTGCGGCGAGCTTTGCCTTTGAGGACTCAGAGGCCTTGAGTTGATCCTTTAACCTGCTGATCTCGGCAACTTGAGACGCTTCCGCCAATTCCGCTTTGAGCGCTTTGAATGAAGGAAGGCGTTTCATGTGTGGGAAAGGCTGTTAGCGGTTAAGGCTGTTAGACTGTTAAGTCAGAATTCCGATTGACAATAACCGCGAATAGTGGGACACATTCATTGGCCAAGTTGCCAAAGACCGTTGCAGATCCAGCCTCACTGCAACGCCCCGAGATTCGTCGAGGGGTTGCTGGTAATAAAGGGAAAAGGCCTTTGCGCCAGATCCTGAGTCCGCAGTATTCCCGGCGCTCACTGCGGTGGCCCTCCTTTAGGGGAAAGCCAACCGGGGAACATTTCCTGCAATTTAGCAAGCCGAACTACTTGTTGCCCCCTGACACCATCCCAATCTCCTTCGTAGATTTTCTTGGTTATTGGATTTTGCACCCTTCTAAGGTTTTTCTCCGCTTCTTGAATTTTTGAATCGTCCATTGATTTGGCCGCCTCATGATATTCAAGGATTTTTTGGGAAATAGGATCAGCTGCCAATTCGGGAACGGCATCCCAACCCGACTTGATTTTGTATAGTAATGATTTTATGGAAGAATTATTTCCGTGGGCCTCATTAACCAGATCCTCTATAGAAATTCCTTCCATCAATTTGGATCGAACCGCGTCCGCAGTGCCGCCTTTGGAAAAATTCGTTTTGGACTCCAATGCATTTCGCAACGATTGTGAAATCGAAAGATCAGGAAAATCCTGTGAAGGAATGGAGTTTCTGAAATTTTGTCGGGCCTGCCCGAGTTGTTTCATTGCAGAATCAAGCTCGGGATGATCCATCGTGTCCGGTTTTGAAGAATGAAATGAAATCTGCCCTGCTGGCGTGTCTGAATAATAGACCCAAGGATAGGGTCCTTTGTGCTCAGGATCGATTTTCCATCCATGATTCCACCCCTGCGCATTGGAAAGGTCACGGAGTTGGGAAATCACCCAAACTTTGTGATCTTTAAGAAATGTCGGGCGGCGTGAAAAATTTCCCCATTGTGACATTGCTTCCACGGCGGAGAGTTTTGGAATAAATCCAGGTTTTGGGCCCACATCTGGAGCATACATTGATCCCAACGGTTTACCACCACCACCGGCATCCGGCATCATGTTGTTGTTGACCTTGAAATAATCGAAATGGAACCCCGCTTTGGGCTGGCCGTAGGTGGGTGATCCCTTGTCCTGGTCAACCACACGGCTCATGTCCTCGATGCGGTCCATACGAATGCGTCGGATGACCCCCTGCGGTCCGAACTCATGAGCTAGCGGGTTAATTGATCGGTGATTCTTGGAGAAGGAGGTCAGCAGGGCGTTGATCTCATTGCGCTGGCCGATCCCGATACCATTCTCCGAAGGGAGGCCGCGCTTATGATTGTCCAAATAAGTGATGAGGCTGTCATGGACGGCAGCTGCATCATTGTTGTGATAGGGCAAGAGGCCATCGTTGATTCCTTTGAGCACGTTGCGCTGCACGGCGGAGTCATCGACCATGTGGGCAAGCAAGTGACCCTGTTTGCTGACGGAATATTCAAACGGTTCCCAGAAGTTTCTGGTAATTGAACGGATATTACCGAGCTTGATCACTCTATAGGCTCCTGATTCGCCGGTTCCAATGCGGTTGTATTTGACTTGGT
>Ga0209188_1000924_pt1 | contig 25640 bp, 21 predicted proteins | sample C_130625_EF_Meta_FD_187307 | JGI IMG/M metagenome (GOLD analysis project Ga0209188, IMG submission 187307) | Freshwater microbial communities from Lake Croche, Canada to study carbon cycling - C_130625_EF_MetaG (SPAdes) (version 2) | ecosystem: Environmental > Aquatic > Freshwater > Lake... | reverse complement strand
TTTTTTCTTTAATACATCTCCCTGTTAGAGGATTTCTTACTTTTCCTTCAGGGCATTCTGCATTTACTTTTGTTTTTTCTTTAATACATCTCCCTGTTAGAGGATTTCTTACTTTTCCTTCAGGGCATTCTGCATTTACTTTTGTTTTTTCTTTAATACATCTCCCTGTTAGAGGATTTCTTACTTTTCCTTCAGGGCATTCTGCATTTACTTTTGTTTTTTCTTTAATACATCTCCCTGTTAGAGGATTTCTTACTTTTCCTTCAGGGCAATCAGCCATAGGTTTTCCCTCTGTATTACCTTTTGGTATTTTAACTGTGTTACTTTTTGGTATTTTTAAAGAAGAATAATTCGGAATATGTTTTTTCAAAATTTTTTTATAATCAGACAAAAGAGGAGAAATCGTGTATCGTACTTTTAGATCAGGTGTAATCATTCTAAAAGACAATTTATAGATGTCGTCGAAAAAGGGTTTCTTCATAAATGGTTTTGCGTGTTTCAAAACATATAAAAAAGCGATACCTATCCCATATATATCTACAGTACTGAGTGATTTTTCTAAAAAACTATCATAAGTCCAATCGTCGTGTTGTTTAAAAAAGGACTCTATTCCTTTAATATAATCAATCAAAAAATGCTGATAATATTCTGATTTTAAATGCCTATACAGAATGACGATTTTTGATTTAGTATTTAATTTGTCGATTGGTATTATGTCAGCTCGTTTAGCCTTTTCTATTAATTCATCTTTTTTGTTTTGTACATCCATTATTTTTACATCTAAATTTTCGTTTTTTGATTGTGAATCAGAAAAAATATCGTCGAGAGTAATTAAGAATAATTTACTATTTAATTTTTTGTATTCTTCATTAAAGGCATCTTTTTTCAAAAACTGATTTTCAAAAGGATAGGACCACCAACTAATACAGGTTGGACAATTAGATGAATTTGCATCATTAACAATTTTGTCTTTTTTAGTCATCAATCCAAAATCAATAAAGTTAGCCCGTTTTTTTTTCCAATCATACAAAATGTTCCCATCCTTTAAATCATAATGAATCACATCTTTTTTAAGAAATAATTCCAACCCTTCCAATATTTTCAACATTTCCAACCAAAAATCATCAACAATTTTACCGACAAAATTAAGGTGTTCTATATTCGTCGAGTCCATTTTAGACAGAGTTTTCGCGAAATTACCTAAATCTTTTCCACCGTCTTTCATAATCATCAAACTGACACTACCCTTTGTGTAATCCTGCAATTTACAGCTGTTTACAGCGCTGTTATATTCTTGATTCTTTTTTGGACCACACAAAACAGGTGGCCCTGTATAATATTTTTGTTCTTTATCAACGCTTTGAATAACTCTGTAATTACCCATTTCATCAACAGCGTCGCTTGTTTTTAATAATTTTGAAATAGTGTCTGAATAATCAACCGTATTCCCTTTATAATCCTTGTCTTCAAGACATTCCAATGCGGGACGGTGAACACATCCATAGCTTCCTTCACCAATCTTGACTCTTTCCATATTGCGTTTATATATAATATGAAATATTTACACCCTTGAAGATTTAAATCGGCTCCTAAAGGAGCCCTTTAATTCATTCAATGGGATTACTGTTACCGATAAATGAATTAATAGTACCACAGCCCTTGGCTGTGTGTACCATTTTAAATCTTCATCGGTGTAAATTTAGGATCATGAAATTCATAGGTCACAATAAAAAACTAAAAAGGCATATTCAACTTTGTAAAAAGTATTGACTAATATTTTTCAGCCCGTTTTGTTTATTTGTGATTTCAGTCAATGTTGGACGAAACAGGGCATCATGAGCATACAAATCATTTAGTTTTTCTCTACGTTTTGTCCATAATTCCAACAGAGAATCTTCTGTCATACCCGAATCAGGCGAATCATAAATGTTTTTTTTCAAATTCACCAATTCTTTTCTATAACGAATTAAATCCATTTTTTTGCCTTGAACTTCCAAAATGTCTTCCACAACCAATCCAAACAATTGCAACAGGGGTTTCATCAATTGATTTGTAATATAATGATGGTAATCTAATTTGGCATTTGTTTGATGAATAAACGCAGGGGTTTCAATCTTGTCACCCTGTAATAATCGTTTCCCTGAATTTGAAACAACCACAAAGGCGTACTTCATTCGTTCTCCTGGACGTGGTTTATTACCCGGGTCTCTTTCAGCTATACGCTGAGCCAAAACCCAATGAGCAATCTGTTGAGGTGTTTTATAGTAATCACGCAATGATTTAGTGATTGTAAGTTTTTCGATAGGAACTTTTCCTAATATCAGCTGTTTAAGAGAATTCTGAAGAAAATCAATGGCTGACTGAACATTTTCTGTTTTGGATTTATTTTCGGAATTATACAGAAATCTGTTTAGAACTCCGCCGAAAACATCTTTTAAATAATCGCAACAGTCTCGTCGTTTTATGGATAATCCCATAAATTTTAGTTTGCAATGTTCAATGTCATCTTCATACAACATACCTACATAACGTTTCTTTGACAAAATAATAAATGGCATAAGGGTTTTTTCATAAGTAAGTTCCATCGGTTTTTTCAGATTCATACTACACAAACGGGCTACTTCTTTCGCCAATTCAATAGTGATTTCCAAGGCTTCTTTACCGACAACAGGGGTTGTAGTGCAATCCTCTTGAAAACGACGAATATGAAAAGTCATAAAAACGCTGTCTGTATCTCCATAAATGTATTCAGCTGAAGTTGTCAAATCCCCGAATTTGGGGTGAGTAAATCGATGATTCCCATAAACGTCTTCGACCATTTTCTTTGCATATAAAATCATTTTTCGACCGGTAGCTGTAGTACAAGCGGCAATATCCTTGTCATAGAAAGTCGATGTTCTTGAACCGCATTGTCCATAAATAGAATTGGCTGTAACTTTGTAAGCTAACTGACGCTTGTCTAGTATATTTTTCATAAATTCGTCATTCTCTGCTTCAGCCATTTTTCGTGTTTTTTTACGGGCGATTAAAATGTCTTCCAAAATTGAAGGAATGATACCTTTTTTTTCATCCGGGAATTGGGCAAAACGGCATACAGTTTTTCCTGTAATCTTTTTTTTACCGCCCTGAATTTTGGTAAAATTCTCGTATTCAATGTCGATATAATCGTAACCTTTGGATTCTTGCATATCGTAATGAGCATTTTCTTTGTGAAATTTAACGAGTTTTCCGTCGTTATCGTATTCTTTTACCCAAACCTTGCTGTCTTGTGACAGGTTATTCGAAATAATAATGGTTGGATATAGAGAAGAATAATCAACACATGCTACTGGAATATCAATATACATTCCGCATTTCGGTGGAAGAACAATCGCACCTTCATAATCATAATTCGCATCCACGTCTTCTTCCACGGCAGTTAAATCCGGCATTAGTGTATTTCTTAACCTACAGAATTTCGCCATACAACTTGTCAATTTAATTCCTTGGCCTCGAAACACGAGAAATTTCATTGGAACGGAGCAAATACGAGCCATTTCATTATAACCAGTCAATACGTCGATTTTCATCAACAGCTGTTGGACAATGTTACAGTCTTGAATACAGTATTTTGCCACTTTGGCACGTTCATCCAATGTCCCATTAGCCATTCGGAATATATCCTGAGGACTAACATCGTCTTTTGCGAGTCCCCATCGTATAACTATGTTTTTGCTAAATGAAGGAATGGAAACTTTTCCGGAAATGACAAAGTGTTTGTTTTTATCCCTTGTGTTAACTTCTAAAACGGAGTATTTTTGTCCTCCATTCAAATATTCTGTTGTATATTCCACCGTCATTAAATGGACATAATCGCCGACTTGTAAACCTTTGAGGTTCTTGCTATAAATAACCGTGTTGTCTTTTTCCGAATCTATATTGATAATTTTGTCGCAAATATATTCGCCAGCTACATCGTCCAATTTATAAGATGACAAATTAAATTCTCTGCGAAAATACGTGTATAAATCAATTTGAAATCGTCCAATCATATTGAAATATTTCATATCAAAAGGTCCGCTTGCGATTACGATTTTTTTTTGGTCAAGAGACAGTTCATCGGTTTTTTCGCTTCGTTTGCAGGATAAATGTCCTCGTTTTCTGCTTAAACACATGAATGATTCAGCGCAATCGTTTTCTTGAGCACGACGAAACATAAAGTCATAATCGAACCCGAAGATATTGTATCCGACCATAATATCTGGGTTCTCTTTCTGAATGAGTTCTGTCCAAGCCAACAAGAGGTCTTTTTCAGTTTTACAACACTGTATTTCTGCATTTTCAACAGGGCCACAATCTCCCAAGGTCAGGCAATGGTTTTTATATGGAAGGTCTTGACCCTGTAAAACAAAGGTACTTCCAATAAAAGTAATACGGTCTCCTTCAAGAGCGGGGAATAGGGCTGTCATGCGACGATTAAGGGTGTTTATTTTTGTATCTCTATCTGCTACATCGGGTTCAGCCAACCATTGACTGAAACTCTTTGTCATAATAACAGGATTGTCATTATCACCTGTATTGAATTCCCCTTCCCCGTCTCCATCTTGTTCAAGAGAATCCCCTGTTGCAGAGTTTTCAGTTATTATTGACGATTTTTTATATATCTGGTCAATGGACAACAGGTCGTTTAGTCGACTGTTTTCTTTGGGAATAGTAACGTCACTTTTCAACAGTTGTAGGATAGCTTGTTCTATTTCTGTTTGAGTAGGAGGATGTTTTGGAAAAACGTTTTCAATTCCTTCAAAACGTTTAAAACGAAAAGCTGATAGAACCAATTTCGTCAAAAGTTCGTCCATTTTTTGGGAACTCGCCGTCGTCTTTTTATTACAAATGTGTTGAGAGAATGTATCATATATTTGTATGGCTGTTGAACGATAGTTTTTAACAGGTAGGGGGAAATGACCGTGACTACTACTTGCTTCAATATCAAAACTACATATTTTATAAGGAACACCTGCTTCTTTTTCGGGTTGGGCTTTCAACTGGGAAATTTTACACACGTATTCATAAGTACATGTTGTTTGAGGGTCCAAGGGTTTATCCACTTTATCAACAGGGATGTTAATCCATCCTGAAGGACTAATATCATGAATATGGAAGCACCGAAGGAGGGGTGGAATATTACTTTCAAACAGAAGCAACAGGGTGTGTTTTGGGTGTTTGGGGTCTTTTGGAAAACGAAACGGTTGGGTTTTTCTGCGTTCTTCTCCTTCAGCCCAAGAACAGAACCATAGATTTTTCACTTGATTCATCACAGCCGTGTTTTGAAAAGACAGGCGAATAAACACCTGTTGTGACCCATTGAAATGGTATAAATCGGAATGTTTTTCCAAACGACTGTTTATTATACCCATGGCCCAATAAGACCCTATTCTTTCTTTAATTTCATGAATCAAATCGGTATGTTCTTTTTCAGTCCATTGTGGTCCGACTTGAATATAAAAGTACGGTTTGAAGTCGGTGATAGTAATGCTAACGGTTTCACCGATTTCGTTGATGCCAAACATTTGAATAATAAATGTCTTGGGTTTTTTTTTCCGAGGTGGTTCGTTACTGTTTAAACTGTCTGAATCACTGTAGTTATTCATTTCAAAAGCGCAGTCATATGTTTCGAAATCAAATAGACGAAAAGATTTCCACTCTTCTTTTGAATTTGGTTTGGATGTTTCCTCAACTACAACCTGTTGGGAGTTTTGCAACGCCTGTATAGGACGTTTTTTAATGACTAATTTTTTAATTATTTTTCTGGTTGTTGACGTTGTATCCATTTTATAAATACAATGTGTTTGTTTTTACATATTTTGACGGTATTTACTATATTCAATTTTTACACGGTGTTTCTGTTTACGGTTGTAAAAAATAAAATAGGTTTCTTTCACGAATTTACAAACCCGTCAAATAGAAAATAATGATATAATATAATCATGACTAAAACTAGATTTCCGTCAGTTAAAATAAACCTGTCGTTTTTATTTAAAATGTTTTTATTATTAGTATTTTTATTAGGACTCTACCTGTTTTCAACAGGGGGTTTGTATCAGTTAAAAATGTATGAGAATATGGATTCTAATGATTCAGCCAAAGCACAGGGTGGTTCTTGTCCAGACTTGTTGATTCGTAGAAATGGACAAATCCTTTTATATAAGACACAAGAATCACTAATTGAGGGCGTGAACCCTGTGGTTTTTCGCAATTTAGACGAATATATCGCCTATTATTCTACACAGGGTGGGGGGTGTCCTGTTCTCTTTTTACAACAGGAAACAGACGCACAGGGTAAAGATGTTTATCGTATGCGTCCGTCTCCCTTTGATTTACAGGGTGTATTCTCTCCAACGGGTTCTTTAACTTCACCAACCCCTGTAGTTATTGATAAGAAAAATCCAATACAGTATGTTGATGCATCTAGAGAAAACACTCCATACAATCAAGGACAATATGCAGGTTTTGACCCACAGGGCCAGTTTGTTGGTAGATATACGACTTTAGATAAAATCCACGATTCTACACAACAATTATTCCCGAATGGTAGTCCAAATCCGATGGACGACAATTGGGGAGGTGTTTTATTTACGGAAAACGTATTGAATACTGGATACTATGAAGATAACAATGTAAAGATTATGACAGGTTAATAGACAACCCTGTATTTATTAGAAAAAAAATCTTTTGATAATATAAAATGTCTTATACCCTAAAGTATCCACAGTGTTATAAAAAATCAAAAACTGCGTGTTCTAAAAAAAAAGGGTGCGTTTACGTAAATAAAACGCGTAAATATTGTCGAATTGGAAAACCTATATGTTCAAAAAGAAGTGAAGCAAATTGTAAATCACTAAAAGGTTGTTCATTATACACTTATAATAACCAGAAAAAATGTCGACGCATAACACGTTAAAACGGAGTACAGGTTAAAACGCAGTACAGGTTAAAACGGAGTACATAATACCATTGTAAATCTTCAACGGTGTAAATGGTTGATACAAATCATTCATTGATGTAAAGGGTATAGAATAATACTATTATATAATGTAAAGGGTATAACATAATATAATAATATAATAAACAGTTGGTGTGGTAATGAGTTTCAAAACGATGAGGAATTATTTTAAAGATGATAATCACATAATATTGGTTCTTCCATTGTTTTTAATTTTTATATATTCTTCATTTTATTATTTAGGAATTATTCGTAATTATTTAGTGGAGTTTTCCCTTGCTTTTTTTATTTTCGTTTACTATTTGATTTTAAACCCATTATATGGTTTTATTTCCTTTTTTGCAATGTGTATTTGGATAATTGTTCGTATGAGTCTTTGTAAAACGGATTATTCAATTTCCAAATTAAACGAAGAAGCAACAAAAACACTTGTAACCAATCCTATTCCAAAAATAATTATTCAAACAGGAAAAACAAAGAATCCCCCGAAATACAAGGTGTTTATTGATTTAGTAAAAAGTAAAAACCCAGACTACAAATATATTTTCTTCGATGACGATGATATTGAAACCTTTTTAAAAGAGAACTATCCGGAATATTGGGATACATATCAACGTTTACCGATTCTAATTCAAAAGATTGATTTTTTCCGATACATAGCCGTTTACCATTACGGAGGTATTTATTTAGATTTAGATGTAAAAGCTTTGAAATCATTCGATGACCAGTTATTAAACAACAACACGATTTTCCCTGTGGATGAATATTTAACAAAACCGTTACATCGTTGGAAAAGATATAGACCATTTTGTAAACGCAATTGTTACTTCTTATTAGGGCAATATGCTTTTGCTGCAAACACGAGGAATAATTTTATTAAAACATTGATTGATAATATTCATATACGTATTGAAGAAATCATCAAAGAATACAAGGTACTTGGTTTGAATGACAAAAATGGTGGTTCAAAAAGGAATCCGGAAATGCAATTATACGTGTATAAAACGACAGGTCCCGATTATGTTACTCAGTGTTTTATAGATTATTTCAACAAACATGAGATATTTATATTAGACAATGGTGATCGTCAAATGTTTGGAAATTATGCAAAACATATGTATATGGGTTCTTGGAAATAAATACAAAAAAGGATTTACCTGTATATAATAATACAAGTAAATGGCCACCAAGGTTCATTTCGTGGGGAGTAAAACCCCAATAACCTTTATTTTTGGGAAAGATGACACATTAGACGAAGAAATGAGCAATGTAATAAAATCCAATACAAATTTATTTCCCGACGATACCATTCTCACCATTAAACAGAAAATATTAAGGGAACTACAGGGTGTTTTACCGAAAGAAGACGGAACTTTTAATTCAAACGACTTGTATTTATTCGCTACTGTATATCGTAGTCATCCACACCCTTCTGACTGGGTTCAATATATCCAAAACCAAAAGTCTATTAAAAAACAGGTCGTGTTTAAGCAGTTATTGTCTAATTTAGGTTATTCCAAAAAGGAAATTGACGAAACCTCTGTTTCAATACCAGAAGATTATGCACTTGAAACATTAGACCCGTGGATAATAAATCATTTACGCATTCCTTTGGGTATGCGCCCCTTGAAAACACATGCATCCAGTAGTGATTTTTTCCCTGTGCACCCTTTTGATTCCTATTCATTTGAAACAGAGGTGGAATGGGTATCTCACCAAAATGAAACCCTGTTGGAATACGGAGAACTCGTTAAACCGGTTTTATACGCTTGTTTATATCGCGACATTCCGGATGAATATCGAAATAAATATGGAATGATTAATCGTGTTGTTAAAACAACACCGCAAGTAAAAGAGGGATGGCAGAGAATGGATAAACTAAAAAAAGTTTATGAATGGACACAAGAGAATAATACAGGGACATCCAAATCAGGAATTACACATTTAGAGTTGGAATGGATAAATCCGGAATATGTAGTTTTGCCTTTAGAAATAATTTTTAAGAATATACATGCCAACAGGGAGGTTCCATTTATTAAATGGAAAAACATATTTCGCTTGTATTGTCCAACACGGGATTATCGTGGAGTCAAGATTCCGGAATTATCTAAAATGGAGATTTCTAAAATAGACCGTGAAAATGTACAACCGAATTTAATATTATGGAAAAACCATGGTTTAATAATCCATTTAATGAAAAATGGGAATTTGCAAATTCACATTGAACGAAAAACGCCGACACCGATTGAAGAATTGCAACAGATGGTTTTAGAAACAGTCAAGCCGATTTTTATTCAATTAAACCAATACTTGAGAAAAACGGGGTTCTCCTACTTAATTTCGTGGGATACACTATTTCGTAATGACCCAACAGTGGTTCGTTTTAGCAACATTCAATGGAAGTTTTCAGCGAAATTGGAAATGGAAAACACAATTCAGAAAAAACATTTTGGGTTTTTTGAACCTGCATTTGTTTTACTAAAGGCGAATTCGGAAAAGAAAGTGTCTGATGCTGTTATGATTTATCGTCGTGTATCAAACTACGATACTTTAAATGAACTCAAGGAAATTGTTCGACTTGAAATCGGTGATAAAAAAACAGGGAAAACTGGCAAGATTGTTTCCGAATTAGAAGAACGGGGTTTTTCTCGTGAAAAAATACAGGCTGTTGTTCAAGAAGTTTTAGAGGAACTACAGGCGGGAAAACAGTATTTTCAAAAAAAAGAAAAGGGGATTGGATGCCCTGTTACAATGGTTCAAATACATGATGAAATTCAATTTACTGTTGATAAAATTAATTTTTTAGAAAATACTCGTGTTATACAACAATATATCGAAGCATTTATTCAACAGGTGTTTTACAAAAAGAACCTTCCTAAATCTCTTATTATACCTCTTATACATAATACGAAGCCTTTAGAATTACCAATAGACGAAACTGAAAATGATTCTATTATTGAACAAAATGAAACAGAAGGATTATTTGGAGAAAATAACGGGGACGAGGACAAAGGTAAAGACGAGGATAAAGACAATAAAGAAGACGAAGATGGAGATGAAACAGGTGTTTTATTATTTAATGATGAAGACGAAGATGGAGATGAAACAGGTGTTTTATTATTTAATGACGAAGACGAAGATGAAACAGGTGTTTTATTATTTAATGACGAAGACGAATACGAAGATGGAAATAGAGACGGAAATGAACGTCAAGAAGTCAAGAAAATGATTGAGATGAATATTCCTGATGTGGAAGAATCACCCTCTTTTATGGCAGGTGGAGCTAAAAAGCCCAACACGTCGTTTTCGATTTTAAATCGTTTAAAAGAGAGAGACCCGGAATTGTTTGATGTTCCTGACCAAAATGGAAAAGTATATTCTCGAATTTGTCCGGGAAGTAGTTCTCGTTATCCAATTGTCTTGTCAAAAGAAGAAAAGAAGCGTATTGACAAAAAAGATGCCGAATTAAACCAAGAGTCGTATACAGAACCATTAGAGTACAAAAAAAATACATATATATGTCCTCGTTATTGGAATTTCCGCGAAAATCGCAGTATGAATCAGGCAGAGTTTGACAGTAATCCATCCCTTTTACAGAACCTCATTGTTGATGAAAAAGACATAAATAATGATGCAAACAACAGGTATATTTACGAATTTAAAAAGGGGAAACGTTTTGATAACAACAATGCTTATAAAGAACACGTTCCTGGGTTCTCTTCCAAAAATAAAAACGGTTTTTGTTTGCCATGTTGTTTTTCCGAAAAGGATTCCACTTTTAAAAAGAATATTAAAGAATGCAAGTCTTTAGATGTTTCTTCGCCATTGCAAGTAGATGAATTAAATGACAGGGAAAAAGAAGACGACGATGAAGAACCAACGAAAAAAAACAGGGGGGAAAGGGGAAAAGATAAAGTAGCCAATGTTAATTACATTTTAGGAATAAACATTTATCCATTGGAGGCCAATCGATGGGGACAAATACCCCCTCCGGTTCAAAACGTGATTAACAACAGGGGTAAAAAAGAAGAACTCTTATTACGCTATGGGGTTGACCGTAAAGAAAACCAATCCTTTTTGGCATGTTTTGCCGACCTGTTGAATATATCGGTTAAAGAAGGCAAAACCCTGTTAATAACCAAAGTGATAACGCTGGATAAATTCGTTCAATATCAAACAGGGGTTATAGCATCCAGGTTCTATAATAATTATCGACAACCATCTATTGCAGACATTGATACGGAGAAATATCAAGATACGGTTTTTTACAAATCGTTGGAATTAGAAAACCCGGATGAACACGATTTTTTTACAGAGACAATAAGAACGTATGAGCGTTTTATTGATTTTATTAGTAGCGATGACACAATCATCGACCCCACCTATTTGTGGGATGTTATTGCTACACCTGATGAAGACCTTTTCGCAACAGGTCTAAATATTGTCATTATAGAAATAGCTTCTAATGAAGATACAGAATTGCACATTTCTTGTCCAGTTCAATATTATTCCAATTCAGTATTTTATGATGACAAAAAACCAACATGGATTTTGATAAAACGACCACTGTTGTCCGGAGAAAAATACTATGAACCGATTTACAGAGCAATTCATAAAAACGGGATTCGAGGAGCTATTGTCAAAGACAAGGTTTTTTTGCCGGAAGATGCTGAAACACTTTTCCCGTTTTTAACAACATTAGACAGTTCACAATGTTTGAGAGAGACAAATGTTGAAATAAATCCACGAGAAATTACTGCAAACTATCTGTTTGACCTTTTTCAAAAGAAGCGTTTCCAAATTAAAAAACAAGTGGTGAATAGATACGGGAAAACAGTCGGGTTTGTGGTTGAAAAGGCTCCTGTAATGGGTCAATATATCCCCTGTTTTCCATCTATTCTGTTGTCAAAAACGACACAGCCGTTAGAGCGTGTTCGATTAAATGCCACAGTATTACAAAAATCTCTTACAACCACGATAGAAAACCTACAGGTTGTAAAGGAGAAAACAGGGTTGCCTTGTATTGGTTCAAATTTGATTGTTAGTTATGGGGATTCTCCTAAAATCATTGGAATAAAAACAGAGTATTTAGGATACATCCCTGTTGTTACAGAGGCATTTGATGAAAACAAACCCTCAAATAAACTCCCTTTTGAATATTCAAGCGACCCAATTGAAGCAGAAATGAATTCAGTAGAACCTGTAAAAGGAGAAGACATTGATTTAAGCCACAAGTATTTCTTAGAAAAAGAGTTTTTCTTGGCGTTTCAGGGGAAAATACGCAATTTGTTGAATGAATACAGAAATGAAAAGTTTCGGCGTGAAATCCTTCGGTGGATACATTACAAACCAACCACTACTAATAAAGAAAACACGGTTGATGAAAACGCCACTTTTGTCTTGAGATACAACAGGGTGTTGTTATTACTCCGACGAGTAGCTGAAGGAATTGTTATTTTCAATAATTTTGACCCACGGATTCTGAAGCGATTAAGCGGAGTATTTTCATGTGAACATGACACTGCAAAGCGTACAGAGATACAGCCGTATTGTTTGGTACGTGGCAGTCCTGATGATGGAGAAGACAAGATGGTGTTTCCAAAAAAGAATTTAGTTAATCCGGAAAGTGACAATGAGACGACATATTTTTCTAAACTGGCTGATGCTTTGGTTCGTAATCATCGTGTTCAAAACATCGTGTTTCAGCCTTTTCGATTCTTCAACATGTTGGGTTCGGTAGATTATCAAGTAAATGAAGATGAACTTTTGGTTGGGTAAAAAGGTTAAAAGGAAAAATTGAATAATTCTACCGTAAAAGTATATCAATCCAAACAAAAATCCTGTTCATTTAAAATGACTACAGAAGCATGCGGAACAGGTGGAAAGATAACTTATTACACACAGAAGGACTTTGAGAGAATGATTAATCAGGGGATATGTTATTCTATTCCCATTCAGGTTTTACATAAAATTCGTGATATTGAAGCTCAAATAAAAAAGAACTCTGTTGTTCAACAGAAGAAATTTGAGAATAAGCGTTTTCATGTCCCGAAAAATAATAACTGGAGAGATAATCCAACCCATGTTAAGACACATGGTGACGGGAAAGAATCACAAACAGTTTCGGGATTAGAAAAGAAAATCGGCACATCACACGTGTTTAAACCGACAAAACCTCTTGTTAATTCTGCTGAAATTCCGGAAAGCACTAAATTAATCCAGCGTATTAAATTGAACCTAAACAAAATGTCGAAACAAAACTACGACAAATTGCAAAAAGAGATAATCGAGGATTTAAAATTGCTTGTAACAGAATTTGAAACAGGGGGTGACGGAAGAGTATATGAACTTATTAATGACCTGTTTCATATTATAAGTAAAACGAGTGATGTGAAAATGAGCGAACTATACGCCAAATGTTATTTCGATTGGGTTGAAGAATTCGAACCAACTTTATTCCAACAGGTTATATTCCAACAGGTTATAAATGATGGGATTGAAGAATACTGTCGTCTATTAATGGAATTTAAACTGATTGAAGCAGATAAAGATAGCGATGTTTCTTGTAAATATAACCGTTTTATCTCTGAACACAGAGGGAGGATTGTGTTTTTAATTCAATACGCTAAATTACAAGAGGAACTTGTTGGAAAATTATACAGTGTATTACTGAATGATTTAGTGAATAATATCCGAACCCATGTTGAAGATAGTAATGTTTCATCCCTTAAAAAAATGTTTGTCGATGAATGGATAGAACATGTGGTTTTGTTTCTTAATTTAGGTGGGTCTATGTGGATTCAACATTCAACCGAAGAATATAAAATAAAGATACATGATGTTTTAGAAGAATTGAGTAAGACCAATGTCAAAGAAAAACCAAATATGACAGTGAGGTCAAAGTTTAAATTACAGGGTGTTTTATAATCGGGATTTTTTTACAAAATGTCGAAAATTGTAAAAAAATGTGTTTTACCATAAAAGCTTGTCTGCATACCACCCTCGCGACCCTTTAATATGCCTGTCTTTTTCGTGTCTTTTTTTGTATAAACGTCTTCTGCTTTGGGCATATTTAAGCCCCCTATTTTTAATAAATGTAGGATAATCGTTCATACCATTGGCTCCAACACTCGCTATTACCACGCCTTTTTTCAACACGTCTATTTTCTTGGTTTTATTATGAGAAGGTCTTACTTTAACGCCTAAAATACGCGCTTGTTTCCTGGTATAAGGTAGTATTTGATACAACGGCATCTTTATATTATCGCCGTAAAAAAATAAAAATATACAACAAAACAAACTATGAAAATCCACAACAAATACGACAAGAACCACCTTGACCCAAATGTGTGGGGTCCTCATTATTGGTTTTTCATACATACTTTGGCATATTCATATCCAGAAACACCGAATGAATTTACCAAAAGAAAGTACTATGATTTAATACAAAATTTACCCCTGTTTTTACCCAATCTAGAAATTTCCAAAAAATTCGCACAAACTCTGGATAAATTCCCTGTTACACCTTATCTAGATTGTCGCGAATCATTTATTCGATGGACAATATACCTTCATAATTATGTTAATCGCACTTTAGACAAACCAGAATGGGAATTATTGGAAGCTTTGGAGAACTATTTACACAATTATGAAGACCCCCTGTTTTTAAAAACCCAACAGGTGTTTTGTACAAGACAAAATATAGTGTTTATTTGTATTTTTACATTTGGATTGGTTGGATTATATCTTGTTTCTCACGAAAAATAATCCAAACAAACTACCCCACATATTGTGGCTGTGTATACTATTGTAATTCTTCATCGGCGTAGAAAACCTTTTCGCCATCCGGAACTTAATACTAAATCTGGTTGGTTTAATTGGTTGGATGGAACAGGTGAAGGTTGTACTACAGGGTTTGGTATGGGCATTTTAAGGGTAGGATGAGTATCCAACCAGTTTTTTTCGTAATCCAACATTAAATGATTATAAGAAACAGGTTGGCCTTCAATATCAGAAAAATCATCTAACTGGGAAACCGTAGCCGGAATTGCCATTAACCATGTGTCTTTTATTTGAAGCTTTTTCCAATAAATGTCGATAGAAAACAGGTGTTTTTGTTGAGGATTTCTCAGTAATTTTTCGAGACTTTCTCTTATGTTTTGAATCAATATATCATAATAAGCCTTTTTAACAATATAAGCGGTCGTAGTTTGACAATTATGAACCTGTATGAACCCTGTATGCACCGTTTGAATAAAAGGTTTCTGATTATTCCCTCCGACAATTAATACATCCCAAACAGGTATTTCTTGTGCTTTGGATAAACGTTCCATCAATAATTCAGGGTTAGTAAACACGGTGTCATCTTCGCATATAAACACGTGTTCCCAATTCTCCTGTTTAGACATTTCCAAACATTTTATATGGCTCATGCTACATCCAACTTGTCCCATTTTGTTTTTAATAGCTTCAAACCGTGTTGGGGAAATAATGCCTAATTTAGATAGCTCCTGTTTAATATGAGAACAACGGTCAGGACGACTGGCTAAATTAATATACACTGTGTTTTTTATTAATTCTGTAAACATTACACAGACAGATTGTTTGCGTTTATTTGTAAAGTAAAATAGTATTTAGATATATTATTATAATGGACGGAGCAGAAGCAATAAATTACATATTACAAAATAATATTGAAGGATGTATTATTGAATGTGGTGTTTATAGTGGCGATTTTGAACACATCTGGATAAATGAATTAATGAAGAATAATACAGTCCGTGATATATATTTATATGATACATTCGGTGGATTAGTAGAACCATCCGAATATGATTACACGTGTAAAGATGCTAAAATTTATCAAATGAATAAGGATGAAGTTTATAATACTTGGAAAAATCAAATAATAAATGAAAAAATAAATGGGTGGTGTTATACGCCTTTAGAAGTAGTTAAACAGAGGTTAAATTCAACAGGTTATCCTGAAAATAATTTACACTATGTTGTTGGTGATGTTATGGAAACATTAAAGGATAAAACAACAATTCCTGAAAAAATAGCAATATTACGATTGGACACTGATTGGTATGAGTCAAGTAAATATGAACTGGAACAAATGTATGACAATGTTGTACCAGGAGGTGTTATAATATTTGATGACTATTATCACTGGGATGGACAAAGAAGAGCAACAGATGAATTTTTTGAAAGCAGAAATATAAAATATAATTTTGTAGATATAGGTAATCTTAAGACAGCCGCTATTATTATACCTTAAAAAGTGTAAAATGGTACACACAGCCAAATTCTGTGGTACAATTAATTCATCCAAGGGTGTACTAAATCTTCTAATAAAAACGCGGTGTTTTTATTAGATAAAATATGCAATAATAATAAAGGTTCTCGATAAGAATGAAATTAAATTTTATAAAAAACAGGGCGGTTTTTATTTTAATTTGTGTTTTTTTGGCAACAGTGTTGGTTCTATTGTCTCTTTGGAAACAAATGTCTAATACAGTGGAGGGTATGATTATGATGGATTTCGTAACATCTTCTAACCCGGATAATACAAATTTAACAGATATGGAATTACAAAGTTACAAGTCGGCAATGATATCGTTTGAAAAAAAATTCGAAACAGCAGAGAAGGCTAACTCGTCTATTACAAACTATACAGGTGGTTTTGTTTATGACCCAAGTGGAAATACATTGGATGACCCAAACACAGATAAAATATCTGTAAAAGTGTTGGATGACTTTATTAAACATTTAACTTTAACCAGCAAATCCTTTCAAAATTTCGCTGATGCTTTAACGAAAATGAAAAAAGACAAAATAAAAGAATACCAGCTGTCGAGACAAAGTTTAACAGTAACCTCTGTGTAAAAAAAGGTTACACCATTTCACGCGGAATACCCCCTTTTTTGTTCATTAAAAAGGTAGAATAAACAGGTGGGTTCGAGAACATCAACAGATTGTATTGCGAAGTAATATCAGAACGTGTTTGAGGAAAGGGATAATAAATAACATTGCAAATAGCCCCGTCAACACCCTGTTTATCTCCTATATATATAATGTCTGAAAGGTTGTATTCGGGATATTTTTCAGTAAAATGAACAGTTTTTTTAAGTTGTGCATCCACAAATAAGTCAGCCTCATTATATTTATAATTAAACACGATGAAAACCCACTTTTGTGGTTCAATATCCATTTTGTATACGAGTTCATTCTCTTCATTTTCACTGGAATTTAAATCAACACCTCTGTTTGAAAAAGTAAAAACCAATTGACGGTCTTTATAATCTATATGAGGGTGTCCTTTTGATAAAGAACCTTCGTCGCCATAATGGAATATTGTTTTAGAATTACCGTTTGGGGTTCTATAATAATCGTCAATATAAACCCATAATGACAGGGAGAAATTATTTCGAATGTTTTGTTCACCATCCCTGTTATCCAACACCATTGGGTTACTATCTGACAATAAATTCTTGTGTGTTAAAAAGGCCGCATCAGACAACAAAAAGGTGGATTTAACGTTTAATAAATAATTTAGTAAATACGGAGAAGAAACAAACAGGGTTATTAAAACCAATTCAATCACGAATAAAATAAAGACAATATTTGAAGTAGCATTAAATTGATTAGCTAAATAAACGACAAAATCGTAAATCATGCACGGAATAAAAAATATAAATTGGGTAATAAATCCCAACCACGAATACTCGTTTTGTAATCCATTAATTTTATTCTTGGTTAAACTAAAGATGAATGCAAGACCAAATAGAAATATTGCAATAACCAACAGTGTATTTAAAACCCTGTTTGTAACAAAGGATTTAATACCACTTGTATTCCAAAAATAGACAATGGCTAAAATAGAACACACGACTATGGTAGCTCCAATCATAACAGGTAGATTGGAAAATTCCGATTTATTTCCAAAAATATACAAACAAATCCTATATCCTATAGCCACTACACAAAGGATTAAAAAGGAATAAGTAGTCTTGTTGTTCTTAATAACGTTTGGATTTAAAAACATGTAAAAACTTAATACTCCAACAATAACGAGAGAAATAGTCATTGTAGAATATTGCAAAACACAATTAACCAAGTCCTTGTCCATAATTACGCAAACTGTTATTGTAATATTAACAGGTTATTATTCGCCAAAGTGTTATACCCTCGAAAGGTGTAAACGGGTATAAAAAAGAACCTTGATAAAAGATAAAACAAAGCAGCATTATTAGATTTTAAACAGAGTTATAATATGTCCACCATAATAGATGTCCAAACTGATGTTCCACCAGGATTCCCCCCTGTCGACTTTCCGACTATTGACTATGATTGTATTAGCCAAAACACAGATAACAATGAACTTAATTTTATTTATAATGTCGAATATGATTATGGTTCTGACCAATCAGTATACAGTGAATCGATAATACAGACAAAGGGAAGCTATGGGATGAAACGTAAATCGCTTTTATCAAAAAAAGGTCAAATACGTATTCGTAGGGAAGTTCCTCTAAAATTGCGTGAAACTCTCGGTTTAAAATACGTTCAAATTCCTGTTTATGAAACATCTTTGACTCCTAATCATCGTATTAGGAACGCTATTACTGGATTATATACACCACACCGTGTAGGTTCTTACGCTGAATCTCTATATTTCAAGGTATGTTGGGCAGTTGGAATAGATGGTCGTCGAGAACCAATCAATCTTTTTTTTGAAACTCCTTATGAATATGAAAAACATTTTATGGAAGTTCTTTCGGATGATGTAAAGATGGATTGGGTGAATCGCTACAGGGTGGTTGAAAAAGCATACCGTGTTGCAAGACAGGAGCAAAAACCGCAAACAATTACCTTTATTCATTAATTTTTCATAAATAACTCTGTTGGTTATGAAAACGATTTTCAACACAAGCCGTTATAATCCTTGTAAGGTAAAACAATCAAAATGTAAAATAATATTAACAGGAATGCTGAATTGGCTATCCAACACCACATTGTACCAACCGTTTTATCTCTTATGTAAAAATACATTGAAACAGCCAGTGTAATAATTATAAAAAAAGAGAACGGATGTATTCCAATAAAATACAACGGGATTAAATACATAGATAAATATAAAAACAATGAAAGATAATCCAGCAAGAATACATCTAGGTGTGACCAATTCCAATCTAAATGTCCATTTTTCGCTATAGAAGTATAAATGTTTTTATATTTGAGAATTGTGAAAAATAGTAAAGAAAATAGTCCATATAAAATCAACAGGGTGTTTCTGTAAAATGTTTCTCTAATGAACAAAATTAAAATGAGTGGTTGAGTTCCAACCAACAAAAGACAAATAAATGATAGAACCCTGTTTATATCCCGGTTGTTTATATTTCTCCACAGGAAGAACTCCACCAATTGAACAGAAACGACATTTAACATGTAAATATAATATAATGGATTGGAAAATACTTGAATTTTATACTTTGAGAACGTGTTTGTAAAGAAAATAAACAATATAGACAACAGTCCAAACACAAACGTGTTGAGTGAAATATCTGCGTTCCAACACATTCTTTATATTTTCAGTCTAGAATTATTTCACTGTATAGGCGAAATTTTTGTATTATCAAACGATACAGGATCCACATTATTCGTGGTTATTTCTTCGTTTCCATCTGTTATTATGTCGTCTTCATCTTCATCTTCATCATCCTTTCTGTGAATTGTTTTGGCAGACCAATTTCGTATTTTTTCTATAAAGTGTACGACTTTCCCCATAATTGTATCGTATTTGAACAGGGCCATCCATCCATTTTCCGGATTATTATTACGAATGGAATACCACCAATAGGGTGGAATAAAAAGACAATAACCTGCAGGAATGGAAATTGTCAAGAACGTAATATCTGTGTTTTCTTCTTCATTTAAATCATCGTCCCAGCAATTCAACAGGGTTTGTTTATTTCGTTTAGAGTCTGGGTATATATATCCGTCAATGTATGTCTCTTTTTCAGATACCAAGTTTTTATGGGGTGTAATCTTGACTTCCAAATCGCCTCCCACGGCATATACGAAAAACGAATGATGTTGATGATGACGCAACCCTGTGTTTGTTCCAAAGACGAAGTCGTATTCTGTTTGTATTGTTCCAAACGGTTTTAAAAAGGGGTCAATAGATTGGTAATAATGATGAATGGGTAGGTCCATAATAAAATCGTGATTGTTTTCAAACATTAAATCCTGTTGTTGAACCATGACAGCTTTTTCTAAAGGAATGGCGATTGGTTCTTCTTCTGGTTTTCCGTATTTAAATGAAGATAAAAACACGTCTTCTTTCCCGTATTTATCAGCTAAAATAACAGGATTAATGGTATTAATAAAGTGACAATCAGCGATGATTTCGCCTTGATGCATACGAAATAAAACAGGTTGTTTGGTTTGACACATCTTGTTTAAATGTTCTAAATCTTTATAGTCTATTTCATAAACGTCTAAATCATGACCGATTTTGTATTCCTGAATGAGATTCAAATAAAAAAGTAGAATTATAACGAAAAAAATGATATTGACAAACAGGTTCATATTTGAAACAGGGTTTTGTTTTATTCTGTTGATTTATTTTGAAATAGAATTTACCAACGCAACATTTACTGACATCCTGTAAAACGGGGGTGCAAATATCTACACATTCATCGGTGTAGATATTTTTGGGGTCATTATGGATTATGTTAGGTTTAATCAAGAGGGTAATATTCGTCGTTATCTTCATATTCGACATCTGTCATATCAACTGTTTGGTTATCGTCATCCAATAAAATTGGTTCATTCCATCCTAAATTGTAAGGGTGTGAATATTCTCCGATTCTACCTGTAAGATAGAAATCTGCCGCATCGATATCCTGTTCAGTCAAATTATATACTTCACCAGTGTCTCTTTGAACAACAACGACTTGTGAACCATTATCCATATAAATATTTACAATGACTATGTCGTCTAAAAAATTGTGAGTGAATGTTTTCATTTTGTAAGTCTGGCCGATTTGAAAAGACATTTTTTCAACAGGGGGTTTATGATATTTAACAGGCAGAAGTTTTAAATCAATTTTTATGATGTAATAACACAGGTTCTATTTTCCTGGAAATTTTCAAATTTATTCAGGAAAAAACGCGTATTTTTAATACAACACGAAATGGCTGAAATAATAATCGACATGTATTTTTTTGCTTCTATACATTCATCGTCTTTATAAAGATGAACCCGTGGGTCTTTCCCTTCCCAGAAAAAATATTGATTCCAATAAACAGGATAATTATTGATTAAATGTAACAGCTTCTGTTTAAAAACTGGGTTGTAGATAATGTTTTCAAGTAAAAAGTTTTTTTTCGGTAAAATATACAGGGTGTTGTTCTCCATATCACCCCAAATAATTGAATGATGATGTGAATAACCACAATACAAATGGTTATTCTTGCCAGAAGCATCCACACCTCTCATAATTTCAATCATAGGAGAAGGTGTTTCAATGTATCCAGATTTACAACAGCGGGTTATTTCTTGAACAGCATGGTGTGGATTTAGAATATCTTCTAAGAAATGTCTTGCATATATAAAATCGAAATGTTTGCTGTTGAACGGAATAGTTTCAAAATTCATGTTAACTGAAATATAATCCGTGTTTATTTCATTTAGTCCAACAAATGTATCGGCCAATGGAAAGGGGATTTTTCCTGGTCCAATTTCCAACACGGGTTTCTTTTTTGATGAAATACAATAATTAACCAACATGTTTAACACATTTATATTTGGATACCAAAACGCATTTTTAACTCGGTCATCATCTTTAGCCATTTCACCCGTAATGTCTTCTAAAGATAGAACCTGTTTTATATGATAAGTGTCATAATCTATGAGAATTATGTTTTTAGAAGGTTCTTGTTCTTGCTCTTGTAACATTTTGAATATTACATAATTATATATTCTTATACTTTTTGAACATACGAAACAAAAATTGAAATATATAACACCTTGTTGTATATTACAACGTATTACAGAAATGTATTCTCCAACAGAAGCTGAAAGTATTTATTATCAAACACCATCTTCGTCTACAACTTCTTCAATTACAACAGAACCGTTGGACCATGAACAACATCCCATGTCAGATGTTGAAACAATGTGTCATATTCGAGACATTTTAGAAGAAGGATTTCCACAGGATAAAAAAGACGACGAAGCTTTTAGAGAAATTCATAAACATGTGCTTGAATATATCGCCCGTTCTTGTAATCATAATTTTATTAAAGATTGGGTTGATACAGATATTGATATGGGCGGATTTACGATTGAATATTGTGAAAAATGCATGACAATAAAAAAATAATTCGCTAACATCTAAAACAGCTAAATACATTTTCGTCTAGAGAATTTTTTACATTTGGCGCAAGTTCCCCGCAATAATCAAAGATTTCCAATATAAAACTCTCAAATTCATTCCACATTCCCATAAAATCCGTTCCTAGGATGGCGTCGATTATAAACAAGGGGATTTTAATAAATAAAAAATAACAAATATTAAAAACTAGAAACAGGAAATAAAAGACGACACATTTATATGCATTTTTTCCTTTGGTAATGGCACAAATAAGTCCCGAAAAGAAATTACGCCAAGTAATTGCTACAGTGATTATAATCGTGGCTACAATAGCGGCTATAATCGGCGATAAAATATCTGCAATAAATCCGCCTTTTAACCGCAATGTCAAATGCAAAGTAGTCCCGTTTTCAATAGTATCCCCTGTTTTTAAAGGCTTACCAGCACAAATAATCCTCTGTTTTGAAACAGGGATTTTTGTTCGACGTTGTATTTTTTGTTGAATATAAGTGATTTCTGATACTCCATGCGGTATGCGCAAAAGTATTGTTTTACCACACAGGGTTCTAACAAACACCTGTTTTTTTGAATATTTTTTTGTTTTTGAGATATATGACATTTTTATACCTTTGGATATTTCAAACGTCTATAAATTATTTTAGAAAACAACTATTCATTTTATGCCCTGAACCTTGTCCTCAATTTCCAAGGTGTAAACGAATATTTGGGATGTTTCGTATATGTAAACATTTCTATCCGTCATTACAGGTTGATGTATAGAAATAGGTCTTATTTACCGGGAGAATAACTGTTGTAAGTTTCCGTAATTTTTGCCAAACTATTCATAAAAGGTTCAAGTTGATTTATTTTATCTAAAATACTACTCTGTAATTTCAAACGTTCCACCTGTTGCGAATGTGTATCGCCTTCTCCCAAATCGCTTCCACCACTTATTTGTCCTAATAGAGAGGATACAGTTTTATTAACTTGTTCATTATCAGAAAAAAGGTTTTTCATGACATTACTTTCTGCAACACGGTGTATGATGTCATCCATACTATTCTCTCCTTTTGTCGTTTTTTTATTATCAGAGGTAGAGGTTATGTTTCCTGAAGAATCAATTAAATCAGAAACCCTGTTTCCAGAAGTATCTATTCTATTATTTCCGTTTTCCATTCCCTCAAAAATATTTCCTCCTAAATAAGGCATTTGTAAAATCAAAAGAGAACCAAAGATACCCGAAACTAAAGTAGAGAAAAACAAGACAACAATCATATTTTTAGTAAAAAACGAAACAACAAACCCTGTTAGAAAAAACACTAAAACAGCTAAAAGGTTCTGTGTAGCAGAAAATAAAAGTATTAAAATGGCTGACAAGAAAACAAAGAAATAGAGAACCCATCTATTATACAACAGGAGACTGTGTGAAAAATAATGGGGTTTATTTTGAGCCTTTTTCAATAGTTTTTTTAATAATTTTTTGGATGGATAATCCATTTTCAAGTTATATAATTTGTATTGTGAAAATAATACAGTACGATTGCGATTAGATAGTCAAAAAAACATCGGGTAAAATCCTCATTGGTATATAACTCGTGTGTAAACAAACCCTGTAGAATAAAAGATGAAAAATCACCACCAAGATAGAGACGAAAATTTGAATTACTTTATCAGAAACAATTGAAAAGAATACGTTACATACAAAAATAATTATTTCAAACAGTAAAGTAATTTAAACACTTGAAGATTTATTATTATACAATTTATATGAAAATGTATTTAGGTCAAGCTCAACAGGATAAATTCGTTTTACAAGTTCTTTCAGAAAAAAGAAATGGTTATTTTATAGAAATTGGTTCGAACCACCCACAAATAATAAACAATACTTTTTTATTAGAAACACAATATGACTGGAAGGGTATTATGGTTGAATACGATGCACGGTTTCTACCTCTTTATAAACAATATAGACCTCAAAGTATTCATGTTATACAGAATGCAACACAGGTCAATTATAAGGAATTGTTTATTAATAACCAAGTACCAACCTGCATTGATTACCTGCAAATAGATTTAGAAGCGGTGAATGGTTCAACCATACAAGTACTAGAAAAACTAGACAACGAAGTATTGGATTCTTATAAATTTGCTACGATAACTTTTGAACATGATATATATCATACCAATAACTATAATACTAGAGACGAATCAAGAAGTATTTTCAACAAAAGAGGTTATATCCGTGTATTTACAGATGTTGAAAATGATAATTGTCCATATGAAGATTGGTATGTACATCCCGACCTAGTAAATATGAATAAAGTTCAAAAAATAATTGAAATAAACCAAAACAATTATGTAAACCATCCTATAACTGGTAAAGCGATTTCTTGGAAAAAAATTCAATATCCATAAACCCTTAGTTCAAAAATCACCACTTATGTTTTGGTTGGTATAATTCTACAATGGGGTGTTTAGAAGCGTTTGGTAAATCTTCAGTATAATATAATGAAAACAACAGGTGTTATCATTATATCCATCAGTGTTTTATTCATCCTCGTTTTTATACTTTTCTTTTTTGACAATACCCTGTTTGAACCTTTAGTAGACGTGCAAACACCAAGCGTTCCTTCTGTAAACATTACAACAGTTGATTTATCTGGGGGAATAACAGATGTACAGTATGTACCAGATACGCCTGTTAATCAACAGGATGATACTATTCGTTATAATCCCGATAATTTTGATTTGACTTACCACGATTTAAACAAATACGCTGGATTATATGAAACCAATCTTAAAAATATTAGGGTTTGGGATGCATCTAGCAATAGTTTAGTCAATCTTCCTTATGCTCCAGTTCAAAATTTGCCAGTATATTACGACATTGAAAAAAAAGTATATGGGCCATTTCGACCGACATATGAAGATAGTGTTTTGCTTAGTTATTATCATCAACCACTATAACAGTTTCTAAAGGCTTATTATACTTTTCACAAATATCTACAATATTATGTTGTTCTTTATCACTACATTTAAAAACTATATAATCAGATTCAAATTCTTCTAATTTTACAGAGTGTTTAATTTTGATTATAATTACTTTCAACATTAAGTCGTGTATACATTTTTGGATATTTGAAATATTGGTTGTTATATTTTCCATTGTTGTTGTATTTTCCATTGTTGTTGTATTTTCCATTGTTGTTGTATTTTCCATTGTTGTTGTATTTTCCATTGTTGTTGTATTTTCCATTGTTGTTGTATTTTCCATTGTT
>Ga0209188_1000923_pt1 | contig 25652 bp, 21 predicted proteins | sample C_130625_EF_Meta_FD_187307 | JGI IMG/M metagenome (GOLD analysis project Ga0209188, IMG submission 187307) | Freshwater microbial communities from Lake Croche, Canada to study carbon cycling - C_130625_EF_MetaG (SPAdes) (version 2) | ecosystem: Environmental > Aquatic > Freshwater > Lake... | reverse complement strand
ATCAAAATCGTTTGAAGTTCCTCCTCCCCCGCCCCCAAGAGCCGACAATCCCCGAATTCCAGAGCCATCCCCTTACCCATACGACGAAATCCAAAAAAACAATCAAATGGATTCACAAAATGCCGCGATGGCGGGATCTTCGTCGTCAGGGATGCCAAGTTTTTTCATGAACGATTCAGGCTCTAGCTCTCCTGCTTATGCATCTGAAAATAATCCGTCCCCTTTTGGAGGATCGGGGGAAAACAGTGGAGGCATAAATACCAAAACAGAAGATTATGATATTTTAAAATCGTCATCGGGGCCAGGTAGTATGGGCGAAGGGGCGGAAGGCGGTACTGGTGGTATGGAAGGCAATATGGAAGCTCCTCCGAATGAAAACCAGATGGAAAATCCCACGGCTTTAGAGGCGGGTGCCTTGGGATTTGGTATGGGATCTGCTGCTGCAGCAGGAGGAGGAGGAGGAGGAGGAGGAGGAGAAGGAGAACAAGAAGAAGGAGATGCTAACTCTTCTTCCATGTTTGACAGAGATCCTTCGATGACGAGTAATATCCCATTAGATCAAGATTTTGATGATAAAATGGAGTATTTTTACAAAACGACAATGATAACGACAGAAAAAAATGATGATACGTCCTTAAAGGCAGAAGGAATCGTTCATTATACAGAGACGGTCCCCATTAATGGTGGGAAACGATTCCTAACGAATATATCGAATTTGTTTGGAGGGGAAGGATTTGAAAACGATTTATTTCATCAACTGCGTGAAAAACTAATCGATAAGATCCGCATCATTGCAGAATCCAAAAATCTCGTCAAGGTATCTAATTTGAAAATTCATATTGATACGTCGAATTTTCAACTCATTGTTGGTACTGCATACGGTCAAGGATGGAGTAATGCGGAATCTTCTTCATCTTCTAGTGGGATGAATCTTTTCTCATAAGAGTGGAGATGGGAGGCTTCAGGGACTTTGAGGAGGTGGGCGAAGATTCTCTCTCGCGTCTTTGGGTATTGCAGGGAGTTTAAAGCCGCCAAAAGGTATAATCGTATGTTGAGAAGGACTCTGAGTAGCAGCAGGTGTAGCTGGAGGAGGTGTAGCAGAATTAGGAGGTGTAACAGGAGGAGGAGGAGGTGGAGTAAGAGGTGTAGCAGGAGGAAGAGGAGGAGGTGTAGCAGGAGTAGGAAGAGGAGTAGGTGGAAAAGGAGGTGTAGCATGGCGAAGATTCTCTCTCGCGTTTATAGGTATATCTTGGATTTTTTTGCCGCCAAAAGGTATAATCTTATGTTGAGAAGGACTCTGAGTAGCAGCAGGTGTAGCTGGAGAAAGTGTAGCAGGAGGAGGAGGAGGAGGAGGAGGTGAAGTAGGAAGTGAAGCAGAGCTAGCAGGAGAGCTATCAGGAGTAGAGCTAGGAGGAGAGCTTGCAGGAGTAGAGTTAGGAGGAGAGGTTGCAGGAGAGCGAGAAGGTGTATCAGATTCGTCATTATCAATCTCCAATTCAGGATTAAGGTGAGCTTTTTGGGTAGGGAACCATTTCGAAAATATTTCCAGATACATGAAAACACATGTCGAAAAAATCATTATAGCGGCCCCTCCCCTCATCATTATTCGGGTTATCATAGAATTACTTCCTGAGTTTGATATACCTACGCAGAAAAAAACAAAACCTACAGCGAAAAGTGCACATGAGACATAAAGTATAATCGTCCTAAACGACCATCCATTATCGCTTTTCTCTTCTAATTTCTCTTCCTCGTCAGTATCGGATGATGAGTCCAAAATTTGATTATCAGAATCAGGAGTACTAGAAAGAGGTGGCGATGACGGCTCGGCAGCATCGTTCTTTGGAGCTACTGACTCAGGGCTAGAAGCAGGCGTTGACGGCTTAGTAGCATCATTCTTTTGAGTTACGGACTCAGGGCTAGGAGAAAGCGTTGACGGCTCGGCAGCATCGTTCTTTGGAGTGTCGGACTGAAGGCTAGGAGCAAGCGATGACTGCTCGGTACCATCGATCGTTGTAGTTTCGGACGGAGGGCTAGGAGAAGGCGTTGACGGATTAGTAGGATCGTTCTTTTGAGTGTCGGACTCAGGGCTAGAAGCAGGCGTTGAGGTAGCGGCAGCATCGATCGTTGGAGTGTCGGACTCAGGGCTAGAAGCAGGCGTTGAGGTAGCGGCAGAAGAATCCTGGGAAGGTTCCCCTTTGCTAGAAAGAAGAGAAGGATGCTCCATCACCTTCATCGAACCATTCTCTTGGTGAAAAATTCCCGCTTTCTCTGCGTCTCTCTTTTCTACTTCAGGATCTCCTTTAGCACGAATCGCTTTCATGCTTTGCAATACAGCGTCTATCCCTTTAAGTGTTTCGTTCACTTGAAAGTCATTGATACTTTCTGGAAAATGATTTTGTTCCATCCCGTAACTTGAATACAAAGCTGTTTTGAACAATCTATTTAATTGTTCTTTCTCGGAATCGAGCTCACCATCTTCGCCATCTCCTTCAATTTGCGTCTTTACGAATCCATCTTTCGTTCGTTTTTGATAGAAATTGTAAATTCCCCCAAAAGAAGCCATTACTAATACGATTACACAACATATCCAAAACCAATTGTAGTTTTGGTATATGATAGGCCACATATTATAAAACAGGCTCAGGGTAAAAATAACCATGATACTTCCAAGACGATAATGGCACATATTCGAAACATAATTCCACCAAGAGTAGGCTTTGTCTTCGCTTCCATCCTCGGCAAACGTTTGGCATTCTCTTTCCTCTTCACAAATCCTGTACATTTTATGTGTTGCTTTCACTGATAAAAAATGAAAAATGAAAAGAATAAATATCACAGGTCCTAGGAAGATACCGCAGCACGATCCCAAAAAAACAAAACATATCAAGACAAACGTGTACCACGCCAGAACAAGAGAAACATAAATAATCATAACAGGAATTAAAAAAAATAATGCTGCAACTACCAAATATACGGCAGCACCCACCTGAGCGCTAATAGGAGAAAAAGCATCAAAAGCACCTTTTACGTTATAGCCTCCTGGATTTAAATACATCTCCAGAATAGATTTGGCATACTTTAAAAAGAACGACCATGAAGACCAAAATCCAAAATTAATGGTATTATACTCGGTATTATCAATAAACCCCAATGGGAGGTCATTCAATTTTGGTTCTGGTACAGTTTGTAATCGATGTTTCTGATCAGACTCATAAAAGAGAGTTTCTGTATGCTTCACAGCTACTATGGAAGCAAACATGGTCACAAAAATGCTCACCAAAAGAACTCCAAAAAAGACATGCGAGGCCACGAACAACATAACCCCATCGGCAACATAGCCGTGTAAACAATTGTGTAACTGATCTAGGGCCAACAAAACATAATTAAAGACAAGGTAATTCCAATAGGTAATTTCAAATGAAATCAATTTGCGCATGCGAGACCAGGGGTTATTTTTATCTTTGGCTACAATCTTGTAAATAGAATCTGCCGATTTTTCCCAATCCTTCATGAATTCTGGGTCCCGTACATTTTTAAACGAAATGATTTGAGCATTGCCCTCGCCGTCCCAAAAGAGAGGAATCAGTAATTTTTCCCTCCATTGCTCAACGGTGGTTCCCTTAAACGGTTTCGGAATATCTTTCTCGGGGGAAGGAGTATTTAACTCGTCAGTCAGTTCACTTGCAACCACACCAAACGGTTTCTCGGTATCATCATCGTCCGCATTTTCGTTAAGCCTTGATATCTTGTTTTTAAGTAAGCCCTTGAGATCCATAGATGCAGGCAAAACATGTTTTGATACATACGGTGTTCTCGTTTTGTCTACAGGAATGTATTTTGCTCGCGCCACCTTGGCCAGGTACATCATAATGGCGCCCAGAAGAACAGTAAGAATCATATGAATAAGTACGCCCACACAGGTAAACAAAATCTGTTTGAGATTGTCGGTTGTCAGAACGGCTTGAGGCATTTTGGGCAGTAAGAAAAGAAAAGACGATTCGTTTTTGTTAAACTTTCGCTGCCTGGTAAAAACTTTTCAGAAAAGATTTTTTTTGTCTAACCACCTACCAAAGATTTTCGTCTTGAAGATTGGTACACACAAATAATTTTTTTTGTTTCCACCAAAAAACGGACATTATGGTTCATTTCTCGGCTTTTGTTTGTTGTTGTCTTCTTATTGCTGCAGTAGCGACAGGAATGATCTTTTCGGCGGCGTTTCAAAACAATTATGGTATGGAAGGCTTCCAACCGAAATATTTGAGCGATCTTCCTCTCACCAATGCTGGGCTCCCACACAAAGAAGATGAGCGGAATTTTTGCGGACCGTCCAATCGATGCTCAATGACAAATGATAATTGTGCCCGCGATATAGATTGTCATTTGCAAGATGCCGCTGCCGACGACTACAAAAATGCAAATCTTGCCTATTTGGATATGGATGAAAATTCTTCGACTTTGGGGAATCCAGTGGTTCCGTCGTCGGACGGAGCGTACGACATTCCTTTTCCCCAAGTTTTGGTGGAATCTACCCTTAGGGCTGTCGATCGGGAAGATTGGGTCCGCAGTCAACAACGGGCTCGAGAAAAGAGCAGGCAACAATATCCAGTTCCTTTGTAAAATAAGATTTGATTTTTTCCCCCACCTAATTTCAATTGCTTTTGTTCCATATTTTTTTCCTTCTTTTTCTCAAATATTCAGTATCATGATATTTAGTTCGCCATCGAATAATGGAATGCTGGCTATGATGACGGCAAGTATCCTGCTCGGTATGGTGATTGTCATTATTCTCGGGTTATTTCTTGGTAATGATTCACTTCCTGAGGAAGATACGGAAGAAGCGGAAAACGAGGAGGTTTTTAAACCAGTCATACTGCCATCAAAGGATCTGTTTGAAATGGGAGGAAAACGCCGCCGCAAAAGTCGCCGCACATAAATCAAAAGAGGAAGAACCCGATCGATTCGCAAAAAACGATAACTTGAAGAGTACGGGAATGGGGATGGGGGATGGGATGGGGGCAGGGTAGATTACATTGCGTAAAGCAACCCACAATTTCCACCCATAAACGATAAAACATTGTACCTCTCTTCATACAACGTCATGTCGAACGTATACATATAGATCTGCCAGGTCGGCTTATTGATGCCTAAAATATTCCCCGACAACGGATCACAAATTGTCAGTGTCTGGGCATAAGGATTGACAGGGGGGATGATTGTTACGACCTCTAACTCAATTCGATTGTACTTGGTCATATTTACCGCTCCCGTAGGCTGCAAGATTTGCGTAGGTGTCTGAAGGCAAAAGGCATACACGTACCTCCCCTCCCCACTATTTCCTCCTGTTCGCTGCCATTTCTCCGTATAATCATAAACGCCGACGGGCAAGACATTTTCACGATAATCGCCGTCAAACAATATCCCCATACTCACCAAAATAGTTTTGATGTTATCTACATTTTGAATTGGCGAAATCCAGAGCCCCGTCATACGACCGTCGGCATTCACTCCAGGTCCAATCTGATGAAGAACTGGATTTGTCTCCGTATCGTATCGGTAAATAGGGAACTGTCCCACAGTCAACGCTTCCTGCAAATCGATGGGTATCGATTCATATGGGAAATTTGAAAAATTGGTCCATTCATTGCGCAAATTGACATCGCTGCGGCGCAGAGTAAAGAGGAAAGAACTCACGAGCCCTGATGATGGCAGGGTAAGTTTGGTAGCCCCGCAAATATTATGGAAAGTGTAAGTGAATGGCTGTTTGATCAAATACGTTTGTTCATTTAATGCAAAGAGCCGCGCCTCGTCATTACTCAGAAAACAATACGTGCACATAAGGTGGACGTTTGGGTTCCATACATTCCTGGTCTCCACAAAATCTGCAGGGAGCATCGCAATCGAAGGCGGGGGCTGCAAAAAACGATGCATCAACATAAAGGCGTTGTGGAAATTGGGACACACCAGGGGAAAATTATTGGCGACGTCCGCAATGTCGCGGATCTGGAACCATTGCTGAATTGGGCGCAATTTTACTTGGATGGTCACTTCGTTATATTGCAGCGACGTGAGAGGCAACGCCGAATGGGTGTTTTGGGAAAACCAGAGATGGAGAGGCACGTAGAGGGTGCGGGCGCGAATAGACGGTTCGGGTTGAAATTGCTGGGTCGCTCCCTGATAATAGGCGTTGGGATAGGCGTTGAGGCGAGAAGCTCCGTTTCCTGGATCGATCATCTCAGGAACGTGCCCGATCATCTCGTAAAACAGTTGTTTCTTTTCGAAACTGTAATCGCGCTCGACACTCTGCAAAATATAATCGCCAGGGAATTTTTGGATCGTCGTGTTCCCACAAATAACGGAAATTTCGGAAATGATTTCGACGCCCAAATACTTGATCCAGCGAAACTCGTACGGAACCCACACACCACCATTGTCGGGCGCGGAAACTCCCGCCGCGCTCGCGATACCACCGACCTGGTCTGCCGCCGTTATCACGGGAGACGAAGGTGGCATAAGACCGCTCCAAATATGCGGGGTATTGATGACAAAAAAACAGTCCATGAGCAGATCCGCATACCTCTTGACTTTGAAGCTATAAGTGGCTTCATCGCTTGTGGAGAGATTCGGGTTGCCTTCGTAGTTCAAGAAAAATTTTTGCATAGCAAAATTGGTGGTCTTTTTGTAATTGGCTTTAAAAAACGTCTTTGTGGGGTTGCCGTAAAGAATAAGACTGGCTCCAGATACAGAGACCAGCTGCATGAGTCCTCCTGCCATCGCCGTTTGCGCTTGAATAGAAAATAAAACGTGAAGGATTATTTTAGGGGTATTTGGTAAGAGTCCAAAAAAGAAATTTCGGGAGAGTTCTTTTAACAAAAGGGATTCTTGTTTCAATCTAATTTCTTTTTTTTTCCATCTTAATATTCCGAAACCTTTGGGAAGGGGAGGGGGGAAATGGCCGAAAATAATCACGCCGAAAATGCCAATCAAACAGAAGTGTCAAGTAGTATGTCGAATCTATCGAAGACCGCATCATCTTTCATGGAAAATATTTCTGCCAACATGACATCCAATGCATACATTTATATGGGCTTTTATACGGCTTCGTTTATCGTTTTGGTGGTCTGGCTAGTCATGGTTGTCAAGGACAAAACGTCTCCTTCTACCAACACATCGAGCATGAACGCCATTTATTCGTCCATCAACAAAAGCATTCAATCGATTGATCCGACAAACTCCACATTTACGCAGCCTCTCTGCGGATACTATATCCAGTCTGCCTATGATTGCTGCAGTACGGGGTCGATTCCCGATGGAACAGTGAGCCTGGATGCAATGATCAATTGCATGAAACAAGGATGCCGATTTTTAGATTTCCAGATTTTCTGCTATGACAAAAAACCGATTGTGGCATGTTCTTCCTCCGAAAATCACTACGTTATCGATTCCTACAATTTCTTGCTCTTCTCGGACGTGTTTGTGGCCATTATCGACAATGCCTTCTCTCCCAATGCCGTACCCAATCCCAAGGATCCATTGTTTCTAAGCTTTCGGTTCAAAACAAACGAACAAAGCGCCTTCCAAATGATGGCCAATCTTTTTTCCGAACACGAGGAATTATTTTTGCCTGCGCGATACAGCTACGAAAGTTACCACAAAAATTTCGGAGCGGTAAAACTAAATGACTTGGCGCAAAAGATTGTCATCTTCGTGGATAGTCATCACGGAGACGACAAACAAAACACCGAAGAGAGCCGTCGCGCCTACGAAAGTTGCGCTGATTTTTATGAGTATGTGAATTTCGTCTCGGGACAACCCATGTTCAAGGTCAAGACGTCTCAAGAAATAATGCAAGACACCAATGCGGACGAAGAATTGGCGATTCATAACAACGATTTCTTGACCGTGGTTTACCCGAGCCCCTCCAACGGGAAGTGGGTGAATATGGACGCGCTAACGATTCAAAGTACAGGATCTCAATTCCTTTGCATGATGTATCAATTTCCTGATGCCAATTTGACCGCCAGCAATACATTCTTTAACAGCACGGGATATGCCTTTGCCCTCAAACCAGTGGGTCTACGAGACCCTTCGGCGAATATTTTTGACATTCCTGAACAATCTGTGGTCAATTCCTATGCTCCCAAAACGGTGACATCCCCTTTCTTCCAATTTTCAATTTGAGTTAGTTATTTTTCCTGGCCTTCCAAACTTTTTCAAAAATTTTTCAAAAATTTTTTTTGTTTTCATCCATTTTTGATTTTCATATTTCAGAAAGAAGACTCTTCGAAATTTTTTTTTATTTTTTTATTTTTTTTTAAGAATCCATTTTCTAAAATCCAAAACTTTTTATAGATGAAATAAACTTTTTTTTTTCAAAATCCAAGAATGCCTCCCTCCCCCCCCTCCTCCTCGTCCCCCCCCCCATCCTCGTCCTCCCCCATCCTCCTCCTTCGTCAATCCTGGCTTCCCTCTCCATCATCCGCTCTAGAAACTTTTTCTAGATAATAGTAAGCAAAGTAATTTTCTTATCTATATTTAAGAAACTACGTTTTGCCGAGAGTTTATTTTTAAAAAAAAATGACATCGGGCTCTCATTCTCCACGACCATCGCACACCAAGACTCGCAAACTACAAAGTCTCCGTAGTTTGTCGTTTCGTAGCGACAATTTTCGATCTGTTTATCGTCGGCGCATACACGACAATCCCGAATGCAATCCAGAAATGAGTTTTCAAGAGTGCGAGTTGGCCATTCTTCGCAAAGCAGTTGACGAAGCGTCTACCCAAGAACGTCAAAATACCGTCAATTCGCCCGCCGTCCGCAAAATGATCGCCATTCTCGAATCTTTTCTTCGACGAAAAAAGCTGATCTGCTACGGCGGAATTTCAATCAACGCGGCCCTCGACAAAGACGATCAGTTTTACGACTTCCAGAACGAAATACCCGACTATGATTTTTTTAGCAAGCGGGCTATGGAAGATGCCATCGAGTTAGCCGACCTTTATCACAAAAAGGGGTTTGAAGAAGTAGAGGCCAAAGCAGGAATGCATCATGGAACCTACAAAGTGTTTGTGAATTTTATAGGCATAGCGGATATTACAGCAGTGCACAAGGACGTGTTTGATTCTCTACGCAAAGAGGCTATCGTGGTGGAAGGAATTCATTATTGTCCGCCCAACTATTTGCGTATGTCGATGTATTTAGAATTGTCGCGGCCAAGAGGAGACTTGTCGCGCTGGGAAAAAGTTCAGCGGCGTCTTACTCTTTTGAATCAAAAATATCCGTTGCGAGCGTTGAATTGTGAGGTTGAGCGTCGGAGCAATTTTCAGCGATCTCTGAGTGAGCGCGGAGCGTCTTCCGCTCGTGCTCCTTCGTTCAAGGGGGTGGACGAAGCCGCTCTTTTCACAGCGGTAAAACGAGTTCTTGTTGATTCCCAGGTCGTGTTTTTCGGAGGATTCGCCATTTCTCTCTACGCGCAATACATGCCGAGTCATCAGCGCCAACAAGTAGAGAGGGTACCCGATTTTGACGTACTTAGTATCGATCCAGAAGCCACTGCGGAGAAAGTAGCGACGGTATTGCGGGAAGAAGTCAAGGTCGCGAACTATAAAGAGGCGAAGAGTTTGTCGGGAAGTCGTGGGAAGGTGGCAATAGAAGAACATGCTCCGATTGGAGAAATTGTATCGCGCCATTTCCGCGTCCTTTTGGGGAAGCAAACAGTCGTCACCATTTATGAACCATTGGCTTGTCATAGTTTCAACGAAATTGTTTTACAAGAAGGAGGAGATCTGGACTCTACACCCATTCGAATCGCCACAATCGATACGATGCTCAGTTTGTATTTGGCTTTTTTGTATACCAAACGGTCCTACTATGACACGAATCGAATTGCCTGCATGGCTCAATTTTTGTTTGAAGTGCAGCAGAAAAATAAATTGAATCAGCACGGCTTACTGAAACGTTTTACATTGACTTGTTACGGAAAACAAAAAACGTTGCAAGGTATACGTGCCGAGAAGACAGCCAAATATCATCAATTGAAGCGGAACAAAAAGAGCTTGGAATATAAAGAATGGTTTTTGCGGTATCGGCCGTCGGAAGGGAAACGAAATGACAAGTCAGGTGTATGATATTTTGGTTTCAATGGTGTCGTCGGCTGCTTTTTCTGCGTCGTTGATTCTTTCGTTTTCTCCCTCCATTCAGAGGATCCCCATCCTTGTAAATTATTTTATGAGAATGTTCTTGTCCATCATCGTTTGAGGTTCTTCGTCTCATGGTACTTGTAGTGTATGTCTTCAAATTACTATCTGGATACAGTCGCTTCGCTTCTTCAATAGCTTCCCTATGGTGCTTGTCGTGAATTCCCAAAGCGATTTGTCTCCCTCTGTATGTTTTATACAACTCGTGAAACATATAGGCTCCAACAAACCCAATCACTACGGCAAGAATACAGAGAATACCAAAAAATGCATTGGTTGGCACAAACATATTTTGCAATCAATGGTTGTTTAACGGAAAAAAAAAGAAAGATTGTTTAACGAAAAAAATGTTTAAAAATAATTTAATGTTTTGAACATGAGAAAATAAGCAAGGGCAAATGCCACGCTCATCAATAAAATTCCATAAATATTGACATTGCCATCGCCATGAAACAAATCGGGAAGTATCTCAATCAATGTTTTGCGCACGATGGGCATTTGGAACAAAAAGTATAACAACCCCGCAAATAGGGGATTGTGGATCTCGTCATACAGAGTGGCGAGCTGAACTCGTCTTCCTAAAATGGAAAAATCTTCCCTTACAATAGTGGCAACATCATCGTCGTCTACGGTTCCTCTCTTTCCCACAGGAGATCCTCTGGTTTCATCTCCCATCTCCGCATCATAATACTGCCCTCGCAAGTCGCCCTTATCCACCGCTCTTGTCGGTTGTGCCTGAGGAATATAATTGGGCTTGATTTGCACATCATGCGTATGGGATTCCATAGATGAAGGAATGTCCCGCGATGGTAATTGGGTCATGCCTGAAGAACTCGCCGCTTGTAAACTGCTGACAAGTTCTTGGATCGTTTTGGGATCGAGTGCTTGGTTGGGAGGAGGGGGAGAAGGAGAAGAAGAAGACTGCGACCCATGATTCGACCCGCCTAAAGGTGCACCTAAGGGGGTCCCGTCCTTTTCGGTAATATGAAAAGCCACTCCCCCAGATCCCGTTCCTCCAACAGTAGCGCCAACACTTCCGATGCCACCATTTCCCCCCAGAGCTTGAGGCAATTCGTTGATGCTTGTCGTCATACTCATCATTTTTGGGGTTTTTTGGGGAAAAACAGAAATCTTATTCTGGATGGAAGAGGTCAGGCTTAACTCTGTCTTGGGTGTTTGATTGTGGGTATCCTAAATGTTCCGCTCGATTTGCACGCATTTCATTGAACCTTGACAATCTGCTTGCTCGGATCACATTTGGTGGTGGTATGTTCGTATTTGTAGCATTTCCCTCCGTACTCGAAAATTTTGTCGTCGATTTCGCTGAGAGGAGGCGCTTCAAACACGACACAATTTTTGCCTTCGCATACTGCACGAAAAAGAGTAGCAAGACCAAAGCCCAAAATTGCCGACATGAAAAATTTTCCGCTCTTGGAATTGACAAATTTGGCTAAATGCATAACTTTGATTTTGTTTTGAAGTTTGACTACTATTCTATTTTTTTTGATTTCTTCTTTTTTTTGGGTCTTTTTGGATGAGATGTTTTTATCATTCTATCGGCTAGAAAAATTTTACATCCTCATTTTGATGCGTTTCGATACTTCTACGGCCAAAACGGCCCCTGCAATTTGAGCTAAAATATATGGGAGGATGTCTGCGGTAGCCAATTTTCCTGCCGAAAGCATGGCGATTGCGACGGCAGGATTGTAGGCTCCTCCCGAAATATTGCCTCCTAAAAGAACAATCAGCGCCAAGGTAGCACCGATCACCATAAAATTACCCGTCACAAGAACGGATAAACATAAACAAAAGGTTCCCAAGAATTCAACTCCATATTTTAGAAGAGGCGACATGCGAGAAGTCTAGTGTTGGAAAAATTCAGTTGGGATCGGCTAAAAGAAACGAATTTAAATGAATTTTTTCCCCTTTTTTTTTCATATCAGTGGGATAAAAATAAAAACAAAAGTAAAATTTACATGATTGTTTTGTAAAACGCCTGTTCCTTTTTAGTGGCCCAGGTCGTGGCAACGAAAGGGAAAAAATAATTTGATCGGGTGGTCATGACAACAGTCACAAAAACTAGAGAGATGGCATAAAAAATGTGCGTATTGATATCGACGAGATTGAAAAAGAAATACAATGACCAGATCATGAGAAATAAATGGAAGGGCACCAATAACCATTTTTGTTTGACAAAACGTTCCATCAGTGACGTCAAATAATTCACGAGTTTCATAACCATGATACTTACATAAATGATAAGGAATGAATAGATTGTAACACGAAAACAGCATTGTAGAAATCCCAGAGGTGTAGTAGGAGATGGTGGCGGGGGAATAAGATTGTCTAGCATCATGGTGAAAAACAAAGATAGAAGATTTTCGTAAAAAAAAAGAAGAAAACAAATGAACGATTATGAATATCTCAATTCTAAAAAGAAAAGAAAAGATAAAAAAGAAAAATTGCTTTCATCATTCAGTGGTTTTCCTTTATTCTATTGGTTTGGCTTTTCATGATTACCCTGATATTTTATGGTGATCACATCATTTTACATCCCGCCACCACCACCGCAAAATATTCCAAACCATTCCCTCTATGGGACGGCAAATATTCAAGCTGCAAATTGAAAGGATCTATTATGAATTATATATCTACCCACATCATGGCCAAACTCCCAGAGCCTGCACGCAGCAAAACGTTGTTTCTTGTCTTCCAATCCGACGGGGACGTCTCCCAATCGGACGTCGCGACCGCCTTACTCCATGCAAAAATTCCACCCGCTGATTATGATATTATTGTCGGAACTCTGGCCCAAACCAATCCTTCCTATGTGAAAGATGCCGTCATTCCTCCCCATAAAATGGTCTTTTTACCTTTGGACGATGCAATATTTTCCAGGGGAATCGCAAAAAGCTTTCCATCTTTCCGTCAACTCCCTTTGTGGACCCATCGGAAGAATACTATCTTTTGGCGGGGCGGAAACTCGCGCAATATCCATATCGGTGATCCGTCTTTGCGATACCAAGTCGTAGAGAGACTGTTTGCGTATCCTGACACAGATTGTAAACTTATCCGTCAATGGGACCGCGGATATGAGAACCCTACTTTTTATGACGTGCGCGGAAGAGTAGATCCAAGTGAATTCAGTAAATACAAAACCTTTTTGATCATTGATGGAAACTGTATTGCGTCAAATCATATGTGGGGATTCGCCATCGGATGCGTTCCTGTCATCATTTCACGCGCTCGATGCTGGTTTCAAGAATTGCTCAAAGATAAAGTCAATTGTTTGATGGTGAACCCAGACCTCTCCGATTTAGAGACGACGATTGAGTGGATTCGCAATCACGACGACGAAGCGAAAGTTATCGCCGTTCGGGCGCATGCCTTTGCGATGCGGGTCTTTTCTGCTTCGTTTCAACAAATGTATTTAAAGAAGTCGATCCATAATGAAATTGCGCGTTCTCCATTGACTGCGTCAATTCCTGCTATTATTTCTTAGTGCTGACATAGCAATAAATTTTTGATCTTGCCTTTCGCTATCTTCTTCTTACCCCTCTTTTTTCTTACTTCCCCTCTTCCAAATCCCATGAATATTTTCCTCATCGCTGGCATCATTGCCGTCATCTACTTGGTGATGAAATTCGCCGAAATGCGAATCGTGGACAAAGACGAAGATCCAGTTCCGTTGAAATTCCTTGTCAGAGATGCTCTTCTTGTGTTTTGCAGTGTTGTAATCGGGAACTTTGTCATTGACCAGTTTGGTACCATGATCGAGACCCAGGGAGGCGAGGTAGCCCCCGAAACGCCTAAAGTATTTACAGATAATCCCGATTTTTGATTTAAAGACGGTTCACCGTTCGATTTCCCAAACGAAATTAAGTTTTGCGTCTTCCCTTTTTGTCATTTCAACAGCGTGCGCTATCTGCCATGCCCATTTGCGTAGTGAAACTCGCCTATTCCGCGGGCCTGCGTCATCGATTGATGTATCCCCCTGATACAACCATTGCCACCCTAAAAAATGATCTAAGTCAATCTTTTTATACCCTTTTCAATCATCATTTAGTTCCTCCCGAAGATGATTTTGTGCTCATTCCTCTTTGGGAGGATATTGCTCCGCTTCCTCGCCCGAATGAGGAGATGGAAGGCTTGCCAATTAATAATCGCACTCTTGAAGAAATTTTCCCCCATCAAAACTTGATTTACATGTACGCAAAAGTCATATCGCAACCTCCCCTTCCTCCCCCGTCTTCCCCGTCTCCCATTTCTCTTCCCCCTCTTCTCCCTCCCGCGTCTCCTGCATCAATCATAAATGACGAACCGATCGTGCATCTTCCCATGTGTTGTATTTGCTTAGTAAATACTGTCTCTGTCGCATTTTTACCTTGCAATCATGTGAAAACCTGTCCTCGCTGCGGATTGGACAATCGCATTGATAGTTGTCCCATTTGTCGTCAAGAAATTCATTCGAAACATGTTCTCTTTTTTTAAAAAATTAGCGACAAAAGATTGGTGTGGAGGTGGGGTGAGGGACGAGGTTATTTCGACTAAAGGCATTATTTCGATTCGGCCGAAGCAGAAAGAGCTGAGGCAGGCGCCGCCACCGCAATGGCAACACCACCAAAATTTCCTGTGGTACTTGCGACTTCCATCACAAGATTTTTCCATCCAGCTCCCTCACGCATGCCGTACATTTTGTCCACGTATTCCGAAAATTCCTTGATTTTCGGCAATTTCATGCCACTGCAATCGGGGTTTTCTTTGAACCAGATCTGGAACCCATAAAACGCCTCTTTCTTGCTCAATACATGTCCTTCGCCCACGACTTTCTTGATACATTCTTTCACAAAAACAGCCATGACGTTTTGGTTTTCGCGGTAGGCCAAGGTGGCTTCCAGGACTTCTTGGCAGTCTTGTACCAATCCATTGGTGCGAAAATAAACGTCTACCAGCATACTGATAAATACAGGCGCCCAGACAGTAAACTTGTCCTTCAAATTCACGTCTTTTGGGAACACGTACTTGACATGCTGCAAGGTAGGGTCCGTCTCCTTATCTCCGAATTTAGCTTCAAACGGGACGTTGCGCATGCGCCGCCAAGTTCCGTCATCATCTGAGGCGACTTCAAAAAGCACATTCAAGCAGCAAATCAGCTTGAACATGATGGAAATGTTGCGTGAACTTTCCCACAAGTCGCGCGCCTGAATGGTCGGATCGCCCGTGATCTGTTTCATGAAGCCCTCGGTCAATTTGGCGCCGCGAGACGGTTCTTGCATGACAACATAGCGTTTTCCTTGCAGTTGTGCCAACTCCGAGCATGTTTGCCCCGCCCCCACCCTCTTTTCCGTCAAAATCGTCACGGGCAAGTTGCCAAAATAATCACCCAAGGCAGCGTTCATGAGCTCTGTCAGGAGCGACTTTCCGTTGCTGCCGCTTCCGTAATAAATATTGAACGTCTGCTGCACATTTTTGCCATAGAGACAGGACGCCAAATGCTCCCACATGTAGCGATTCACGTTGGGGTTGGGAAATATCTGTTCCATAAATGTGCGAACCGCGACTATCAATTCGGGCTGGTTTTGCTGATAATAAGCAAGCGGAAAATAGGGCACGTTTGTGCACATCGTAATGTAGTCTTCGGCGCGACCAGGACGAAATTTCTTTTCGTGCAAGTCCAACACACCGTTTGTAAAGCACACCAATTCTTTGGCCTCGTCCCGTTTTCCTGCAAATTCCGCGTCATAAAACAATTCCGTGCACTCGCTCAGAATGTTATTTTTGGCGGTGGTACGCTTCAATTGTTTGGCGCGCATATCGTACTGGCTCACGTTTTTCAGCTCGGCTTTCCGCTCTTCGACATCTTGGATAGCGGTGGCAACATTGCGTTTCCCCTGCACGACCGCTTCGTATTTGGGATACAGTTCTTGGGACATTTGCAGACGCAGTCGATTGCCCTGGTCCTTTACCCAACGGTGCTGGTCGAAACGGTACCACACGGCAGGTTTGAGGCTCGTACACAAAAACGAAGCATTGTATTGATGGAAAGCGACGTGAGCGAAATCATATTCACAGTTGTCCTCCAGCGACTGCACGATCAGCATATCGATATTTTGCGCCTTGATGGCCATGAAATTTTCGTAATTGCGTTCTCGGGCCCAGTACATGATCGACTTGTGTGTGATTCCACGGAATGTGTCGGATCCATCTGTGCCCGCTCGAATATTAAAATAATGCTTCCAGGAATGCCACAGCTGAGGAACGGTCGCAAAATCGAAATCTTCCGCTTTGCTGCGAAGCATGACCCATGACAAAAACAGGTATTTGTCGCTGACCTTCTTTAACCCAAACGCAACTTTGCGACTATTTAGATGAGACCCAGGTTCGTAGAAATCCTCGGGCAAAAGCTGGGCATAAAGATGGGTCATACGGATTTTTGTCGGGTCCAAACTGGTGGGGATTTTGGAGAAGATGTACTCTATGGTCGACTCCAAGGACGGACGGTCGACCACTTGGGCATGCAATTCTTCAATTTCTTCCTCGGTAAGTTCGGTTTGTATTTGAGCAGCGGCTCCACCCGCCACCATCATCATTCCTGAAGCAATCGGCTGGTTCGAAGACGACGTTGTCGTGACAGATGAAGAGGGGGAAGTAGGATTGGATAAGGGGGGAATGAGGGAAAGCGAACGGTTTGTAGCGGCTGCACCCATCCAGCCACTGCTTTCCGTTCCGAATCCACCGAATCCGCCGAATCCGCCGACACCAGCTCCACCTTTCTTCACTGCGCCACCACCTTCTTTCTTTTCTGTCTTGATTTTTACCATCGCGGTCGCATCCAGCACAGATCCCACCAAAGTCTCCATCTCAGACTTTAAGGGGTATATCGGATTCGTGCGACAACGTGCAGACACCAGCGGCAATAACACGGCCATGTCCATACATTCGACTTCTGCATCCGTGGCCACTTCCAACTGCAGCCCTTCAATACATCCCTCTCCTCCCCAAACTGCTGTACCCATGGCAGTCAACTTATACGATTCGTGCATAGGCTTGCGTGAGCCGAAAATCTGCCAATTTGTCGAGCCGCGGGCGATGGTCTCGTCATACACTTTGTCCCAACCGATTTTTAATGGCAAATCCCCAAACGATTCGCCCATCCGAGGTATGCAGCGGTCACGCAGATACAATTGAACACGGCGAGAAGCTTGCATCCCCAAAATAATGTGAATGCCATCTTTGGTTGTTTTCAACTCGGGTTTTGGATTTACGCGGTCCCTCTCGAAAATGTAGACGCGAAATGGACTTCCACCTTGGAACTCAAATATGGTGCCCAGCGTATCCAACAAAACGTTTTGGATAAAGTGCCATGTATTGACGGAAGTATGTTGACGATCTGTCACGGAAATGTCGTAGTGAAAGTCCAAGTCGATCAAAATCGGACCTCCCTCTGCCAATTGCTTCTCCGTGAGATATTCGGGTTTTTTGTCGACAAATACGTGCTTGTGGTACAGTTTCCACATCAGAGGAAGGTCGCTGTCAGGAATATGGTAATTTCCTCCCTGAATGGGTTGCTCGTCGGGTTTGGGTTCGTATTTGATGCGTGTGTGCGTATTTTCACGTCCGTCGCTCTTGGTTGACTTGAAAATGGCTCTCTGTTTGAGAAATTGAGGCAAGAATCTAGCTACTGGCATAATGCTGACAGAGGACTCATTGGGACCGTGACCAACCGCCCCATCGGTTTTCGCGATTTCATTCTCTTCATGATAGTCAGCCATTTTGGTATTTTATGTTTGGACGGCGGCGGCTTTAAGTTCCTTTGTTGGCTCTACAAAAATATTGGTTTGGTATTTCTTCGTTAAAATTATGATTTTCGACCTTTATGTTCCTTTTTCGTTTTGTCTTTGATTAGTTTAATATTTGCAAAAGTTTCCGAACAAACGACGAGTTTCCCACAATTCAAACGAAATATACCAACAAAAAACAAAACAAAACAAAACAAAACAAAACGTTTATTTAATCTGTCTCGCCAGGAGTGATGGAAGGGGCTGGAAAATATTCTTCCAAAATGCTGTCCAGTTTCTCTGTGATGGCGTTGAAACGCTCCATTAAACGCGCATAATTATATTGACAAGCATTATAATATTCTTCCCAGTCGGGTTCAGCAAGATCGTCACATTCTTGCATATTAGCCATCCATTCTCGAAAATACTTTTCGTAGGACTCTTCTGAAATATTCGGATCAGACTGGCAAGAGGCGAGGCATTCGTCGATAAAATCGATCGTCTCTTTTGTGAACGTAGGAATCATGCAGGAATCGTCAGATACCATATGGATTTCTCGATGCTCCAGGGGATTCTCATGATGCGGCTGCTGCTGCTGCTGTTGCGGGCGCGGGAAGCCCATGTTGGGGTGAAGACCATACGCAATGGCAAGTGCAGTGAAGAAAACAAGAACGAGGAACATTATTTTGTTTTTTTAGTGTCAAATTCAATCAATTAAATAATGATTTAAAAGCGAATCCAAAAATACAGAGCATTTTATAATATTCTGTTTTCTTATTCCCTTGTCTCTCTCCCAGTCCCTCTCCCTGTCCCCCCTCCCGTCCCCCATCATAATAGTTTTTCTTTTGTTTCTTTTTCCGATTACTAGTGGGCAGATGGATCAAACAGATTTGAATTTACTTCGTGAAAAAATCGAACGCCTCAATAAATTTAATCAAGTTCAGATTTTAAGTATTTTTGCTTCTCATGAAAAAGATGTCATTAACGAAAACAAAAACGGCATTCACATTAATTTAAGCGAAGTTACAAAAGAAACCATTGATCGCGTCGTTCTGTATTTGCAATATTTGGACAAGCAAGAATCGGCACTGGACGTTGTAGAAAAACAAAAAGGCGAATTGAAAAATACTTATTTTTCGACCTCTTCTTCATCATCATTATCATCATCTTGTCTTGCCGCTGCTGCCGCATCAGAATCATCATCCGCGGTCGTTTCCATTTAAAGACAAAATTTGCAAAGCTTTATATCTTAATTTTGTTTTTTTCCCCCACTAGCCATCCTTTCTCACCCACCGCTTGAAATGACGGATCTTGTTCTCTGGGAACCTTTTATGCTAACGCCATCACGAGAGATCGAAATGGACCAGTTTCTTGTAAAAGCGCGCCAAAACACTCGCAAAGCACTTACTCTGCTGCGTGCTGCCCCGAACCGCCGATTTTCTCCACCCCAACAAGATTCCCTGTTTTGGTGCTTTTATATTATGCGGTTTGGATTCGCGAACTACGGAACCATTAGCATGGCCAACATTGCTGTCGAAGAAAAACGACTGAAACACGAATACATTTTAAGAGCCCGCAAAGAGAAAATGTTGCTTAAAACGTTTAAAATCTTGCTTATTAAAGACAATATCGAAAACGAATTGGCAAACGAATCTCGAATCGGACTAAAAACATTCCTCGCTCTTTGCATTTTGGAACGTATGTGCGTGATGATCGTCCATCAAAACAAATGCTTCCAGCTGACATCCGATGCATTTACGGTCGGAGGAGGGGGAGGGACGGGCGACGGAGGCATTGGGTCTGGCATGGGAGGAGGGGCAACGGATGTAATGGATACAGACGACGAATGCGATGAAGAGGACGAGGACGAGGACGAAGAGGGGATCGAAAAAGGATCCAAGCCAAATAAATCTAGCAAAACGGTCGATGGAAGATTGGCGGGAATCAATGTCGTTCATGTAGAGGACTTACCATTGCGATATTCACTAGAATCAAACTTAGATGATCCACAATGGACAAAATACCAAACCAAATATTTCCCATGGCAAAACTTGGATAAACCTCTGCGCGCGATCTCTGCTTACAAGGTTGACGAATTGCGGGATATTTGTCAACGTTTAGAAATAGCAATGCCATCACCCAAAATGACAAAACAACAATTGTTTGATTTACTCTGTGAAAAACTTTGAATTTTACCGCCCTGTCCAAACCTTTACAAAAGGCAATCGTTTGCGAAGAGATAGTTTTTTTTTGTATTCTTCCATGGTGACTCCCCATCGACAAAACCGATTAATGTTTCCAAACATGGAATTGTTTTTATAGGAATGATGAAATTGAAATATACAGGCAATGACTCGTTCCAACGTGCAGCGATCGTGACGCGTTTGAACCAACGGAATAAGGCGTGACAATTCATGATATTGATCAATCATCTGCAAAAAAGGGTGGCTGACTATGCTCATCACACCAAAACATCCGTACGGCCATAAATGCCGTCGCGAATGAAACTGGAGGAGGGAAACGTTGTTTTGTAGAGCTTCTATCATGATCCGCTCTTCCTTTTGGTGGTGGGTGTCCAAGTCGAAATTCCATAAAAATCGATATGTGTTCCTTGCATTTAATACGGGGGAAATACGTTTCTGGATGAAGACGGAATCATGAATGATGATGGCTGTGGGAAACCACGGGTAACGGGCATAGTAGTAATAGGGCAACAATTCTCCTCTTCCAGGCTCCAATTCACTCTCTATGAAATGAATGTTTTGAAGGGGGAAGCTGACGTCCATACTAAGATATTCCTTTTTGCTGTGGTCATCTATAATTACAATGAGGGGGCCATCTCCGTATACCCGCCGAATACACAAATAACATTCCTGCCAATACGTATTGGTTGCGTTGTCGGTGACATGCCGAACGACAATAAATCCGAATTTGGGAGTGGAATCACCCACCAACGGATCCATCTTGGATGGAAGAAAACAAACTCGCAACACACAAACAAAAATTCTTGCTCAAAGTTCTATTATTTTACAGAAATGATACGAAAAAAATCAAGCGGCCTCCAAGGGTGGCAAATCGGAGGAGTCCTTAAGAATGCGATTGCTCCATTTAAGTTTTTGGGACATCGATATGTTGGGGGATTCCAGCATTTTTAGGCAAGCGGCAATATACTGTCGTCTGCGGTCGCTGCGAATTTTCAGAATCTCGTGGGCTTCTGCCAGTTCGTTTCCTTCGAAGCGCATATCCATTCCCCCCGCTTGCCGTCGGGAAGTTTGCTGAAGCTGGAGATGGTCGGTGAGATCATTGTGAAATCCTGGTTTCCCAAACTTTTGGCGAATCAATGACGACCTTATGTATTTTCTCCCGTCTGCAAAAACGCATAGAAGAAGCCCGATGATGGAGAGACGCAAAAGATTCATGACAAACTAAAATTAGATGTGATGTGACGAACTCTGGAATAGATTCAAGATGTGATTTGAAAAGAGATTAAAAGAAAAAGATACGATGATAAGATAATTTCATTATTTATAAGTTTTGATTTTAGTTTCGTTGGTTAGCCTCTTTCTTCAGCCCACACCACCCCCCCCCCATTCGCCACGACTTTCGAAATGAACGAAAAAGAAAAAGCACCGCAACCCAAAGAATTGTTCGATGAGATTGTCCAACTGTTTTGGAAGAACGAGCCTTGGGATATGAAAAAGCAGACCGAGAAACGCAATAACGACGAACTAGAGTGCCGCTTTGGATCTCGCACCCCGATCAGCCGAGTAGACTACCAAAATGTAATTCGTACGCTGAAAGGGTTGGGGTTCCGCGCCAATCACGAGGAAGGATCGACCATGTTACGCGTCAATCCGTCCCGTCAAAACTTTCCCACGGACCAAAAGGTCCCTTCCAGTCAACGCTTGGAAATCCATTCTCACGAAGTGGTAAAGGAATTTTGTAAGGACGGCGAAAATGTAGATGCTCTCTTCCAAAAGCAAAAAGATTATGTCAAGTGTTACCGCAAAGTTTTGTATCGGCCTTCGGCGCCGCAGAAAGAGGCAAATAGGGCGAGTAAAGAAGCGAGCGGGGAAAGCAAGAAAAAGACGCAAGGCAGAGAAGGCGACATTGTCCCTCAACTCCGTCCTGTTCTCTTTGACGATTTCAATTTCAAAGTCGCGTACAATGTCGAGATGCCAGTCGACAAAGAAGAGATGCTGGACTTGTATCACGAATCGACGAGCCGATTTTATCGCTTTCTAAATCGTGTTACCTTTACGCGAGCCGATTTGCCTCTTCGGATCGACCTCAGTATCGTCCGCATGTCCAAGGGCGCCGACGTGTCTAGTGCGGAATTGTTTTCTCCTGAAACGGAGAGCGCCTACGAAATTGAGATTGAAGTCGCCAACGAACTGATTGGACACGAAAATTCCACGGTACGTGACTGGTCTACGTTGGCCAATATGATGCGCAAAGCGATAAAGTACGTGCTGATGGGTCTTCAAGAAACGCAATATCCGATACCTCTTTCTGAGCAATGGATTGTTTTGGAGGAATACAAAGAGCTGACAGGAGGGGAAGAGTTTATGGGTCCGTCTTCTTGCTCTCTTCAGCGGCATCATCTTTTGGGAGAGGGGGAGGCGGATGAGGAGAAGGAGGAAGAGAAGGACGATGATGTGGACGCGAAGAAGGATGGGGCGGCTCAAAAGAAACCTACGGATGCAAAAAGATCGAGCACGGTCATTTCTATCCGCAAAAATTATTGTGTCACCGAAAAAGCGGACGGGGAACGCCATTTGCTGTTTGTCGCGCGCAATCATCGGTTGTACCTCATCAAGCAGACAATGAAGGTGGTGTTTACGGGATGCGTCGTTCGCGAAAAAAAATATGTGCATACGCTCTTGGACGGCGAATTGATTCTTCATGACAAAAACGATGTTTTCATCAATTTGTTTGCGGCATTTGACATTTACTATTTGGGGAACGCAAGAGAAGAAAAGAAACCCATTTGTCTAAAACCGTTTGCCTTTGCACGTACGGAGGCCTTGGCGGAAACTCGCCCCGAGCAACTTACGGCCATGGACCAAATTACGCCATCCGCGGCCAACCCAACTCTCTCGCTCTTCAAAACCATATTTCGCCTTGAAGTTTTGCAAGTGTTGATGAAAGAGATGCAGCCTATGGCCGAAGGAAGTCCAATGCCGAAAGAAGGCATGTCGGCGGCTTCTACTGTGCCTCCTCCTCAACTTCCCGCAATGAAGGTTCCGATGATGTTCGTTTGCAAAACATTCCTGATTTGCGGTTCGCCTTTATTGGCAAAGACCATTTTTGAGTGTAGCCGTCAAGTTTTGGAGACAGATTTCATGTATCGTACGGACGGACTTATTTTCACGCCGTGCCATTTGGGGGTAGGAGAGAGTCGTCCGCCGCAAGTCTTGTTTCGCGATCGTCGTTCGCAAGAATACCGCCAATCTCATGGCGAGATGGAAGGAGGTGGTGGTGGTGGTGGTGGTGGTAGTGGTGGGAGTAAGGATAAGAAAGCGATAGTAGCGGCCGAAGGAGGTGAAGACGAAGATGAGGGTGGAGCGGGAGTGGAGGCAGAGGCGGGTAGTGGGGAAGAAGCTCCTCGTGGGATTCTCAAGCCCCGCCGCCGATGGGACTATTCGTTCAAATGGAAACCCGCGGCTGAAAACACGGTGGATTTCCTCGTGCGCTCGGTCAAAAACAAAACGAATGGTGAAGATGAAGTGTTTATCGATCCGACGACAGGAGTATCCAAAAAAACCATTGTTTTATGTTGCGGATACACAAAGGCGCAAGAACGACTCGATCCTCGGTCCTATGTTTTGTTTGGGGCGGGATCGTTTGATTTAGGGGACGCCGAAGGAGACGATGGGCACATTCCAGCACTTTGGCGCGGCATTGGATCGGGAGGCGGTCGCCCGATTCAGCGTCAAGCTCCCTTCCACACTCGTAGAGCCGCAGTTGTCGATACTTCCCATTACCGTGTTCGACCTTTTGTCCCGACCCACCCTTACGACCCAGATGCGAATCTTGTCCATATCGAGATAGCCTCGACTACTGGGAACAAAATGGTGATGTTGACGGAGACCACTCGCCAACAGTTTCACGACAATGATGTGGTGGAATTCCGATATGACGTGTGCGCCCGCCGATGGATTCCCGTTCGTGTGCGCGAAGACAAAATGAGTGGATTGGCGAAAGACAAAAGGTTCGGGAATAATTTTACGACGGCCAATGATAATTGGAAAAGCATTCATTTTCCGATTACCGAGGAGATGATGAAGACGGGCAAAGGGGTGGATCAGCGTGAATGGGCCGCCGAGGAAGAGAAATGGATCGATTGCTATTATCGTCGTGAAAAAGCCGTATCGGATCTGGTTCTGTCACCTTCTTCACCATCGCAGGATATGCGGACGTTCCACAATGCGGTGAAAAGACGGCTCTTTCAGGTCTTGTCTTCGGCAGATGGACATGGTGGGCGAGGTCGGCGACATTTTACACCTCTCACTCTTTTGGAGTTGGCTTGTGGAAAAGGAGGCGATCTGTACAAATGGTTGGAGTCAAAATGTTCGTTTGTGCTCGGTCTGGATATTTCGCTGGACAATATCGTGAATCGCCAAGACGGTGCCTATGCGCGCTATCTAGGAACTTGTTTTGAGTTCAATTATCGCGAGAACAAACTGGTTCGCAAGCATGCCCATGCCCATGCCCATGCCCATGCCCATGCCAATAATCAATCATCGACTTCGTGTCTGTTTGTTCATGCGGACGCATCCAAACCTCTGAAGGATGGGATGGGTTGTTTTTCCAAGGAAGATGCCGAAATCGTCAAGGCTGTTTTAGGTGGTCCGATGCAAGAATTCAATACGGCGGTTCTTGGGAAAGACTTTCGTCATCGTCATTTGAAACGGGCTCATGTGGAGGACGGATTCGATCTGGTGTCTTGCCAATTCGCCGTGCATTATTTCTTTTCGGACAAGCCCACGCTCATGGGATTCGTGGAAAATGTGGCGGCGCATACAAAACCCAACGGGTACTTTTTTGGGACATGCTATGACGGGAACAAGGTAATGGAAATGCTAAAGGGAAGGAAAGAGGTAGAGCTACAAGATGAAGAAGGACGCTTGGTCTGGCGTCTACGACGTCTCTTTGGGCGATCTTTTCGAGCGGGTGGGAAAAAAGCGCTACTTGCGGAGGCAATGGTCGATGGAGATGGATCCGACGACGAAGACCAAGACGAAGAGGACAAGGACGACGAGGAGAAGGACAAACAAGATTTTCTTCCACCTGACGAAAAGAGTCTCGGACGCAAAATTCAAGTGTATCAAGATTCCATCAATCAGTCTATCGATGAATATTTGGTGTCGTTTGAGTATTTTATTCGCGTCATGCAAGATCAAGGATTTCAGCACTTGAGCGACGAAGAGTTGGAGCAAAAGGGGCTTCCCATTTCGTGCAGTTTTGCGGACATGTTGTCTATCGCATCAGAGAGAGAAAACGGTGGTCGTTGGACAGATGGGCCTTGGCAAATCATTTCAAAACTAAATCGCTTTTTTATTTTTCAAAAGAGGATGGGGGTGTAAAGTGATGGGACAAGAGAAGAGAGAGAAGGAAAAGGGATTTTTGAATTTTGTAAAAAAAAAATTTTCAAATCATTTCATTTTCATTTTC
>Ga0209188_1000920_pt1 | contig 25703 bp, 25 predicted proteins | sample C_130625_EF_Meta_FD_187307 | JGI IMG/M metagenome (GOLD analysis project Ga0209188, IMG submission 187307) | Freshwater microbial communities from Lake Croche, Canada to study carbon cycling - C_130625_EF_MetaG (SPAdes) (version 2) | ecosystem: Environmental > Aquatic > Freshwater > Lake... | reverse complement strand
CTTCTTTCTGTTTGTTGTTGGCACGCTCTAATAGTTTCGTATAAAGCAAAGTTGATTCTTTATAACGCTCATTTTTTGCTAGCCAGTATGCGGTAGCAAATTTGGCTTCAAAACTTTGCATATCAGTTCTTGGGGATTCAGCATTTAATATAGCTGTGTTAAATGCTTGTATTTGCAAGATGCGTTTTATCTGTAAACCAGCTCCGATAGCACTCGTAATCGCTAGAACACTGAAAATCCACACTAGTTTTTTAGTGTTCATCATTTTAAAAATATTAAATGTCATTGGCTTAATCCCATGTCCTAACTTCTAAGTACTTCACACCTAACAATAAGCCAATCATCAATGCTGCCAGTAAAAAGCAAGCCTGAGAAAAGTCGTAGCCAGGAATTTGTTCGTGATAACGAATTGGTTTTTTTTCTTTTTGATTGATGTCTGCAATCGCGGCGGCCAATGATTTAGGGTCTTCCGCCTCATAAGCATGAAAAGGGGAGTTCAGTGTCTTAAAGAACTCGTTTAATTCAATTTGTGGTGGCAGAACAGCATCTTCTGGCGGCACGTAGCTAGTATCAAAAATACTCAAGCCGCCCGGTTGGCGTAATACAATCCAGTACAGACCAATATGTAAGCGATCAAGCCAATCACGGATCTTTTGCTGTGTTTCAACATCAATACGACCGCCACCGTCCGATAATAAAATCATCGCACGTGAGCCAGAGTCTGGCACTTTGTCGAATAGTCCCGCACCACTTGTCATTCCGCTACCAATGTTGGTCTGGAACAACGCATTACCTGCGGTGGCCTGTACTGCAGCTAAAATCGCCTCACGGTTTTCAGTCAGCGGTAAAACATACATCGCGGAGTTGCTAAAAGTAATCATGCCAAACATATCGTTTTGACGCGACTTAACAAACTGAGTAATCAGCCGGCTTGCTGCAACAGATTTTGTTTCGCCAACTTTTCCGTTGTTATCGCCGCCAGAAAATGGGTCATCCATACTTGCGCTGCGGTCTAAGATTAATGCGATTTGAGCACCAACGCCAATTCGCTCAATGCTTTGTTGTTTACTATGTGGGCTCGATAAACCTGAGACGATGAATAGCAGGGCTAATACCGCCAAGACTTTCATCATCAAACCAATGAGGTCGGAGAACTTGTCTTTGGGAAGCATAGCAACCCATGAATAGCGCTGAGTAAACGCGCGATCAAGGACCAGGGGTAAGATTGCTAAAGGCAGTAGCCAAAGCGCCCAAGGCGAGTTAAAGAAAATTGGAATGTTCATACGTGCTAAGCTTTCTTTTGCTTCGCTGGCTTGAGACCACGTTCACAATCTCGACATTGCTTACCAAAACTTTTCATCCAATTAAGTGATTTTGCTTCATCACTGGATGCGTTGTGTGTTTCAAAGAAGACTTGATGAGAGAGTGCAAAAAATTGACGCATTTCAGCTTCAATTGTTTTGAAGCTAGGATTTTGTGCAATAAATTCCGCAATATTATCGCTAAATACACTGTATTTAGCAGAGGTATTAAAAGCTTGATGCATGCTTGAAAGTGCTGTTTTAAGAGCATCAGCATCTTTTGGTGAAAGCTTACGTGTTTGGCGTACTGCCTTTGCAAACGGTTTACCCATCAGCGGCAACCATGCTCTAGCACCTACAATGTAAAGCAATCCTAACAGGCTCAATCCAAGAATGATTAAACAAGCCACGAGTTTTTGTTTTACAGGATATGTTTGAAGCAATAATGGCTGCCTTAAAGGGCTCATATCATCTTCAATTTTGACTGCACCAAATACCGCCATAGGAGAGCTTCTAAAGTAAAACTCTGGAATTCGATATTGCACTAGGCCGTCTTTAGCCTCTGAAGTGGATGGACCTTGAAATTTTACAATTTCAGCAGGCAGAAGAGCAGGCTTTACCGTAGGCGCTGTAGCAAAGACTTGGTAAGAAAGTTGCACCACATAAACAGTAGAGGTATTACTTTCGTTCTTGGTATGGCTAATTTTACGAAGTTCGATACCAGAAACTTGCCCTTGATAGCGATGCTCGTATCCGATAATAGGCAGTGTTGTTTCAACGAGTTTATATGGCTTTTTAACTTCCAAAGTAATGGTGCGGTCAAGAATGTCACCCATCAGATAGCCAACATTCCGAGCTGGGTCAACTTTGGTGAGCTTTACCACGCCCTCTGGAATTTCTGGGGAGGGCTCGTCATTGGCGAATGCAAGGCTTGCACTAAGAAATAGTACTAGACTTATTAAGCTAATATGTGCTGATTTGATTAATGTGTTCATAAGGCATTTCATTATTAGGCTGCCACAAATTGGTGAAAATATTCGGTTAAAGCATCCCCATCGAATCCGCCTTCTACGAAAAAAGGCGCCATATCAAAACTCATAAATAAAGCTTCGATTTCAGCTCGTCTTGCTTCAAAACTCGCAACGATATTCGCTCGCATTTCTTTTCGTAAAAATATAGTGCGTTTTTCGCCCGTTTCACAGTCAGTAACACTAGTGATACCAAACTCAGGCAAGTTTTTATATTCGGAAGAATCCCACAACACCACTGGAACTACATGATGTTGCATCAAGAGTGATAGGGACTCTTCTAAATCATTCAGCGGCATATGAAAGTCTGAAATCAAGAAAACGAGGGAACGCTCACGCGGTAAAAAACGATTGACGTCTTTTAGCCCTGCACTCCCGACTTGATCAGGTTCAAAATCTTTTAGGGCCGTTGTTAACCCAAGTGCTTGATGTGATTTGAAAGACTGCGTGCAAATCCAATCTTCTCGAATGACATCGTCAAATCCAATAAAGCCAAAAGGGTCGCTATTGTTAGTAGCTGACCTAGCGATCGAACTAGCAATGTTACTCGTTAACGCCACTTTGCTCTGCTTGCTACCAAAATTCATCGAGCCTGATAAGTCAGCAATTGCGAATACAGGCGTTGCGCTTTTTTGATTAAACATCCGCACGTGCACTTGTTCTAGCGGATCGCGTATGGTCTGGCGGATATCTATGCGGCGCGGGTCAGGGTATGAAAGAAGCGTCGTGTGCCCACGAAACTCCATGCCCATGCCGCGCTGTGAGCTCGAATGGCTACCAGAGCGACGCCCACTTGAACGCCAGCCAACATGGTAACTAAACTCTTTGATTTCGTTATGCATGAGAGTCTTGATTAAACAAATTAAGGCACAGCAATCGCATTCACGATGCCTGACAGTAATTCGCGCGCTATTTCTGTTCGGCGCATTTCATAGACAGGACTAAATGCTAAACGATGCGCCACTGTTGAATGGAATACAGCATGAATATCTTCTGGTAATACTGAATCACGATTGTTAAGCCAAGCATTCACACGTGCTGCAGCCAGCATCATGCTCATACCACGTGGGCTTGCACCTGATAAGACTAAGCGGTTCATGTCTACGCCGCTTACTTTGACGCCGTATGCGCTTGGTGATTTAGTCGCACGCCACAAGTTAAGTGCGTATTGACGCAGTGTAGGCGAAGCTTCAATCTTGTCTTGAAGTAATACTGAGAATGCGTTCAATTGATCGAACTGCAATACATCTGCTTGAATAGTGTTTACCAAGGTATCCACGTTGTGGAATTTAGTATCAAACACTAAAGATTCCATAATGGCGGTTTCAGCAGGCACCACGATAGGGATTTCCATCATAAAACGGTCACGCGCTGCTGCTGGAATTTCAAACGTTTCTTCTTTTTCAACTTGATTGCGGTCTGCAAATACCAACATGTGTGGGAAATGATACTCTTTGTTGAAGGCGGACAAAGTACGCTCAGCCATCACACGAAGTAAAAGCGAGTGAACTTGTGGGCGCGCGCGGTTAATTTCGTTAAAGAAGAACACCGAAAGATTCTCCCCAGACATCAATAACGGACCCGGGCTTACATGCGGTTTGCCATCTTCACCAAGGTAGGTGTGATAAACCAAGTCGTTAGGCATCAAATCAATCGTACCTTCGATACGCTGGTATCCACCGCCAATACATCTGGTAAAGGCGCGTAATAAAGTTGTTTTACCAACGCCGACATCACCTTCAAGCAAAACGTGACCGCGAGAAAAAATTGCTGTGGTAATTAAGCGAATAGGCGATTGCTGACCCACCACGACTTTGTTAACTTCTGCTTCTAATTTTTGTGCGTGTTGGCGCCAGTCGGTAAGTTGTTTGTCGCTCATGGACTTGTCCCGTAAGAAATTGGTTGGAATAATTAAGAACTAATTTTCCCTCTGATAGTAACTGAGTATTTATAAGCTGTAAAACGAATATGCTGGCTTTAATTTAAGCTATTAACAACATTAGGGCTTTCACTTAATCGGTTTTCCAGGGAAAATAGCGATAATTCTAAAATAATAGGTTAACTGAATGTCTAAAAAGAACAGCTTTACTTTCGAAGAGCTTTTATCTTGTGGGCGAGGCGAGATGTTTGGGGCTGGCAATGCACAACTGCCATTACCACCAATGTTGATGTTTGATCGTATTGTTTCAATCACCGAGGATGGTGGCAAATATGGTCAGGGTCAGATTATTGCCGAGTTAGATGTGAAACCTGACCTCTGGTTTTTTGTATGTCATTTCGAGGGTGATCCTGTCATGCCGGGATGCTTGGGTTTGGATGCGATGTGGCAATTGGTGGGCTTTTATCTTGGCTGGAAAGGCGGCCCTGGTCGCGGACGTGCACTTGGTGCTGGGGAGGTTAAATTTAGCGGTCAAGTATTGCCTACTGGCAAAAAGATTACTTATTACATCGATTTAAAACGCGTTATTATGCGCAAATTGGTAATGGGAATTGCAGACGCACGGATGGAGTTAGATGGCCGTGAAATTTATGTGGCCAATGATTTGCGTGTTGGTTTGTTTACAAGTACGGATCATTTCTAGCATTACAAAAATAAACGAGTTCGGGAGAACGGTATTATGCGTCGTGTCGTCGTAACTGGCATGGGGATTGTTTCAAGTTTAGGCAACAACAAAGTTGAAGTTAAAGACAGTCTTTATGAAGGCCGCTCAGGCATCACATTTCAACAAGAATATGCAGATCGTGGTTTGCGCTCGCATGTTGCCGGCTCAATTAAAAACCTTGATATCGAGGCTTTGATTGACCGTAAGCTTTTGCGCTTCATGGCTAAAGGCCATGCTTATGCATGGCTTGCTATGCAAGAAGCGATTGCTGATTCAGCTTTACCTGAAGAAATGGTTTCTAACTTGCGTACCGGACTGATTGTTGGCGCTGGCGGTACATCCACAGAAAGCATGCTAGCAGCGACCGATACATTGGCAGAAAAAGGTATTCGCCGTGTTGGGCCTTATATGGTAACAAAAACCATGTCTAGCGGCATTGCAGCATGTTTAGCGACTGGCGCAAAAATTAAAGGTGTGAACTACGGCATTAGCTCTGCTTGTTCAACAAGTGCACATTGTATTGGCGCCGGCGTTGAACAGATTCAACTTGGCAAACAAGACATTGTGTTTGCTGGAGGTGGAGAAGAAGAGCATTGGACGATGTCGTTCTTGTTTGATGCGATGGGCGCACTTTCTAGCAAATACAATGAAACACCAGAAAAGGCTTCAAGAACTTATGATGCAGACCGCGATGGTTTTGTGATTTCTGGCGGCGGCGGTATCTTGGTATTGGAAGATTACGAACACGCTAAAGCTCGTGGTGCAAAAATCTACGCCGAAGTGGTTGGCTACGGTGCAACTTCTGATGGTTACGATATGGTGGCCCCAAGTGGTGAAGGTGCTGAGCGTTGCATGAAATTGGCGATTGAAGGCGTTGCTAAGGTGGACTATATCAATACGCATGGTACAAGTACGCCAGTAGGTGATACTAAAGAGCTGGAAGCAATTCGTGCTGTGTTCGGCAATAGTGATACTGCGATTGCCTCAACAAAATCACTTTCAGGCCATGCGCTTGGTGCGGCTGGCGTGAATGAAGCGATTTACACGCTGATTATGATGGAAAACAACTTTATTGCGGCTTCAGCGAATATTGAAAATCTAGACCCTGCTGCTGAAGGCATGAATATTGTTCGCAAGCGTATCGATAACGTCAAAATCGAAACCGCGCTTTCAAATAGCTTTGGCTTTGGTGGGACGAATGCTTCCCTAACACTTTCGACTAAAAATCTTTAAGTATTTTGAGATCATGAAAAAGCCGCCTCTTTAGGCGGCTTTTTGTTTCTCTAGCTACACGTAAGACCAAGCTATAAATCGGCTTTGTTTTTGACCTTGGGACATCTCAACAATTTTTACTTTTTTAGCGCCAATGGCTTTAAGTACTCGTTCGATTTTGGGTAAATTAGCTGCTTTAGAAACCAAGGTGGTAAACCAACGACACTGGTTTTTATAAAGGGCACTTTCATCAATCATGCGCGTTATAAAACCAAGCTCGCCGCCTTCGCAAAATAGCTCCGCGCCTTGGCCGCCAAAATTTAATTGGGGCTTGGTTGTGTTGATTGTTTGTTTTCCAGCATTTCTGGCTAAGCTATTAATTTTACGTTGTGTGCCAGCTTGTGCATCTTCGAGAGAGGCATGAAAAGGTGGGTTGCACATGCTAAAGTCAAAAATACTATCTGCTTGAATAATTCCTTTGAAAATTTGATTTTCATTGCTTTGCAACCTGAACTGAATGGAATCACTCAGGCCATTTGCATTCACAATCGCTTGAGCATTTTCAACTGCGCTCGCATTAATATCCGCCCCAATAAAATCCCAGCCATATTCACGATGCCCAATTAATGGATAAATCGCGTTCGCGCCCACGCCAATATCCAAGCCCTTTATCTTTTTGCTTTTGTCAGCATCAATTAAATCAGCTAAGTAATGAATATAGTCAGCCCGTCCTGGAATAGGCGGGCAAAGAAATTGGTCGGGTATGTCCCATTCAGCGATTTGATACTCATGCGCTAAAAGTGCTTTATTGAGAGCTAGAACGGCTTTAGGATTGGCGAAATCAATGGATAAATCGTTATAAGCATTTGTCTTTACAAAAGCCTTGAGCTCGGGATTTGTGAGCGATAAAGCGACTAAGTCATAACGACCTTGATGTTTATTTCTGGGGTGCATTAAAAAGGGTGCATTGATGAAAGCTGAATCTATAAAATGAGGGCTGCAGCTACTTTTCGGCCCTCAGCCATAAGGATGTTGTAAGTTCTACAGGCGGCATCAGTTGTCATGCATTCCACAGGGATGTTCTGGGCTGTGAGCGCTTGGATTAAATTCGGGCGAATGAAGCGATGCGTTGAGCCCGTGCCTAGCAATAAGACTTCAGGCTGATAGGTCAATAAGCATTCAAAATTTGCCTGATTCAAGCTGTCAAAATCGTTCACCATCCAATTCAATATGAGTTCGTCAGGAAGCACGATAAGACTTTGCGGATAAACGAGATTGTTGATTGAAATCCAGTCTGGACTGTAGCCTGTAATCAGTTGTTTGCCATCTGCTTGGGTTAAATGTAACTTCATCGTCATTTCTCTTGTTTGAACGGTTGGAATAGTGAGTCCAAAAATCGCTCGTTTCATTGCCTGATACGGCCTTCGCGGGTAAGATAACATATTTTTCCGCTTAGGTTTTTGCCGTGCAACCTTTACTTAAATCTTCCAAGCTCAATAACGTGTGCTACGACATTCGCGGCCCAGTGTTGGCGCGTGCCAAAAAGATGGAAGAAGATGGTCACCGTATCATTAAATTGAATATCGGTAATCCTGCGCCATTTGGTTTTGCTGCGCCTGAAGAAATATTACAAGATGTCATTCGCAATATGGACCAAGCTTCTGGCTACACAGACTCCAAAGGCCTATTTGCTGCGCGTAAAGCCATTATGCATTACTCTCAGCAAAAGAATATTGATGGTGTGACGATAGACGACATTATCATCGGCAATGGTGTATCTGAGTTAATTGTGATGGCGATGCAGGGCTTGCTTAATAATGGTGACCAGGTTTTGGTGCCAGCACCAGATTACCCTCTGTGGACAGCGGCTGTGAATTTGGCTGGCGGGACACCGCGCCACTATATTTGCGATGAAGCTTCTGGTTGGTTGCCAGACCTGAAAGATATTGAATCAAAGATTACTGCCAATACTCGCGGTATTGTGATTATCAATCCCAACAATCCAACAGGTGCGTTGTATCCTGATGAGATTTTGCTAGGCATTATCGAAATTGCCCGCCGTCACAATTTGGTGATTTTTGCGGATGAGATTTACGACAAGGTGTTGTATGACGGTCATACCCATACATCAATTGCTTCACTTGCAGATGATGTGCTGTTCGTGACATTCAATGGATTATCTAAAAATTACCGTACTTGCGGTTACCGCGCTGGTTGGCTCATTATCTCTGGTGAAAAGAAACACGCTATAGATTATATCGAAGGCTTGAATATGTTGGCCTCGATGCGCCTATGTGCCAACGTGCCTGGTCAGCTAGGTATTCAAACTGCACTTGGGGGCTATCAAAGCATCAATGATTTAGTCTCTCCAGATGGTCGTTTGTGTAAACAGCGCGACCTTGCCTATGACATGCTCACCGCTATTCCTGGCGTGACCTGCTACAAGCCTGCGGCCGCGATGTACCTTTTTCCTAAACTTGATCCCAAAATGTATCCGATCGAGGATGATCAGCAGTTTATTCTTGACCTGCTGCTAGAAGAAAAAGTGTTGTTGGTACAAGGTTCAGGGTTTAATTGGAAAACGCCAGATCATTTCCGGGTGGTGTTTTTGCCTAACGTTGATGACTTAAAAGAAGCAATGACAAGAGTGGCGCGTTTCTTGGATCAATACCGAAAACAGCACGGCACTTAATAACAAAAAACAATATAACAATCGTTAACGAAAGTATATGAACAGTATGAAGTCATTAAAAGTTGGTTTGCTTGGAATTGGCACAGTCGGCGGTGGAACTTACGCTGTATTAACACGTAATCAAGAAGAAATCTCACGTCGTGCTGGGTGCAAGATTGAGATTGTGAAAGTTGCAGACAGAAATCTTGAGCTCGCAAAAAAGCTAACCAACGGACAAATCGAAGTCACCGATGATGTCATGTCGGTAGTGACGGACCCGAATGTGGATGTCGTTGTTGAATTAATAGGGGGCTATACGCTGGCTAAAGATGCCATGTTGAAAGCCATTGAGCAGGGCAAGCATGTAGTGACAGCGAATAAGGCCTTAATTGCAACACATGGTAATGAGATTTTTGCGGCTGCAAAAGCCAAAGGCGTTATTGTTGCGTTTGAGGCGGCGGTTGCGGGTGGCATCCCGATTATCAAGGCCTTGCGTGAGGGCTTAGTGGCCAATAAGATTGAGTGGATCGCAGGCATCATTAACGGTACCACAAACTTTATCCTGACAGAAATGCGTGATAAGGGTTTAGCTTTCTCTGACGTACTTGGTGAGGCTCAGCGTCTTGGTTATGCCGAGGCAGATCCTACTTTTGACGTTGAGGGGATTGATGCTGCCCATAAATTGATGATTATGTCTGCCATTGGCTTTGGTATCCCGATGCAGTTCGATAAAGTCTATACCGAAGGTATCACTAAGCTTGAGAGCAAAGACATTCGCTACGCTGAAGAGCTAGGCTATCGCGTTAAATTGTTAGGCATGACTAAACATAGCGCTAACGGTATTGAAATTCGTGTGCATCCAACCTTGATTCCTGAAAAGCGCTTAATTGCGAATGTGAACGGTGCGATGAATGCTGTGGTAGTAAAGGGTGATGCAGTTGGTCCCACACTTTATTATGGGGCTGGTGCTGGCTCAGAACCAACTGCAAGCTCGGTGATTGCTGATTTGGTGGATGTTGCGCGGATGCAAAATACCAGTATTCAAGATCGGGTCCCTTATTTGGCGTATCACGATATTTCAGCAACTGAGAACACGCCTATTTTGCCGATTAGTGAAATTAGTACTGCCTACTATTTACGTATGCGTGCTCTAGACAAACCAGGTGTATTGGCAGAGGTGACGAAGATTCTAGGTGACAGACAAATTTCTATCGATGCCATGATGCAAAAAGAACCACAAGATGGCGAGACTGAAGCCGATATTGTGATATTGACGCATGTAACGGTTGAAAAGAATATGAATGCGGCAATTCAAGCGATTGAGGCTTTGCCTGCGATTGATGGTGCAATCGTGAAATTGCGTATGGAAGAATTAAACAAATGAAATACATTAGCACCCGTGGGCAATCGCCTGCTTTAAGTTTCAGTGAAATTTTGCTTGGTGGTTTAGCGCCAGACGGTGGCTTGTATTTACCGGAAAGCTACCCACAATTTAGCGATACTGATTTAAGTGCTATGCGTGATATGAACTATCGTGATTTAGCGTTCACGGTATTGAGTCGTTTAATCGATGAGCGGGATATTCCAGCACAAGATTTACGCACCATTGTGGATAAGACTTATCGTGCTGAGGTTTATTGCTACACACGCCAAGGTCAAAATGCGGAAGATATTACCCCAACACTTAAATTAGAAAATAATCTTTATTTGTTATCGCTTTCCAATGGCCCAACCCTGGCTTTCAAAGACATGGCCATGCAATTGCTGGGCAACTTGTTTGAATATGTGCTCGCAAAAAAAGGGGAAACCACCAATATTCTAGGCGCCACTTCTGGAGATACTGGTTCTGCGGCTGAATATGCCATGCGTGGCAAAAAAGGCGTGAATGTATTCATGCTCTCACCCCATGAAAAAATGAGCCGATTCCAAGCTGCCCAGATGTTTAGTCTGCAAGATAAGAACATCTTTAATATTGCTGTAAAAGGCGTGTTTGATGATGCGCAAGATATTGTGAAAGCGGTCTCTAATGACCATGCGTTTAAAGCCGCGAATAAGATAGGCGCAGTGAATTCAATTAACTGGGCGCGTGTTGCGGCTCAAATAGTTTACTACTTCAAAGGCTATTTTGCTGTGACGCAAAACAATCGCCAAAAAGTCAGCTTTGCTGTGCCATCAGGTAATTTTGGTAATGTGTGTGCAGGACATATCGCTCGCATGATGGGTTTGCCTATCGATAAGCTGGTGGTGGCGACCAATGAAAACGACGTGCTTGATGAGTTTTTCAGAACAGGCGTTTATCGTCCACGTGGCTCAGCGAACACTTACCATACCTCTAGCCCTTCAATGGATATTAGCAAAGCCTCAAATTTTGAGCGCTTCATTTTTGATTTAACGGGTCGAGATGCTTCTAAAGTCCGTGAGTTATGGTCTTCGGTCGATGCTGGTGGCGCGTTTGATATTAAGCAAGCAGGTTTATTTGAGAAGATCGCGAGTTATGGTTTTGTTTCGGGAAGCAGTAATCATCTTCACCGTATGAATGTCATTCGAGAAGCTGAAGCCAAATATGGCGTGGTGATTGATACGCATACCGCTGATGGCTTGAAAGTGGCTTTAGAGCTGCGCGATGTGAATACGCCGATGGTTGTTTTAGAAACGGCTTTACCTATTAAATTCGAAGATTCCATTGTAGAGGCGCTAGGTCATTCACCAGAGCGTCCAGTGCCATTACAAGGAATAGAGGATCTGCCTCAACGCTTTGAAGTGATGGATGCTGATGTCGATGCAATTAAAGCTTATTTAGTCGCGAATACTTAATAGTCATTTGAGAGTCATTTTGACGGAGCCAGTATGAAACAATATCAAGACTTAGTCCGCCATGTGCTTGCCCATGGTAATAAAAAAGAAGATAGAACTGGCACTGGCACGGTCTCTGTTTTTGGCTATCAAATGCGTTTTGATTTGAACGCAGGCTTTCCACTCCTCACGACAAAAAAAGTACATTTAAAATCCATCATTCATGAGTTGCTTTGGTTCTTGCAAGGCAGCACCAATATTGCCTATTTAAAAGAAAATGGCATACGCATTTGGGATGAGTGGGCGGATGAAAATGGTAATTTAGGCCCTGTGTATGGCTATCAATGGCGCAACTGGCCTAAACCAGATGGCACGCATATCGACCAAATTACGCAAGTCGTGAACATGATTAAGAGTAACCCCGACTCGCGTCGATTGATTGTCTCTGCTTGGAACGTGGCAGATGTGGATCAAATGAAATTGCCACCATGTCATGCTTTTTTTCAGTTTTACGTAGCGGATGGTAAATTAAGCTGCCAGCTTTATCAGCGTAGCGCGGATATTTTCTTAGGCGTGCCATTTAATATTGCTTCTTATGCCTTGCTCACCATGATGGTGGCGCAAGTGTGTGGATTAAAATTGGGTGATTTTGTGCACACGCTTGGCGATGCGCATATCTACAGCAACCATTTTGAGCAGGTAAATGAGCAACTCACACGTGATTTGCGTGCCTTGCCAACCATGCACATCAATCCAAACGTCAAAGATATTTTTGATTTCAAATTTGAAGACTTCACGCTAGACGGCTATGACCCACATCCGCCAATTAAAGGCGTAGTCGCGGTTTAGTATGGCGTGTTTGTCTTTAATTGTTGCGATTGCTAAAAACCGCGTCATTGGCGTTAACAACACCTTGCCTTGGCATTTGCCAGAAGACCTCAAACGCTTCCGTGCATTAACCACAGGTCATCATATTATTATGGGGCGCAAAACTTATGATTCGCTTGGTCGTTTATTGCCTGGCAGAACCACGGTCATCGTGACGCGTAACCAAAATTACAAGGTGGAAGGTGCAATTGTTGTGCATAGCCTTGAGGCTGCAATTGCAGCGTGTGGCAACGATAATGAAGCGTTCTTGATTGGTGGTGCAGAGCTTTACAAAGATGGCTTAAAACTCGCTAACAAGCTTTACCTCACTGAAATTGATGCTGAATATGAAGGCGACGCTTTCTTTCCTGAGTTTGAGATGAATGAATGGAAAGCGGGTGAGCGTGAAAGCCATCAGGCAGAGAATGGTTTGGGGTTTAGTTATATTACATATCAGCGAATTTGATAAACTTTGAATCATAAAAAAAGGCGCTTAAGTTAAGCGCCTTTTTTATTTTCTGAAGTGACAGCTTATTCTGCTACGCAATCAACAAAATACATGGCTTTGCCATCCACCACTTGTTTCACTAAGCCGTGAACGTCTGTCTCAAAACCTGGGAAGCGCTCATTAAACTCTCGCGCAAATTTCAAGTAGTTGACGATAATTGCGTTGAATTGCTCACCGGGAATCAACAAAGGAATGCCTGGCGGATAAGGGGTTAGTAATACCGCAGTAATTCGGCCTTCTAGTTCATCAATCAATACACGGTCAATCTCACGATGCGCCATTTTTGCGAAAGCATCGGTCGGCTTCATGGCTGGTACCATGTTTGACAGATACATTTCAGTCGTTAAGCGCGCGACATCATTTTGCTTATAGATGCCATGAATCTGTGTGCACAAATCTTTTAAGCCGGTGCGTTCATAGCGTGGGTATTTTGCCGCGAATTCAGGTAATACTTTCCACAATGGCTGGTTCTTATCGTAATCATCTTTGAACTGTTGCAATGCAGCCACCATGGTGTTCCAGCGCCCTTTGGTAATGCCGATAGTGAACATGATAAAGAATGAATAAAGACCAGTTTTTTCAACAATCACACCATGCTCAGCAAGGTATTTAGTCACGATAGCAGCAGGAATGCCAAACTCATCAGAGAAGTCACCATCCACGTCCAAGCCTGGCGTGATGATGGTGGCTTTAATCGGGTCGAGCATGTTGAAACCTTCGGCAAGATTGCCGAACCCATGCCAACGCTCATTGGCTTTAAGCATCCAAGCTTCGCGCTCTTCGATACCTTCCTCTGACAGGTCGTTAGGACCCCAAACTTTAAACCACCAGTCAGCACCCCATTCTTCATCTACTTTGCGCATCGCACGGCGGAAGTCCAAAGCTTCCATAATGGACTCTTCAACCAGCACTGTTCCGCCAGGTGCTTCCATCATCGCTGCCGCTACGTCGCAGCTAGCAATAATTGAATATTGCGGGCTGGTCGATGTGTGCATCAAGTAAGCTTCATTAAATACGTCACGGTCTAATTGAATATTCTCAGCATCCTCGACCAAAATCTGTGACGCTTGGCTGAGGCCTGCGAGTAGTTTATGCGTTGATTGCGTTGAGAAAATCATCGACTCTTTACAGCGTGGACGGTCTGCACCGATTGCGTGGTAATCGCCGTAAAAATCGTGGAATGTGGCGTGTGGTAACCAAGCTTCATCGAAATGTAGCGTATCAATTTTGCCATCTAACATTTCTTTGATTTCTTCAACGTTATAAAGCACACCATCGTATGTCGATTGGGTAATGGTTAATACCCGAGGTTTTGCGTTTTTGTCAGTGGCAAATGGGTTGGCTTCAATCTTTTTCTTGATGTTTTCCCATTCGAATTCCGCTTTTGGAATTGGACCAATAATGCCGAAATGGTTGCGTGTTGGCATCAAGAAAACAGGAATTGCACCCGTCATGATGATCGAGTGCAGTACAGACTTATGACAGTTACGGTCAACGACTACAATATCGCCGGGAGCGACGGTTGAGTTCCAAACAATCTTATTGGATGTTGATGTCCCGTTAGTCACAAAGTACAAGTGATCACAGTTATAAATACGCGCTGCGTTACGCTCTGATGCTGCAACAGGGCCTGTATGGTCAAGTAATTGACCAAGCTCATCTACCGCGTTACAAACGTCTGCACGCAGCATGTTTTCACCAAAGAATTGGTGGAACATTTGACCCACTGGTGATTTCAAGAATGCCACGCCACCAGAGTGACCAGGGCAGTGCCATGAGTAAGAGCCATCAGCCGCATAATGCGTTAATGCTTTGAAGAATGGTGGCGGCAAGCTATCCAAATAAGCTTTAGCTTCACGAATAATTAAACGCGCTACAAACTCTGGCGTATCTTCATTCATGTGAATAAAGCCGTGAAGTTCACGTAATACGTCATTGGGAATATGGCGTGAAGTGCGCGTTTCACCATGCAAGAAAATAGGAATTTCTTCGTTGCGGTAACGGATCTCATTCACGAATGTGCGTAATTGCTCAATCGCTTCTGGTTTTTCTTCTACGATTTCTTCATCATCAATCGATAAAATAAACGCTGAGGCACGACTTTGTTGTTGTGCAAAAGAAGTTAGGTCGCCGTAACTGGTTACGCCCAACACTTCAAAGCCTTCTTCTTCAATGGCTTTTGCAAGAACGCGAATGCCTAGGCCTGAAGAATTTTCAGAGCGGAAGTCTTCATCGATGATGACGATAGGAAATCTAAATTTCATTCGAATGCCTTAAATTTTAGGTAATGTCACGCCGACTTGGCCTTGATACTTGCCACCACGATCTTTATAGCTGGTTTCACAAACATCGTCCTCATCTGCTTCAAAGAACAGCACTTGCGCACAACCTTCGTTCGCATAAATTTTGGCTGGGAGCGGAGTGGTATTGCTGAATTCTAGCGTGACGTAGCCTTCCCATTCTGGTTCAAATGGTGTGACGTTTACAATAATGCCACAACGTGCATAAGTTGATTTACCTAAGCAAACTGTTAAAACATTACGAGGAATGCGGAAGTATTCAACAGTGCGCGCCAGCGCAAAAGAGTTAGGTGGAATAATGCAGTAATCTGCATTCACTTCTACAAATGAATTCGGGTCGAAGTTTTTTGGGTCAACAATCGTACTATTGAGGTTGGTGAATAGCTTAAATTCTTTTGAGCATCGAATGTCGTAACCATAACTTGATGTACCGTATGAAACCACACGCTCACCAGCGGCGTTCACTTTGACTTGTTTAGGCTCAAACGGCTCAATCATGCCGTGTTGTTCGGCCATGCGGCGTATCCACTTATCCGATTTAATGCTCATTTTTCACTCAACCATTCATTAAGAAAACAAAAATAACAAAATTAAAATGCCCACGCATTATGCCATTTTACTGACAAATCGCGCAGGCATTTTGTAATGGAGAAAGAGCCGTTTAGTGCTCGTCGCCACCTAGCTCAATACTGTAACGCCAGAATTGATCCTCTGCTTCAAAAATGACACTAGAAGCCTCAGGATCACGGTCGCCAGCCCGGTATTGGTGCAATGGTGTTTTGTCCTTTGCCCAAGCATTCACGATTTGGTCAACCAAGCGCCATTGTGCTTCCACTTCACTGATGTGTAGATATTGTGAAGGATCGCCTTCCATCAAGTTCAGCATCAAAGTTTCGTATGAGTCAATGCTCTCATCGCCTTGTTGGCGTTGGGCGCCATCAAGACTCATGGTGCGTGTTGCAATATCTAGCCCCGGAATCTTAGATTCCATCTCAATTTTTATGCATTCACGAGGTTGAATGTTAATGATCAACCAGTTGTGATGTTGACCTTGTTTAAGTTCGATTGGAGATTGTTTGAAGCGAATCGCAATCGCAGTATTGCCTTCATGCAAACGTTTGCCAGTGCGAACGTAGAAAGGAACGCCTTTCCAACGAGGGTTATCAATAAACAACTTAACGGCGGCATAAGTTTCTGTGAAGCTTGTATCGCCAAGGCCGTCACGCTTTACTTCTTCTAGGTAACCAGGAACGTTTTCACCATGACCGTCACCTACGCAAATACGACCTGCGGCATATTGTGCGCGAAATACTTGTTTGTTGAAGTTGTCTAAGTCAATTGGACGAATAGATTCAAGCACCTTGATTTTTTCTGCACGGATGCTGTCTGGTGTCAGGTCTTTTGGTTTTTCCATGGCCACCAAAGCTAAGGTTTGTAGCAAGTGACTTTGGAACATGTCACGAAGCGCGCCCGTTGCTTCGTAGAAAGTGGTACGTTCGCCAACGCCTAATGTCTCATTGTTTGTGATTTGCACATGGTCGATATGACCGCTATTCCAAAGCGGCTCAAAAATCGCATTGGTAAAGCGAGTAAGCATGATGTTTTGAATCGCTGATTTACCGAGGTAATGGTCGATACGGTAAATTTGGCTTTCTTTTAAGTGCTTAGTGATTTTTGATTGCAAATCTTGCGCGCTGGCCAAGTCTGTGCCAAACGGTTTTTCAATCAATACACGGCGCCAGTATTTGCTCTCATCTAGCAAGCCCACCGCTGAAAGTTGCTCCACGACTGGGGCGAAATCGGTCGGGCGAACAGATAAGAAATAAGCTAGGTTTTGCGGGAACACTTTCTCATCACTAAGTCTGTCACGCATTTTTTCGAACGCATTAGGATCTGTTGGCGGATTAGCATGGTAATGATTGCGATTTAAAAAACGCTCGAATACTTGCTTGTCGTAGCCATTTTTAAATTTAGCATCCAACATGCTTTTAATTTCTTTATGCCAATCTTCTCGGGCAACATCACCACGGCCGACAGATAAAATCGCCATGTGGTCTGGTAAACGACCAGCAGCATCCAAACGAAAAAGGCCTGGAATTAGTTTGAGGCGAGATAGGTTGCCGCTAGCGCCAAATAAAACAAGGGTACAAGGATCAATTTGTTTGCTCATTACTTCAAGTTTCCTAAGGTTTCGGTATTAATAAGCGGCCAATCTGATGTTGGCCACGATGATATGTTTAACTTTTGATGCGCTTAGTCGTTGACTGACTTAACAAAGTGACCGCCAAAGCCATTGCGCATCATAGATAGCAATTTGTAACTATAGCCAGTTGCATCTTGGCTTCTGAAGCGGGCTTGCAGTGCTAGAGTAAGTACCGGCGCAGCAACCCCTTGTTCAACAGATTCCATCACTGTCCAGCGACCTTCACCAGAGTCAGCCACATAAGGTGCAACAGCAGATAGCTCTTGGTCTTCTTTCAGTGCGTCAGCAGTTAAATCTAACAACCAGCTTCGCACTACCGAGCCATGACGCCAGAGCTCTGTGACTTGTGCGAGGTCTAAATTGAAGTCCGTTTTACCTTTTAGCAAATCTAAGCCTTCAGCCATTGCCTGCATCATGCCGTATTCAATACCGTTGTGAATCATCTTAGTGAAGTGCCCTGATCCAATTGGACCTACGTGTGCCCAGCCATTTTCTTTCGAAGGCGCAAGCGCAATCAAAATTGGTTCAACTGTTTTAGCAACTTCAGGAGTAGCGCCTACCATCAAGCAGTAGCCGTTTTCCAATCCCCAAATGCCGCCAGAAGTGCCAGCATCCATAAATCCAATGCCACGCTCTGCAAGCCAAGCGCCACGGCGTTGACTGTCTTTGTAGTTAGAGTTGCCGCCATCAATAATGATGTCGCCCTTAGCAAGCATCTCAGCAAGATTTTGAATTTGAATTTCGGTCGGTTCGCCGCTGGGTAACATTAGCCAAACAATGCGTTTTTCGCCAGATTCCCCTAGCTTTGAAACTGCATCAGCCACTGAGCTAGCGGCAGCCATGCCTTCAGTGTCGACTAACTTAGTGACGACTTCGAGGCTTCTGTCGTATCCAACAACTTCAATACCACTACGAAGCAAGCGAGTCGTCATGTTGCCACCCATTTTGCCCAAACCGATCATTGCTAATTTCATTTTTTTTCCTTGGTTAGGATATAGTCTGCCGTCGTCCTTTTGGGTAAGATGGCGGGCTAAATTGATTTACTGAATAAGTCTGTAATTATAACGTGAAGGCTTTGCATGATGCAAAATACAAACCAAGAAAACTCCCCAGAAAAAACAAGCCAAATAAGTCGATGGCACAATTTTGAAACGCAAGAGGCCATTAACCAAGCTACATTAAACCGAATTTTAGCCGCAGCAAATGAAGCGATCGCTAGTCGCGGTCGTTTTTCTATCGTTCTAGCGGGCGGCTCAACCCCTAAAAGCGTTTACGCTTTACTTAAAGATGCAAAAGCCGATTGGGAAAATTGGCATGTTTATCACAATGATGACCGCTGTTTGGCCGTGGATAACACTGAGCGTAATAGTTTGATGGCGCGTACCACATGGCTTAATCATGTGAGCATTCCTGCTAACCAAATCCACGATATTCCTGCAGAGTTGGGAAATATTGAAGGCGCTAAGGCTTATGCTAAAACGTTGGCTGGTGTGCCAGAGTTTGATTTGGTGCTATTAGGTTTGGGTGAAGATGGCCATACGGCGAGCTTATTTCCTAATCAAGCAGTCGATAATTCAGCGGATGCCGTACCTGTGTTTGACGCCCCTAAGCCGCCAGCAGACCGTATTACTATAAGTCAGCAACGGTTAAGCAATACAAGGGAGGTGATTTTCTTGGTGACAGGTGCGGGTAAACAAGATGCTGTAGACAATTGGCGTAATGGTGTTGCGATTCCTGCTACTTTAATTACCCCTAAAAATGGCGTGGACGTTTATTGTTTTGGCGTAACTTTTTAAGCCAAGCATTAAATTTTAGATTGCCATAAAAAAGCCCCGAGATTTTCGGGGCTTTTTGTTTGTGAAGCTTGGCTTATGTGTTTTGAATCACAATATTTGGAAATTTGCTGCTGTGGTCCAGCGCAAGTTGAGATAGCTTGGAGGCTGTCTTTCTTGCGATTTGTTTGTAAATGCCTGCGATTTGGCTATTAGGCTCACTAATGACAGTTGGCTTGCCGCCATCTGATTGTTCACGAATTTTAATGTCGAGTGGCAAGCTACCAAGCAAATCCACGTTGTAGTCTTTGCACATAGCGTCGCCACCGCCTGCACCAAAAATATGCTCTTCATGGCCGCATTTTGAACAGATATGCGTGCTCATGTTTTCAACAATCCCCAAAATTGGAATGCCCACTTTTTCAAACATTTTGAGGCCTTTACGGGCGTCTAAAAGGGCAATGTCTTGTGGCGTAGTCACAATAATTGCACCAGTCACTGGCACTTTTTGTGAAAGCGTTAATTGGATATCGCCAGTGCCTGGCGGCAAGTCGATAATTAAATAATCGAGGTCTTTCCAGCGCGTGTCTCGGAGGAGCTGTTCTAAAGCACCTGTCACCATTGGACCACGCCACACCATAGGCGTATCCACGTCGACCAAAAAGCCAATCGACATGGCTTGAATGCCGTGTGCTTGCATAGGCTCTATGCTTTTACCGTCAGTGCTGTCTGGGCGACCTGAAATGCCGAGCATTTGTGGTTGGCTCGGACCGTAAATATCCGCATCTAAAATACCGACGTTAGCGCCTTCTTCAGCAAGCGCGAGAGCAATGTTTACTGCGGTGGTTGATTTGCCAACACCACCTTTTCCTGATGCGACAGCAATGATATTTTTTACATTTGGAATCAGTGGTACGCCTCGTTGCGCGCTGTGCGGCACAATGCGGCTACCAATGTTGACGGTGATGTTGCCAATGCCAGAAATCTTATTTAATTGATTTTCTACTAAAGTTTTAATTTCAGCCAATACGCTCTTGGCTGGGTAGCCTAACACGACATCTACGGAAACGTCACTGCCCTTGATTTGAATATTCTTGGCTGACTTGCTGCTGATGAAGTCAGCGCTAGTATTGGGATCAATCAATGTTTTGAGTGTGTTTTGAACGTCTAATTCCGAAATTGCCATTGAGTTTTCCTTGCGATAATTCTTGAGTAAAATATTAAGGTAATTTTAACGCATGTGAAAGCGCCCGTCATTTGTTAAAATGGGTGTATTCGAACAATTTATACATAGATTGAAATTCATGAGCCGTAAAATTCTGGTCACCTCAGCACTTCCTTATGCCAATGGCAGTATCCATTTAGGGCATTTGGTTGAATATATTCAAACCGATATTTGGGTGCGCTTTCAGAAGATGCAAGGTAATACCGTCCATTACGTTTGTGCTGATGACACGCATGGCACACCAATTATGTTGCGTGCTGAGAAGGAGGGCATTACGCCTGAGGCTTTGATTGCTAAAGTTCATACTGAGCATTACGCAGACTTTTCAGAATTTTTAGTTGAGTTTGATAACTACTACTCAACTAACTCGCCAGAGAATAAAGAGTTAGCAGGCGGCATCTATAAAGCACTAAAAGCCAATGGCAAGATTGCGACTAAAACCATCGAACAGTTTTACGATCCAGTTAAAAACATGTTCTTGCCAGACCGCTTTATTAAAGGCGAGTGTCCTAAGTGCCATGCCAAAGATCAATATGGTGATTCGTGTGAAGTATGTGGCGCAACATATAACCCAACTGAACTGATTAACCCATTCTCAGCTGTCTCTGGTGCCGCGCCTGTGCGTAAAGAAACAGAGCATTACTTCTTCAAGCTTTCTGAATGTAGTGATTTCTTACGTGGCTGGACACGCTCCGGTACGCTTCAACAAGAAGCCGCTAACAAGATGAATGAGTGGATAGGTGAGGCGGGCGAGAATAAATTATCAGATTGGGACATCTCTCGTGATGCGCCATATTTTGGTTTTGAGATTCCAGATGCGCCAGGCAAGTATTTTTATGTTTGGTTAGATGCGCCAATTGGTTACATGGCCAGCTTTAAGAATTTATGCGCTAAGAATGGCTTGGATTTCGATGAGTACTGGAAAGCGGATTCAAAAACCGAGCTTTATCATTTTATCGGCAAAGATATTTTGTATTTCCATGCTTTATTCTGGCCTGCAACGCTTGAGTACTCTGGCTATCGCAAACCAACGCAAGTATTCTCGCACGGCTTCTTAACTGTAAATGGCGAGAAGATGTCTAAATCGCGCGGTACGTTTATTACCGCCCGTAGTTATTTAGACCATATTAAAAATCCTGAATATTTACGCTACTACTATGCCGCAAAGTTAAATGGCAGCATGGAAGATATCGACTTAAATCTTGAAGACTTTGTGGCGCGTGTGAATAGTGATTTGGTGGGCAAATACATCAATATTGCCAGCCGCACGGCAGGTTTTATCAATAAGCGTTTTGCTGGAAAATTAGTTTCGGCTAACAAACATGCGGTTGTAGAAACTATCAAAGCGGCTGCTCCTGAAATTGCAAAAGCTTATGAAGCACGTGATTTCAGCCGTGCACTTCGTGAAATTATGCGTTTGGCAGATTTGGCTAATGCTGACGTTGCAGAGGCAGCGCCTTGGGTTGTTGCTAAACAAGAGGGTAGTGCGGCACAATCTAAATTGCATGTGGACTGCTCAAGTGCCCTTGAAATGTTCCGGTTACTAACCCTTTATTTAAAACCTGCATTGCCAGATTTGGCAGCTAACATTGAGCGTTTCTTGAATATTGCCCCGCTAACATGGGCAAGCGTGAATGATTCATTAGCTGATGACCATGCAATTAACGAATACAACCATTTAATTACCAGAATTGATCCGAAACATATTGAAGCCATGACTGAAGCCAATAAAGAAAACTTGCAACAATCCGCTCCTGCAGTTGCCAATGCTACACCTGCGGTTTCGCAAAATGCTGGTGACTATATCTCGATTGATGATTTCACCAAGGTGGATTTGCGTATCGCGAAAATCGTGAATGCTGAACATGTGGAAGGCGCTGAAAAGCTTTTGTGCTTAAGTTTAGATATTGGTGAAGAAAAACCGCGCCAAGTATTTGCTGGGATTAAATCAGCTTACGACCCTGTGACATTAGTTGGACGCTTAACCGTTATGGTTGCAAACCTTGCGCCGCGCAAGATGAAGTTTGGGATGTCCGAAGGCATGGTGCTTGCAGCAAGCGATGAGCGTGGTGGGCCATTTATTTTGTCACCAGATGCTGGCGCTGAAGCTGGTATGCGCGTTAAGTAATGATGAAACGTAGCCAATAAAAAAGCCCGCTAATCGCGGGCTTTTTTATTGACTTTTGCCTTATTTCTTCGGTGCTGCTGGTTTGGCTGCCGCTACAGGTGCTGCTGGCGCAGTGCCTGATACGGTGATTTCTGGTTTTAGTTTGGCTAAGGTTTTGTCACCGATGCCTGGCACATTATTCAAATCATCGACAGTTTTGAAATTGCCATTTTTCTTACGATAATCAACAATGGCTTGGGCTTTTGCTGGACCAACACCATTTAATGCCTCGAGTTGCTCAACAGTAGCAGTATTCAGATTAACTGCCGCGAAAGCGCCAACGGTAAAGCTAAAAAACAAAATGGTCGCTAGTAAAAACTTTTTCATGATGAATCTCCTTTTTTGAAAATGAGTGAACTGCGTAACAAATCACGCAACTAAATCATCATCTTGTATTAGATTAATAGTAACTAACTATTATTTATACAGATAAAAGAATTTCCTCATGTATTTTTATGAGCGTTTCGAGTGGGTTTTTAGACTTTGTAATCGGACGGCCAATCACTAAATAGCTTGAACCCAGCGCCAATGCTTGGCTTGGCGTCACTACGCGAGATTGGTCATCGAGTGCAGCATCTGCAGGACGGATGCCTGGGGTAACTAGACAAAATTTGTCACCTAAAGCTTTTCTTATCATAGGTGCTTCTTGTGCGGAACACACAATGCCATCTAAACCAGACTTTTGGGTTAGCGAGGCAAGTTTGAGAACTTGGTCGGACACAGAGCCCACCACGCCAACTTCATTAAGCATTTCTTGATTCATGCTGGTGAGCACAGTCACTGCGATGAGGATTGGTTTTTGACCTGAGCGCTCAACACCCTCGCGCGCTGCTTCCATCATGGCGCTACCACCTGATGCATGTACGTTCAGCATCCAAACCCCCAAGCGGCTTGCCGTCTCGCAAGCTTTTGCAACCGTGGTTGGGATGTCATGAAATTTTAAGTCTAAAAATACGCCAAACCCTTTTGCAATAAGGGCCTCAACAAGCTTAGGCCCTGCCGCAGTAAATAACTCTTTTCCCACTTTTAAGCGGCAAATTGCTGGATCAAGTTGTTCAGCAAACTGAAGCACATCTTGGATGTTCGCATAATCTAGTGCGATCACAATTTTTGGGTCATAGTTTGTATTGATCATGCTGCGGTTTCTTTAGGTTCGGCGGGTAATGATTCCCAAGCATTGCAGGCTGGACATTGCCAATGGAAGTTACGGGCTTTAAAGCCGCATTGGTCACAACAATAGGCATTGCGGTTGCCAATGGCATAGCGAATGGTTTGGTGCATTAAGTTTAGGTCTGTATTTGCGCTGCTATTTTGCAAGCTTCGTGCTTTCAATAGTTGATCTAGGGTCTGTAAGCTTGGTTTTCTTTCTAGGTCATTGAGTGCTAAATTAGCTGCCGCATCCGCGCCTTGTTCGGCTAAGGTGATTTCGAAAACGACTGATAGTAGAGATGGTAATTTATAATTATGAAGGTACTGACTTAACAATGTAATGCCTGCACTTAGCTCACCAAGTTCCCGATAGCTATGAAGCATCTTATTCGCGACCATACCAAGGCATTCTGATTTTTGAAACTCAATTCGTTTCCAAAAATTAATAGCAAGTTTGTGAGCGTTTAAATTTGCCTCCATGTCGCCTAACATGATGTTAGCTCTCACACAGTTTTTGTTGGCATCAAGCGCCATTTGCAATTCATGACGGGCATTGTGATCATCTTGATCCAAAATAGATTTAATGGCCATTTCACAATAAAACTGAGCAACCTCTTTACGAAATGACACTCCAGAAACGCGCTCAAGTTCTGTGGCTGTTTTTATTGCACGTTGCCACTCGCGCTCGCGAATAAATATTTCTAACAATGCACGGAGAGCGGGTTGCTTGTAGCGGCTGTCATCAAGGCCATTAAACAGCTCTTCAGCACGATCATATAATCCGGCTTTCAGATAATCTTGTGCAAGCTCTGCCTTGATTGCTTTTCTTTGTTCGTTTGGTAGCTCTTTACGTTCAAGTAAGCTGAGGTGTAGGTTGATTGCTCGGTCAACTTCGCCGCTACGTCGAAATAAGCTGCCTAAAGCAAAGTGCAGTTCAAGGGAGTCCGCGTTAGATTGTGCTGCCTCTATAAAAGCTTCAATCGCTTTATCTTGTTGGTCAGTAATTAAAAAATTAAGGCCTTTGAAGTAAGCAGCAGGCAGGCTGGTCGATTCAGACAGGAGTTGTTTGATATCAATTCTTGCTGCAATCCAGCCAAGTGAAAAAAATAGCGGGATTGCAATCAGCCACCAATATTCAAAATCCATTATTGAGCACCTTGAGTGTTTGATGCTGTGATTTTTTTACGTAAGCTATTTAATTCACGACGTTGTTTGATAATGGTAGGTGTGATCGCCAAGAGCCCAGCAACAATGCCAGTGAGCAATGCAAGAAATAGAATCAACGATAACGGAGCTTGCCATGATAAGCCAAGATAGTAGAGCAAGGTAACTGGATAAGCATTCTTGACAGCAAAGCCGATCAAAAGGATAAACAAGGCTAAACTCAACATTTTAGATATTATTTGCATAACATAGATTTTACTGGCGCTAGCTAAAAAGGGCTAGGTAAAAATTTAGTTAAAAAAAAACGGTAGTTTCCTTATCAGATGACTTGGAAACTACCGTTTTTTCAGGTCTCAATCAACATAAGGTTGATTGATGTGAGGCTTAGACTAAATCAACACGCTCGCGTAGCTCTTTACCAGCTTTAAAGTGAGGCACATGCTTAGCAGGCACTTCAACCTTGCTGCCGGTTTTTGGGTTGCGACCAAGGCGTGGCGGACGGTAATTAAGACTGAAACTACCAAAGCCACGAATTTCGATACGCTCACCAGCTGCTAAGTTATCCGTCATTGAATCAAGGATGGCTTTCACTGAAAGTTCAGCATCCTTCACTACGAGTTGAGGGAAACGTGCAGCTAAGTTAAGAATGAGCTCAGATTTTGTCATGGCTTTCTACCTTATTCGTTGTTTTTGCTGTCAAGTTTAGCTTTTAGCAAAGCACCAAGGTTGGTAGTGCCTGC